>JGI20214J51088_10002892_pt1 | contig 11363 bp, 16 predicted proteins | sample WetSurMetagenome_FD_51088 | JGI IMG/M metagenome (IMG submission 51088)
CCCGGGTCTGGTCGTCAACGCCAGTACCGTCGGGTACGCGCTCCGAACGGCGATGCACCGGGCCATTCAGGCCATCACGCTTACTGCCGACGAGCTGGCCCAATGGGCTCAGATTTGCGCGAACCTCGACCGTGCTGCCGATGAGGACTACGGCGTGAAGCGCGTGCCGGTACCGGTCATCGACTATGAGGACGATTTCAGCTGGTACCGGCGCCCGGTTGTCTGCCGGTAGGGCCGTTTCCCCCTGCTACGCATGGTGACATTCGCGGCAGACAGCGCCGCACGGACGCGCCAGCTACTGATGCCAGTATCGGCAACGATTTCGGATAGAGTCGCACCGGACTCATATGAAGAAACAATGGTTTTTGCGTCTTCATCGGTCAATGGCTCTGGCCGTATTGTTGGCTGAACCACTCCGGCGTCAACGAGCGCTTTTCTGGCGTGATATCTGCGATATTTCATGCGCCTACGCAATGAGCTTTCTATTGGTTGTCCGTTGCGCACTCGCATGTCTCGACACCAATGACGCGATGGGGTTTCGCCTTCATGCCACCATAGGCGGAATCTGTCTCGTCCGGCCTTTACGGTCTGGGTCATGTTTGAATTGGTGATACCAATTCGTTCAGCTGCCAGGTCAAGACGGCCCGTGGTAGCCAATGTTGCAATGGTTTCTCTCTGTCGTGGCGTCAGAATTGGCCATATCTGCCTGAGTGCCAATCGGTCTATGACTGCATCTTCGTAGCTGGACCGATCGCCGGTTACCCATGACCAATATGCATGGAATGAGGCGCTACTGCCGGGCCCGTGCTCGGGTCGGTGGAGATGGTATCCGTCGTGGCGTAGGCATGTGTTGATTTCGTCCCATATAGCGCGCTGTCCGGCTGACACTAGGTCTTGCTCGTCGGGGCGTTCATGGGCTGCATAGAGGGCCTCAGCGATTGCCGACCATGCTAGTTCGTAGCGCTCGCTATGGCTCCTGACCATGACGAGTCGGCATCGGCTTACCGCGAGTTTGGCTAGCCGGTCGATGCTGGCCATGGTGTAGCCGTACCTGAGTTCGTCGGTGTCGGTGCGGTGCTTGTTGATGGGTGTCGACGTCGGCGCCTGGTCGATGCTGGTTGGCTGCTGGGCGCGATCGGTGGCCCACCATGTGGCGAGACGCCCATGGTTGCGGGAGCGGGTCATTTGTCATCCTCGGCGCGCTGGTTTGGGCATTCCGCGTGTGGCGTAGTGCACCAATGGGCCCCGTGCCAGGTGATGCCTCCGTCGGCGAACGCCGCTGCTGCTATGCCGTGTGCTAGCGCTACGAATGTCCCTGCGGTTCCAGGTGATCCGGGTATCATGCACCCGGATACGGTGCGTCGTCGCCGTGGCTGAGATGGCCAAAGTAGAGCGTCACCGTGGTGGGCGACGAGTGTGGCAGCCTCAGACAGCCAGTGCCGGGACCTGAGGTCTCGGATGGTTGGGTGAAGTTCCGCAAGTTCGGCGATGGCGAGCGGGACCGCTATGGCGAGGGTTTCCATCAGCACCCATAGCTGATCTTCATCTGGCGCTTGAGTCCTGGCCAACGGGTTTCCTTGCGCTGCTACCTTGCAGTTGGGACCCGGTAGGCCAGCGCTGCCTCATCCCCCATGTGGGGCTGTCTGGCCTACCGGGCGAGGCCCGATCACAGGCTCGCTCAATCCGTGGCCGAGCGTACCAGTCACCCGTTCGTGGTGGCCACAGACTTGCATACCACTCCCATTGGGAGTAACGTCGTTCGTGTCGGCAAGACAGGCCACACACCAGGGAGTAGAAATGATCACAATCCACACCATCTGCCAGCGCCACAACTGCACCACCCTGGTCGGGCCCGGAACCCTGCTGGGCGAGCTGGAATGCGTCGACTGCATCAATGAGGGCGGACAGCTGGCAGTCGATCAGAACGACCCAGAATCGGTGTTCATTTCCAAGATCACCAGGCATCATGGCGGCAATTGCTGCTGCGGATCGTGCGAGCCTTCCTACTGCCACGAATGCGGCCACTACCAGCAGTTTTGCACGTGCTGGCCCGGTGTTGTCATCCTGTCGCCCGGGTACTGCAACCACCGGAATAACGATGAGTGGTACACGTGCGGCAACCGCTTCAGCGACATCGAGTGCCGTCACCCGGGTTGTATCAAGAGCGATGATGTTCCGTTCTGATTCCATCGATCGGCGCGCGCCATGGGCTGTATTCCTGTGGCGCGTTTGCTGTATGTCACCCGTTCGTGGTGTCGGCCGACTTGCATCTAGCTCCGCGCGGGAGTAATGTCATTCGTGTCAGCAGGACAGGCCACACACCAGGGAGTAGACATGGCACGCAAGATCAGCGCCGACGACATCATCGAGGCCCGTGACACCGTCCGCTTCATCGGCCGTTCTGCCCGGTGGATCGTCGAGGACATCGACGGAGACACCCTGGAGATCAGCTACTTCCGCAAGCTCAACCGGCGCGACAGCCGCTGCATCATCCGCACCGTCGGCCGCGCCAAGGTCGAGCTGGTCCGCAAGGGCAACAGCGACGACGACGCTGCCGAGCGTTTCGACCGCGACATGGCCGCTGCGAACGGCATGACCGTCGAGCAGTACCGCGCTCACCTCGACGAGAAGTACCGCGAGGCTGAGCGTCGACAGGTCGAGCGTGATGAGGCTGCCCGTGTTCGTGCCGCCCGTGAGGCTGCTGAGCGCGTCGAGCGTGCCGCTGCGGCTGCCCGTGAGGCTGCTGAGCGTGAGGCTGCTGAGCGCGTCGAGCGTGCCGCTATGGCTGCCCGTGAGGCTGAGATGAGCGCCCGGTACGACGCCGCCATGTCCGCCAATGGTGGTGACGTGATCGCTGCCCTGCTGGCCATGTGGGCCTGATCAGAATCGACCGACTTGGAGAAAAACCGTGGAAAACACCCATGACCTTCTTGATTCGATGATCGTTGATTTGCCGGCTGGCCGGTCCGGGACGGTCGAGGTACGGACGTTCATCGTGTCGCCCGAGGATGAGGCGATGCAGCGGTTGCGCTGCGCGGTCAACGGCAGTACGCGGTACTGCCCAACCGGCACGTACACGGCCCTCTACCGCAACGGCATGCTGTGGATGTCGGACACCCCGGACGAGCGGACAGACAGCCTGATCTGCCTGTGCCACGCGGCCAGGATTGGTGCCGAGTCGGCGTTGGTCAACGGGCTCGGGCTCGGATCGGTCCTTCGCGGACTCATGGCCATCGGCGTTCGCCGGTTGGACGTTGTCGAAATCGATCCGGATGTGATCGCGCTCGTCGGACCGACGTACCAGCGGCTGTGTGCCGATGCCGGCGTGGAACTGCACATCTACCCGGGGGATGCGTACACGATCGAGCTGGACGGCGCATGGGACATCGTGTGGTCAGACATCTGGGTTGACGTGTGTTCGACAAACCTGGCCGAGATGGATCGGCTGGTTCGGAAGTATGACGCCCGGTGCTGCTGGCATGGCCAGTGGGGGCGTGAATTGATCTATGAGATGCGGCGAGGATTCCGGGAAACTTCGTACGCATGTGGCAGTTGTGCCCGTTTTGGGCATGATGCCGAGTGTAGCTACGATTTCGAACTTTAGGAGATTTGGCATGGAAACCGCTACTGATCGCGACGTCGCCAAGCGGCTCGGATACCCGGCAACCGCCGGGGGCTACAAAGCCGCACGTGAGTACCTTGAGCGTCGCGGTGTGTCGCCGCTGGACAGCCGTCGGCCGGCCATCTACCACCGTGACCAGGTTGACCGGGTGTTGGCCGAGTACCCGAAAGCCCCGGGAAACTTCACCACGGGGCCCGCTCGGAGTAAGCAGACGAGTAAGGCCATGGCCACCAGGGCCAGCAACCGGAAACGCCGGCAGGCCGATCAGGACTAAGCCAGGGCACGAGAATGCCCCCTCCCGACCACCGTGACGGGAGGGGGCATTTTCGTGGTCCGCGTCGCTCGGACGATACCCGGACTGTCCGCTATCCGGCTACCGTCTCCCGCACTGCTAGACGTGCGACCGATGGTACCGCGTACGGCTCGGATGCTACTCGTTGCGCTGGTACTTCGCACCGGGCACGCGGGCGGCAGCGACGCGGGCCGCTACCTCGCTGCTGACCGACTGAACGACACCGTCCGGGTAGTGGACAACCCATCCGGTCGGCTGTACCGGTGAGGCGGTCGTTGTGGTCGTCTGCCGACGACTGCCACAGCACATGATCAAACCCCAATCTCTCGGGCGAGCTGGCTGGCCGTGACGCCATCGGCGTACGACGCTTCGGTCTGGATTTCGGCCAGCAGCGCCGCAGCAGCATCGGCCTCGACGTCGACCGCCGTGGCGTCATCGTCGTCGTGGTGGCCAAGCCCGTTGTCTGCCACCAGGGCCTTACCGGATGCCGGAACCAGGCCGGCCGATGTGAGCATCTCGGTCACCGTACGGGCGATCCTGGTCGCCAAAGCATCCTCGTCGAGCGTGCCGGCCGGCTGCAAAACCTTGGGCGGGATGACTGTGCCAGCAGCCGTGAGGGAGAGAACCTCGCCGTTGGATGCCATCCGACCCGTGGGAAGCGGGAAACCGGGCCGTTCCCTGGCCAGGGTGAGCACCTCGACCAGGGCCAGCTTTCCCCTGTCCGATCGCCAGTCGCCCGACACTCGGCCCCGTGACAGGGCCTGAATGTCCTCATCTTCGACGGTTGCCGCGAGTACTCCGGCGACGGCAATCGCGTTGTTTTCCTGGTCTTCCCATGCCCGCACGTAGGCCACGGTGCGCATGGTGTCGTGGTGGGCGATTGCCCCGGATGAGCTGAGCCGGTCGCAGGCGTGGTCGTCGTGGCCACGGCAGCACTGGCACGCTGCTGGGTGCTCGCCACCGCCGTACGTGAGCCTGCCGACCAGGGGGCCGATGTTGATGTCGTACCGGTGGAACGCCTCAAACCCGCCATCGTCGACCGGTGCTGTGGTGCAGGTGTTGCGCATGCCGACGTGGCAGACGTCGTGCGTGGCGACGTGTCCGAACACCCGACCGTCGGCTGTGACCGTGATGGGCGTCACCCGGCCGAAACGGACCGGCTCGAACATCGTTGCGTCATACAGCGGGGGCATGTCGCTCGTCGACAGGGCCCTGTACTTCTCAGCCGCTGTGATCGATGCCTGAGCGTCCCACGGTGCGACGATTTCCGGGTCATCGAATTCGTCGGCCATGCGCTTGTAGATGCTGCTCACGACACCTCGCATCGTGTCCTGGTCTGCCTCAGGAATGTTCGTGCCACCCATTGATCCTTCGAGCACGGCGGCTGTGGTGAATACCCCACGGGGGACGATGACACGGTCGCCATCGACGATGTCACAGATGAGGAATTTGTACGCACCCTTGGTTTCCGGGTCTGCCTCATCGTCCTTGTAGAGATGAGCGTCGGCGAACGATGTCCAATCGGGGCTGTCTCCGCCAATACCACAGTCGTCACTGATCCGACTGTCGGCCGCCGATTCGTCCCATTCCATTTCGCGGGGGGCAAACGGCAGGCTCGACCATCCCTCAGTTCGCACCGACGCGGTAATCGCTTCGTCCATCTTTTCGATAGTCAACGGGCGGCACTTCGCAAACGCCGGAATGCCGACCAGTGTTGCGCCAGCGATTTCGTATTCGCTGAACACCGTTTCGATTTGCAGTTCCCCGCCTTCCTGCTCGGCGATGATCCACAGTTCTTCGAATCGCTCATCAGTGATCGGCTCATCTGAACCAACCTCGGCGATGATGTAGCTGCACGCCCCCGCGTCGACCGATGGGCCGATCGTCTGCTTTTCCGTGAGGTACACGGCTTCACAGGCACGCTTGGCGACGTCTGGCAGCGTCACCGGATCGGCGTCGTCGAAGAATTCACCCTTGCCATACGCGGTTCCATCCTTTATTTCGATGCTATCGATGGAGCCGACGATCACCGATTCGTCATGCCCCATGACGTCCTCGGGCTGATATTTCAGCGGTAGCGGCAAGTCGCGGAATGTGAGTCCTGCCGACAGGATACGTCGATCGTCACCAGTGGATTCATCCAATGGCGCGAGAATGCCTTCCCAAAGGGTTCCCATGATTTCCCTACGTTAGTAGTTTTTGTATTGCCTGTTTGGGACGTCCATTGATTCATCTGGTCGCAGCAGAATCGTTGAACATCGACATTGGATGACTTCCTTTCCTGGCCCCAATGGGTCGCCAGGAAACCTGAGTTGCGCTGTGCCAACAGTGAATGGTGTTCCGAGTGGTACACGCTGGCCGTCGGCAGTGCGGTGTGTTGGCCTGGTCCGGTGGTCGATGGTGGAGATCCATACCTGGTCGAAATCTCCGCCGAGCGTTTCGGCCATCATTTCGAACGCACCGGTTCGGCCGGCGTTGCATGCGGACAGGGCCTCTGTCCGGGCGACCACGGTGGCCCGGTTNGGCCATCGTTCGGTGAGCGTGTCGGACAGGGTNACNTCGACCCGTTCTGCCAGTTCGGGGATCGATTCGCCCAACTCGACACCTTGGGCGATTTCTGAGGACACCAGGTCAAACGTGTTTTCGGTGGTTCTGACCATGCGGTTGTTTACCGTGGCGAGATGTTCCACGACCATGGGTGCCGAGTCGTACTCTGCTGGCCCCATGAGCTTGACGTATGGCTTGGTGATGACGTCGAGGATTGGGCCGCCAACGATGCGGTCGACGGCTTGGCGCCATGCTGCGTCTTGGGCGAACACTGCGAACGGGTCGGGTCGGGTTCCTTTGAGGACTGCCCTTGACACTTTGACCAGCCATTTGGACATTTCGCCCCATACGGCTTCGCGGACTGCCATCTCGGCCTCAGCCATGTCGACCGCAGCATCGAGCCGGTGAGGTAGCCACGGGTCCTGGCCCGTTCCGTCCCATACCGGACCGGTGTCAGCCACGGCGAGCCCCCTGCCGGTTGGCGCTCAACCGGTCGAGGACACCGGGTGCCCTCAGGAGCGCGTCAATCAGGTCGTCGTCGTAGGCCATGCCGCTCGCCAGCAGCGACGAACAGAACTCGATCAACATGCACCGCAATGCTGTGACGTCGAGCTGATAGGCCGATGCGATCACGCCGAGGTCATCCCATCCGCCTGAGAGCAACGCTGGCAGGCGATCGGACTCGACGGGGCCTGCCGTTGCGGCCAGCGCGTGTTTGGCCACGGTCGCCGGTCGCCGGCCGTGCGGGATCAGCTTGGAGCCGGCCAGCGCCATGGCTCGCCGAGCGGACAGCTTGACAGCTGTCGACAGGCCGATGGCGGCTGTCTCCACCGGTGCACGGTCGGTTCCGCCTGGCAGGTTTGCCGGTGGGCCGTCCTCGCCGCTGGTCGGCTGGCCAGTGTCGGCCGGCCGCTGGCCGTCGCTGTCACCAGCTGGCGCGGCTGCTGTTCCGGGGATGCCGAGGATCTTCCGTATGCCAGGGTCGGCTAGGGCGACTTGTGGCGATGCTTCCAGCACAGATAGGGCGACCCGGTAGAGCCGCTCTGCTTCGTCTGGCTTGTCGGTCTCATCCCATGCCCCTGCCTCGCGGGCAACTGCATCTGACACCAGGCCAAGCTTGTGGAATTCGACGGCATCGGCCGAGCGGTTGGTACGGGCGGTCAGGGCCGACAGATCAAACTGATAGGTGTACCGCCCCGGGTCCTGATCTGCCGATTCCAAGCCGGGCTGTAGATACCCGAGCGTGAGCGCCGATGCGATCCGGGTCGCCAGCGGGGCAATGTGCTCGTTGACCGCGCCTTCCGAGATTGCCCATGCTGACCAGTGGTTTGATGACCCGAGACCAAGCATGACCTCGGGAGGGATGTCCAATGATTGTGCCAGCGCGACAGTTGCCCGTTCCTCTGATGCGTCGAGTTGCGCCGACAGTTCGGACCAAAACGTGATGTGTTTGATGTATTCGAGGTCTTCGGCTGGACCACTGACGATGATGGGGACGACGGCTTCAGCGCTGGACCGGTCGCGAAGTGATGTCGCTGCCGTGCGCATGAGCTGAGACGCGAAACCGTCGGTGCCGATTTCGTCGTTTTCGCCAGCTGGAAAGTCCAACGTGTCGGGTACGAATAGCACACCGGCGCCGATGAGTCGGCTGTCGAGTTCTGCAAACTTCCGCTTCATGATCGTTTCGATGAGGCGGAGCGCCGGAATCGCCGACCGCACCGGGCTGTCGGGCTCATTAGTGTCAGCAGGGTGCGGTGTCCAGACACGGAGAATCAAGTCCGTACCATCACGGTACGTCATTGTTCCGCCGCCGACGATTGGCGGCCTTGTGATGGTGATCTGGTCACCGGTGCGTTTAATCTGTCGGGCTGTGACGACAAACCAGGAATCCTCACCGGACGCCCCGCCGTCCGCTTCGGCGATGATGAACGCCTCACCAACGACGAATAGGTCGATTCCCAGCAGCCGGAACGCTTCGGCTCGGGCGTCACCGATACCGAGCGGACCTGAGGCAAATTCGGCAACCATGGCGCCCTCAGGTGCCGAGTCGTCGACTACGGCGCCGTTGTTGCCGTCGGCTGCTACCTCATGTACGCGGAGGATTGAGCGGCTCAGTCGTGACCCGATCCAGTTGGATACGAACCGGATTTGGCCGACGACGTCATAGAGGCGCCATGCCTCATCCTGCCATGAGCGGTTTCCGAACTTGAATGTTCGCCAGCTGGCGTCACTCATTTCGAATCGGCTGACCGATGCGGTCAGTGATGAGCGTCGCCGCTCGGCCGACATTTGATGCTTTGGGTATTTTGCCTCAGTCGGTATTTCGTCGTTACGATCGCTGTAATACTCGTATGCGTCGAATCGCTCATTGTACAGTCGCGAAAAATTTGCCATGCGGCTGACTGCATCCGACATAATTCTGGGCTCTGCTGGCTTGACTGGTTGTGTTGTCATGCTCGCCTGCCGATGTATTCGGAGATGAGTCCAGTTACTTGCGAAGCGGCCATGGCGAGCAATGCAGCCGCCGTGATGGTGCTGTGTTGCCAGTGGACGACGATTGGCGCCGTGAGTACGGAAATCCAAATAGATACGCACCATGGGCAACCACTATGGTCGCCATCACCATTTCCGCCGATGTCTCCGAGCGCGTACACGGCAAACCGATGTGCTCGTTTGATCGGATCGAATTTGCGTATGATCGCGGTTCGGATCGGTTCACTGATCACGTCATGTGTGATCAGGCGTGTGATCCTGGCTACCGCCAGTGCGTACATGCAGATAATCAGGGCCGACGGCATCGTGTGATCATAAAATGCTGCGTGGTCGAGCCCATACCACGTTGGTGCCAAATGCGGTAGGTCTGTCCGTGCGGCTGGCCATTGACACAGAAACGCCCCGGACATACCGGGGCGTTCGTCGTGTTTGCGGTTGCCTGGTTCAGGCGACCATCTCTATTGGGGTATTCCAGCAGCACGGATACGCGAATCCGCGAAGCGGCTGGCCATCATCCCCAAGGAACATGAACACGCGGTCTGTCTCATCCGGCTCACGGCCGTCGAAGGCATCGGCCATGACACCAACCGGGTACGTGGTGCGTACGGACGCAACCTGGTGGAACGCCGGTTCCCACTGGCCGAGCGTCCACCGCGTACCGCTGGCACACGTGCCCGGCTGTCGCCTGATCCACGCGTCATCTTGGACGTCTGCCGGGTACACAGTCCGAGTCGGCACGGTCGGCGCGCCGGTTGGCAGATACGCGAATTCGAGATGTCCAGCGTCGGTCAGGACTGTTTTGGCGGCATCGACGACCAGGTCCCACGTGTCGTGCTGCGGGTGGTCAAGCCACTCGACCGGGGCGTCTATCCGGCGGCTGAGGCGTTCCCACGTGACCAGCGCTACGCCGATGGGGTCCGATGAGTCCATGCCGGCAGCGCGCGCCAGATGAGCGCCGACGTGCCGGCTGGCTGGGTCCATGTCGCCGGTGAGTGACTGTGCGACCAGGTTGCGGAGTGTTCTGATGATGGCACTCATGTCCGTTCGCGCCCTTCCTATGCTGCTGGTGTCGTCGGCCGGATCGTTGGGACCGGTGCGTCGAGACGTTCGACCAACACGGTTAGGTCGAGTTCCGGTTCCGGTAGTTCGTCGTCTGCAGGCGCCGCTTCCATCGCCGCTTCCATCGCCTCTGGTTCTGGCTCGGGGCCGATGCTGGTGACCGTGGCCATCCGTCGTGGCTTGCTGCTTACCCTCACGGTCGGCGCTCGACACTGGTGAACGTGCCGAGCGCCCGGGGGGTGAGTGTTACGCCTGCAACTTCGTAGCGCGTGAACACGGCTTCAATCGGCGAGTCGTTCATTCGTCACGACTTGGCCGGTTCCTGCTTCGGTATTGATTGTTGATGCAACCAATGGCGGCATGTCGAGGTCTTGGCTGTCGAAAAATGTGCCTGAGGCGTAAATGGCGCCGTCCCGGATTTCTACCTGGTCAATGTATCCGACAACCACCAGTTCGGTACATCCATCATCGTAAGTTCTTCGATATTTGACCGGGAGTGGCAGTTTCCTGATCGTGACGCCAGATTCCAGAATTCGGAGCCCGTTCGGGTATGTTGTGTCGAGCTGGATGAGCATGCCCGTCCAGCGCGATTCTGTGGCGCTCATTTCTTCTCCTCGGCGTCGATCTTGGTGAATCGTCCACCAAGTGACATGGCCGGAACTTGCAGGTTCCGTTCTGTTGCGGTTGCCCATGCTGTTTCGTTCTTGTACTGCCAGCGGGCCGAAACTGCGATGAGTCCGGTTGATTCCATTCCTGTTTTCCTGGTGATGGTGATGGTGCGTCGCCAGGTTTCAGCGTCTGGCGCTTTGCTGGCTGCCACTGGTGGTACGTTTCCCGGGTATCCGTTGTCGAGGTAGGTGTCTCCGACGTGCATGTCTCACTCCACTACATTGATGATCTTAATATGCGTGCCAACACTGGACCATACTACCATTGACCCAACGCCAGCCACTGTTACGCGCGTCATAGAGCCATGACGAGCACAACCGTTGCGCAGCATCCATGCCGGCTACGTGTAGCATGCTGGCATGCCAGACCATGAGGTAGCCCAGCAGGCGACAGAACTTCAACACGCGAAAGATCGTGTTCGCCTGCTGGAAGAATGCCTGAAAGCAGCACGCGCGGACGTAAGGCGGCTGACTCGGGAGCGTGATGAGGCGGTACGTATCACGGTGGCAACGTATCCGGATCGATCGCTGCGTGCGATAGCGCCGGAATTTGCCGTGAGTGAAGGAACTGTTAGGAACATCATCGGACGGGCGGTAAGCGGTGCAAATTGACAACATCAGTAATGAACTGTTGGAAGCGATGCTAGATCTTGAATATAAGATCGAAGAATCGTTCGACTGG
>JGI20214J51088_10002893_pt1 | contig 11360 bp, 10 predicted proteins | sample WetSurMetagenome_FD_51088 | JGI IMG/M metagenome (IMG submission 51088)
TATATTGCCAATACCAGCAGATATTGGAGATACATTATTTGCAGATAGAGGCGGTTATATCAGGCGCTCAACTATGATAGCGGAACAACGAAAATCTAATCCGAACCTTTTATTATTTGATAGCGGCGATTTTTCGCAAGGCTCTCCTTTCTATACAATGTTTAAAGGCGATGTCGAAATTGAATTGATGAATATTATGAAGTATGATGCCGCAACAATAGGAAATCATGAATTTGATTTTGGACTTGACAATATGGCTCGTGTATTCAAAAAAGCGTCTTTTCCTATTGTATGTTCGAATTATGATGTTACAGGTACAGTGCTTGGCGACTGCGTAAAACCTTACATTATTATTAAGCGTGGTGGCTTGAAAATCGGAGTAATGGGACTTTCCCCACAACTAGAGGGACTTGTATTTAAAATTAATTATAAAGGGATAACTTATAAAGATCCAGGAATAGTCGCATTGCAAATGGCTACATTTCTAAAAGAAAAGAAAAAGTGTGATATTGTTATTTGTCTTTCACATTTAGGTTGGGATATTGGTGGACAAGATGATCAGTATATGATATCACATTCTCGTAATATTGATTTGGTACTAGGGGGTCATTCACATTCTTATTTGAAGAAACTAGAATATGTGAAAAATATTGATGGTAAGCCTGTTCCTGTTGATCAAAATGGAAAAAATGCAGTTTTCGTAGGTAAGCTCACTATTGATTACTCGAAGTAGAAGGATAGTACAATCATTTTTGTTCTTGATTCTTTCACCGAATTTGTATACAATAGCATGCTTTTGTCTTTCAAATCATTAGCATGCTTTGTATCTAAACTGTTTATTAAACTGTAACAGAATTTTAGTTCAGGTTTTAATTTAAATAACGACATGTAAAAGTCACAGCCAATTCCAATTTCGAATAGATAGTCATATGTCTTTAGTTTGATATAGTCATCATTCTTTGCTGATAAATTGAGCATCGGATTAATACCTACAAGAATATATGGCCTTTGATTGTTGAATCTCTGTGAATTGTATATAAGATCTATTGCCGCTGAAGCGTATATGCTTTTTAAATCCTGATATGTTTCAGTGTAATTATTATTAATATCTAAATCTGTCCTATTCCTGAATGTTAAGTGTCTTGAGCCAAAATACATAGTTGGGGATATTCTTAATCCGAGATAGTTGTTAAGTTTAAATTCGCCAGCTACACCTACTGTAAATCCAGGATCCCATCTGTCTTGGTCACATACAATATCTTTTTTTATGCCAATTCCTGATTCATTAGCGATTGTCTGTTCTCCTATATTTTTAAATTGTGTGTCTTGTACGTGCGTACCGATTACTACCCCAAAATGGAATGTCTTCAAGTCTGCGTAAGGTATATTCTCTACTAGCCTTTCTTGTGCATTTATTCTTAATGCTAGTAGGAACATTATTAGAGTTAAGNATAATACTTTTCTTTTCATAATACTTATAACGTTATACTTGATTTCTTATTGTATCTTTCTAATTTTGACAAAACTTAAAATATTAAAAAATATATACCTAATTATAGGTATTTAGAAATATTAATGTAACTTTGCATCGTACATAAAACTAAGTACAAAACATTATTAACAAAAAACATTTAATTATTATGGCTTACGTAATTGGTGATGATTGTATCGCTTGCGGTACATGTATTGACGAATGTCCATCAGGAGCTATTTCTGAGGGAGAAAAATATTCAATTAATCCGGATATGTGTACAGAGTGTGGAACTTGTGCAGATGTTTGTCCTTCAGAGGCAATTAGTCTTCCGAAATAATTGAAGATTATTTATTAAATATAAATGGCGGCTTTTAAGTCGCCTTTTTTATTAAAAAATGGATATAAAGTTTTCTTTATATCCATTTTTATGTTTCGCCTATTATTTTTTATTTGATTCCTAAAGCTTGTTTTGCAGTTTCGTTATTAGGATCAATGTTGAGAATCTTACGCCAATATAAATTTGCAGTTGCATTATCTTTCTTCAAGTAATTATAGTAACCTAAGTATCTGTAACATTCAACAAGTCTAGCGTTATCTGCATTGTCTTTTTCTGCTTTTGCAGAGATAAGATCTGCTAACTTTTCATAATAAGGCTTTGCCAGACCTAGTTTTGTGTCAGGATCCATATATGAGTTAACTCTTGCCCTCATGAAATCAGCGAACTCAACTGCATTAGGAAATTTGTCTGCAAGATCACCATATAAGGCATCTGCGTTCTTGTATGCTTCTGTTTTAGCAGTTCCGGTCAATTTATCAGCCTGCTCATTATAAAGGGTTCCTAAGCCTGCTAAATCACTTGCTGTTTCCTTTTCGATACTGTTCAGATAATCTTTGTAGAACAAAATCGCATTATTATAATCACCACTTGCTTCGTAGGCTGATGAAATCTGCTTCTTTGCATCTGCAATAATTTCTTTACGGTCAATGTTTTCAGCTAAAGCTTTTTTAAATTGTACTATTGCGTTGTCGTATTGTTTTGCCCCCATGAGAGCATGCCCGTAATAAGTATAGTCCAAATATGAGAATTTTGCACTATCTGATTTATTGAATAAGGCATCGGCATATTTTAATGCATTTTCGTAATCCTTTAGGTCAGTGCTATTAAAAAATGCTAATCTGTTGAATGCTGCTTCTCTTGGAGATTTTTGTATACCAAATGTAACTATTTCTAGACTTTTTTTGAAGTCTTGTTTTAGGTAAGCAGCCATAGCATAATTAGTAATGTCTGTATTGTCCAACTTATTCATGTCTACTTTAGAATAGCTTTCTATTGCTTTATCAAATTTATTTGAAGAGTAATATATTCGGGCAGCCAATGCATCAACTGCAATGTCTGGGCGCTGAATACGCAAATCCTCTAATTTAGAAACAGCTTCTTCCGGGCTCCGTCCTCTATAAATACTTGCATACTTAAAGTATCCATCTGGATTCTTAGGATCAAAATATATGGCTTGTTGGTACCATCCTGCTGCTGCTCCACCATCGTCTTTTATTACTTCAATGTCACCATGGAGAATGTATCCAGGCGCATATTTTTTGTTAACCTTAATGGCGAGATCTGCGTATCTTTTAGCTTTTGCAGTATCTTTAACATCCAAGTAAGCTCTACCTATACCTACAAGAACTTCTGCGTTCTTTTTGTTGTTTTTGTATACACTCTTTACTTGGTCATCTACATCACCACTTTTATTTTTGATAACTTTGGCTATCGACTCAATAGTTGCCTTGTTATCATTTTGAGCTATAGAAGTAGCACTGAATCCTACAATCGCTGCTCCAATTAAAAGATATTTTATTGCTTTCATAATTGTCTTAATATTGATGGTTATACATTTTATTCGTTAACGTTTACGTCTCTAATTGTAATATTTCCTTGTACAGGGAGCATTCCAGATTTAAATATTATCATTTGGCCTTTAGGTGATTCCATAAAGTGTGCAAATCCCCATGGTAGCCCATTTATAGGATCATTAAGTAATGCATATATTGTTCTTATCAAAGGATAATTTCCATTATATAAATATGCCTGATATGGTTTCCAGCTGTTGTATGGTGTAGCTTTTGCCATTCTACTAACAGACATTACTCTTATTTTCTTGTTGAATGTTACGTTCGTACTATCGCCTTTTTCATTTAACCAGTTCGAACCTATTATTCCGATTGCGTTAGGAGTTTTTTGTACATACTCAATAACTTCGGATGTCTTATTCGTTGCGAATATATTAGGACTATTAATTGGCTTTCCATGTAATATGGAATCAACTGCATATCTAACAGTACTTGATTTCCCATTACTGAAGACTACTTCAATGTCTCCTAATTTGGATTTAGAATTAATTTGTTTCCATTTGTTAGCTTGTCCACTAAGTATTTTTCTTATGTTGTCAACTGTAATGCAAGTATCTACATTACTCTTGTTAACGATCAATGCAAAACCGTCATAGGCAATGGGTATTGCTCTAGGTTGAAATTGTCTTGCTTCAAAGTTCGCATATTCCGCTTTAGTGAGATTCCTTGATGTAATAACCAAGCAAACTTTGTTATGCAATAACATGTTTATTCCATCTACTTCATTTGTATATATAGGATTAACCTTTGCACTTGGATATATACTTTCAAAAATTTGTTTTTCTTCATCAATTATTGAACCAAAACTTTCATCAGAAGCGAATTTAATCGCTCCTGATGAATATGTATCAGTTCTTCCACCTTTGTGTTTCTCATTACATGATGAGAAAAGCGCGGAGGATAGCATTAATCCTACAATAGCGTAGAATATGTTCTTGTTCATTTTATTGCAATCTAAATGTTACAGGTACTGTGTACTTTACACGTACTGCTGAACCATTCTGTTTACCAGGAATCCAGTTAGGCATGCTTTTTACGACACGCTGTGCTTCTTTATCTAGTGAAGGATCTACAGATTTTGCTATACGCACATCTGTAATTGAACCGTCTCTTTCAACGACGAAAGTAACAATTACGCGTCCTTGTACACCATTTTCTTCAGCCACAACTGGGTATTTGATGTTTTTGCCCAAGAAAGACATCAGTGCTCCATTTCCACCAGGGAAAGCAGGCATCTGTTCTACTACATCGAATACTTTATTTTCTTCCTCTTTCGGAGGTTCAGGTTGTGCAATTATTTCCTTTGCTTTAAGGACTTCGCCACCAGCATCGTCATTACCTTTTACATCGAATCCACCAATTGCTTTTGTGTTGTTCATCAACTGATCTTGAGTTTTCAACTCATCTTCAGGTTTAACTTCACTATCCTTCTTGATGACAGGGGCCGTGAACTTAACAGAACTTTTTACTTTTTCAACTGGTTTTTGTTCTTCAACTTTAATAGGGGCTTTTTTCTTAACCTCAACTTTTTTGTTGTTGATTACAGAAGCATTCATCGCTGCATTTAGTGCAACTTGTTGTTTTGCGTCAACGATAGATTTGATTCCAATAAAAGAGGCTATGAGTGCAGCAGCTAGTAGCATGATAATGATAGACATAATATTACGCTTAGAAGTACCTTTACGGAGTTTGTATGCCCCATAGGTTTGGTTCCTCCCTGTGAATATCAAGTCGCACCATGCATCTGATGTTAAATCAATTTTTGACATTGTCTTTCCTTTTAATAATTAATTGTCTTCGTATTGATTACTTTACACCTTTCAACTTGAGTAACTTCATGTCGTCAGGATTGATTTTGTCAATCACATATTTACCAATACTACAAATCTGCATTTCATCGAGCGCGTCGACCATATTCTTGTAAGAAGAATTGTCCGTAGCTTTAATGATGATAGTCATAACAGGGATTTTCTCTCCGTCTATATCACCAGCTTTTATCTTAGTGAGTTCATCATTATATACCTGATCAGTATATTTTTTAGGCTCCTTAAGCTTTTTAGCATCTAGTTTAGCTTTAGCTTCCATTATTGCTTGTACAGGTGTAGATCCATCTTCTATTACGTGATTAATCAACACTTTACGTATGCCCTTTGATCCCCATGTGGTTTCTTTCATACATTTAGGATCATTATAATTAGGCAAACCGTCTACGTGGAAGACTTTGTTGTCTCCACATACATAGATAGTTATAGTCTGAGAAGCTTTGGTCGCAGTCTGGTCCTGTTGCTGGATGTTCTTATCGTTACTAGGCATTGTCAACTCCATTGTCTGAGGCTTACTCAAAGACGTACAGAGCATGAAAAATGTAATAAGCAACATCATCATGTCCACCATAGGCGTAAAGTCTACACGGACATTTATCTTCTTTTGTTTACTTTTTTTCTGTTTCGCCATTCTTTAGTCCTCCGTCTTTTTATATGAAGTAATCAGATAATAACGGTTTTGATTCATATCCTGTAATTCAGACATTACTTTCTTAACAAACTTGTATGGAGTATTGGCATCTGCTTTGATAGCGATCTTAAGTTTATCGTTATCAGTTGTAGCTGCTTTTACCCAATTTTGGAACTCGCTTGCTTTTTTGTCTATGCTGTCTGTCGGTATACCTTGGTTCTTGATCTCATCAGCCATCTTCGATGGATTCAGATTAAGATAATCGCCTAATTTATCCATTGGAACGCCAAACATAGGTTCCTTTACAAATTTTTTAGTCTGCTCAGCATTTAGTGACAAACCATACTGGTCGGTCATGCTGCTTAGTACAGATTCCAAACTTAGTTGGTTGTCCATACTCATGAATATCTTGCCGTCTTTCGCAACAAGTATATTCAGCACATCTTTTTCTGGAACCTTTATTTCCGATACAGAGCCAGGTGTGACAACCTTTACTGGTTCATTCTTCACGAACGTTGAAGTCAACATGAAGAACGTCAGCAAGAGGACCATCACGTCACTCATAGGGGTCATATCGATCCAGACGTCATTTTTCTTAATTTTTACTTTACCCATAGTGATAAAATTTAAAAGGGTTAGTAGAAATTAAGCTTCTTCTGCGTGATTGGCTTCGTATGTCTGAGCGATAGAGTAACCGACCTCATCAAGGGCGTATGTCAACTTATCAATCTTGTTTGTGAAGTAGTTATAAGAAATAACAGCACACCAAGATGTTGCGATACCGAATGCAGTGTTGATCAAGGCCTCAGAAATACCAGTAGACAAAGCGAGTGAGTCGCCACCACCACCAGCTGCCAAAGCTGCGAATGAACGGATCATACCAGTTACAGTACCGAGAAGTCCAGTAAGTGTACCCAGTGTTACGATTGTTGCTACAATAGGCAAGTTCATCTGAAGAGTAGGCATTTCCAGCTGAGTTGCTTCTTCATGAGCCTGCTGAATCTTAGCTACTTTCTGGCCTTTCTTTATACCTGAAGTTGCTTCCATTTCTTTGTAAGCGTTAAGAGATGCTTGTACAACGTTTGCAACAGAACCTCTTTGTTTGTCACAAAGTTGCTGTGCTTTGTCAAAATCTTTAGCGCTGATTGCAGTTTTGATGTTAGCAACAAACTTTGTTAGTGAACCTTTTCCAAATGCTGTACGAAGAGCAAGAAAACGCTCTATTGATAAAGCAATAACTGTTAGTAACAGAGTGTGAATAACTGGCACGACAACACCACCTTTGTAGATTGTTCCCCAGATATTGCTATTAAGAACAGCACCTGTATTATCTCCATTGACGAAATGCTCTCCACTTCCAAGGAAGTATTTGAAGAAACAAACTGCAATGATGAAACATACTACGATGATCCAAAATGCTGCTCTGATACCTGAGAAGCCCTGACTTTTTTTCTTAGGACTTGCTGTTTTTGTAGTTCCCATAATTTTAATTTTTTAAATTTTTAGTTATTTGTAAATTGTAAGTTTATTTTGTATTAAATTCGGGGTTTGATGCAATGTGCTGCAGACTACACCCGTCGATAATTGTGGCAAAAATAGTAATTTATGATGGACTACCATATTAATTAACTACTTTTAACCCCTAATTATTTCTTTTTGTGTTTTATATTTTGGAGAAATTTTTAAGACCTTATTTTAATTTCATTAAAACCTCTTTTATTCTATTCATCGCTTCTATTATATTTTCATCGCTAGTAGCATAGCTAATTCTAAAACACTCAGGTGCACCGAATGCATCCCCTCCGACAGTCGCAACGTGTGCCATTTCTAATAAATAAAGAGCAAAGTCTGTAGAATTGTTTATTATGTGTGTCCCGTCGCTCTTTCCAAAGAAACTATTGCATTTTGGGAATAAGTAGAAAGCTCCATTGGGAATATTGACTTCCAATCCAGGAATATCTTTTGCTAATTTTACTATTAAATCTCTACGGCGTTCAAATGCTTTTCTCATATATTCTACTTCGCTTTGCGAACCTACATAAGCATCTTCTGCGGCCTTTTGACTTACAGAACAAGGACCACTTGTGTATTGACCTTGAAGCTTGTTGCAACCTTTTACAATCCATTCAGGGGCAGCAATGAAACCAATACGCCACCCAGTCATCGCATATGCCTTAGAAACTCCGTTTACGATGATTGTCTTATCTTTCATTCCGGGTAATTGAGCAAAACTTGAATGCTCTCCGATGTAGTTGATATGTTCGTAAATTTCATCAGCAAGGACATATAAATCGTTATGCTTTTTTATAACTTCTGATAATCCTTCGAGTTCTTTCTTTGTATATACACTACCTGTTGGATTACAAGGTGAGCATATAATCAACATTTTTGTCTTTGGAGTTATAACAGCTTCAAGCTGATCGGCTGTGATTTTGAAGTTCTGGTCTATTTTGGTTTCGATAAATACGGGAGTTCCACCAGCAAGTTTTACCATTTGTGGATAACTTACCCAATATGGAGCTGGTATTATTACTTCGTCTCCCGGGTTTATTAGTGCCATTACTGTATTGCATACACTTTGCTTAGCTCCATTAGAGACCAATACTTCGCTTATGGAATAATCAAGCCCATTCTCATTTTTGAGTTTAGCAACAATTGCTTTTCTCAAGTCTGCATAACCAGGTACAGGCGAATACTTTGAGAAGTTATCGTCTATCGCCTTTTTGGCAGCCTGTTTTATGTGGTCTGGTGTAAAAAAGTCGGGTTCGCCGACGCTCATGTTAATTACATCGATGCCTTGAGCTTTCATTTCATTGCTCTTCTGTGACATTGCTAATGTTGCAGATGGGGCTAGTCTATTCAGACGATCAGATAGTTGTGCCATAATATTCTTTCTTGATGGTTCTTTAGTATATTGCTAGCTGCAAAAGTAGTCAAAATATTCCTTTTACAGAAAAAAATCTATCAAATTCTCGCTAATTTAACTTAAAATATTTCATTTAGCGTCTCATTTAAGATGCAGAGTGTGCCCCATGCGCTCTTGTTTTGTTTTGAGATACTTATAGTCATATTCATTAGGGGTAATTTCGATAGGTACATTCTCAATTATTTCAAGACCATATGCTTCCAGTCCTACACGTTTTGTCGGATTATTGGTCATGAGGCGCATTTTATGAACTCCTAGATTCCTTAGCATTTCTGCCCCGCATCCATATTCACGTTCATCAGGTTTAAATCCTAAGTGAATATTGGCTTCAACCGTATCATAGCCTTCTTCTTGTAATTTATATGCAGCAATCTTGTTCATTAGGCCTATTCCACGACCCTCTTGTTGCATGTAGATGACAACACCTTTACCTTCTTTTTCTATCATTTCCATAGACTTATGCAATTGTTCACCGCAGTCACATCTTTTGCTTCCTAAGATGTCACCTGTAGCACAAGATGAATGAACACGTACCAGTATAGGTTCGTCTTTTTTCCATTCACCTTTGATCAGTGCTATATGCTCTAGTCCATTACTTTTCTGTCTGAACGGTATTAGTTTAAAATGTCCATATATAGTAGGCATGTCAACCTCTTCTCCAACTTCAATAAGGGTCTCTTTTTTTAGTCTGTATGCTATTAAATCTTTAATGGAGATAATTTTCAGCCCGAATTTTTCAGCCATTTCTTTTAACTGAGGCATTCTTGCCATAGTTCCATCGTCATTCATTATTTCCATTAATGCACCAGCAGGGTAGAGACCCGCAAGATTGCATAAGTCTATCGTTGCTTCAGTATGTCCGCTGCGGCGTAGAACTCCGTTGTCTTGCGCGTAGAGAGGGCTTACATGACCAGGCCTTCCAAATGTTTGTGGATTAGAATTAGGGTCTGATAATGCTTTTATTGTTTCAGCACGGTCGTGCGCTGAAACTCCAGTTGTGCATCCTTCGAGTTTGTCTACAGTTATTGTGAATGGAGTTCCTAATACAGATGTGTTTTCTAGCACTTGGTGTGGGAGGTCTAACTCATCGCAACGTCCAAGAGTTATTGGTGCACAAAGGACTCCGCGAGCATGCTTTAACATGAAATTCACTTTATCTGGTGTAATCATTTCTGCGGAGATAATGAGGTCGCCTTCGTTTTCGCGATCTTCATCATCTACTACTATTACAAATTTTCCTTTTTTGAAGTCATTTACAGCGTCTTCAATGCTGCTTAATTTAAAGTCTTCCATATTTATACACCTTATTATAATAATATATACGATATCTATTTTTTGTTTAACTCTTTTATCCTTTCTATGATATTAGAGTTTGTTGTTGAAATTGTACGTAAGTCAAAATATAGTCTTAATCTGAATTTCCACATTCTGAGATAGAAGAATATACCCAGTGGCACTATTACAGCAGACATTATATTTAGCCATTGACGTTCAAAAGGGCGAGTATGTGCTTTAACTGAAACTATTGGGTATTGATTTAGTTCAGACATTATAACTTTATCCTTTGTGTTTGATAAATCTTCTATAATTTCTTCAAGTTCCATATTTAATTTTTCTATTATATGGTCTGGCTTGTATTTGAAAAATACTTTTATTATATTGGGCGCCATAAATAGCCTGTGTCCTTTAGAATATCTTGTTGCATTATCGGATAATTTTTCTAAACGGATTATATCTGTTGCATAATCAGGATCGTTGATTATTACTTCCTTACGATATACCATACGCTGGATTTTTAACCCAAGTAGTTTGCGTATAATATCTCGATCAACATCAAAATTGAATACAACAGAGTCTTTGTTCGCTTTATATGTGAAAAAGATAGCTAAAGGCGTTAAAACCCCAGTTGCAATACTTTTTCCAAACCAAACAGCCCACATTCCACCTCTGGCCATTCTGAATCCAGTATTGTCAAATATATAATAAATAATAAAGACTATTACCGATATAATGACAGGGATTCCAAGGCCTCCTTTCCTTATAATAGCACCTAAGGGAGCACCAATAAAGAAAAAAATCAAGCACGATAATGAAAGCGTAAACTTGTTTATTGCTTCAATCTGATGCTCACGTATAGTCTTATCTCCGTCAGAAGTTGTGAAACTTTTGTATTGTAGTGTGTTGTATATCATTTCACTTCTATTAAGAGCTGCGTTTATAATTGCTTGTCTTTTTTCAGAAGATATATGAGCGAAAACGGTATCAATGTTTATTTTCCCATTCATGGTTTCACTAATGGCTTTCATTGAATCCTTTTTGCTTGTTAGCGGTATATAATAGTCGCTACGCATTGCATCCGAGTAAAATCTATGCCCAACACTATCGTATACACAATTAATAGAGTCTATATCCCGACCTATTTTAGAAAGGCTTTTTGCTCTTGCATCTCCGGAAATTAAAGAACCGTCATTCATATTGAATCCACTGTCAAAGTCAAGTACTATACTTTTAGATTCAAATGTTTCACGCCTGTAAGGTACACTCGCGCTTGAAGCTAGTTGTTGTGATTGCATATTCTCAAACCACTCACCACTGTAT
>JGI20214J51088_10002894_pt1 | contig 11357 bp, 7 predicted proteins | sample WetSurMetagenome_FD_51088 | JGI IMG/M metagenome (IMG submission 51088)
ACTTCTATATCATTAAGATTATAATTTAGCGGTTTAAGAAAAACCTCTTTAGGCACATTCTTCACCTTGCCTTCGTATGTTTGGTACGCCACATCCTGAATAGTTATTTCCGCATTCCCATCTGTCGGTAGTTTGATATATCCTGCCGTATCGGAATAGCATACCAACTGGGCTTCTTCGGTAACCGTGGCAAACGGAACAGGCTTTTTTGTTTCTTCGTCCAATATTCGTACTTGAGATTTTACGGCTGATGATACACCAAACAAACACAACAACAGCACAAAAAATAATTTTGTCTTTCTCATTTCTTTTAACTTTCTGACAAAGGTAACAAACAAATCAATATATGAAAAGTTATCGATATGTTATCTTTATGTTAAACCATCGATGCTTAATGATACAAATGGGACAATAAATTCAACTTTTCTACAAAAAGTTTGTTACCTTTGTCTGTTATTTAGATTATATATTATGAATAAGATAAGAAAACATACATTCAAGAAACGCGTCAACGTTATACGAAACGCGGTTATGGGACGTATCACAAAGTCAATCGGTGAACCGGATAAGGAGATGAACATTAAAGACATCACTGTTAACAGAGTATTTATTTCCAAGCCGAACAGCCGGTTGGGAAACCAACTTTTAACAACTCCGTTGGTTCAGGAAGTTTCCAACCTTTATCCGTCGTGCAAGATAGACATCTTCGTGAGAGGATATATTGCCACTCCGGTATTCCAAAATTATCCCAACGTAAAACGTATAATCAAGTTACCCCAAAAACCGTTTAATAATGTATTCAAATACCTGTATGCATGGATTAAATTAAGAAAAAACAAGTACGATTTGGTTATCAACGTTGAGAACGGGTCATCGTCAGGCAAAATTTCCACTAAAGTCGTAAAATCAAAGAGAATAATATATAATATTTTTGACGGGGAACTGAATTCTACATTCAGCGATTACACTCATAATGCTAAAACTCCGGTATACAACCTTAGAAAATGTTTCTACGGCGACATAAATCTATTCAAAGACAAACCCCTCCCTCTCTTAGACCTAAAACTTGATTCGGTCGAGAGGGCTAACGGAAGAATGCTCTTAAAGAAACTCGTCGACAATGACAAAAAGAATATATGCGTTTACACTTATGCTACCGGTGAAAAATGTTACACCGAAACATGGTGGACAAGTTTGTACAATATGCTAATGGAGAAATATGGCAATGAATACAATATCATCGAGATTCTACCGAAAGAAAAGATCTCTCAAATAGCGTTCAAGGCTCCGTCGTTTTACAGTAAAAATATCCGTGAGATTGCATCATTAGTGTCGAACACCAACTATTACATAAGCGGCGATTGCGGCATGATGCACATGGCATGTGCAAGCGGTGTCACCACAATAGGTTTGTTTTCGGTAACCCGCATAAACGTTTATGGCCCTTACGGTAACGGGAGCATTTCAATAGATACGAACAATAAGAAAGTTGAAGATGTTATGAATGCCATTATCAGTGTCATATCGTAATATTTCACCGCTATTCTACAAATAAATATAATCTATTCATCTTTCAGAGCGACTGTATTTATCGGTGTTTCCGGCTGTACGGCTGACAACCTGAAGCCATCAGATTCGCTTAACAATTTTGCCATGAACTATTCAGGATTAGTTACGCAACAATACATTAGTCGCAGGAAAAAACAACAATTGTTGAGTAATAAAAATTCGATGCAGCATGAAAAAAATCTGTTGCTACGTGTTTTTTCAACTCATGCTAGAAGAAAAAAAAAGACACGCTACGTGAAAAAAAAAGTTATGCTACGTCAGATTTTTTTTCATGCAGCATAACTTTTTTTTCTTCTACCATTAGATTTTTTATACTGATTTTCAGCAAGAAATTCACTTGCAAAACGTCAGACACATACACAGTTAGTACCTAAAACTCGCTGGAAAAATATGTTAAACGTACTGGGAGACGAGAGCTCCGCCAGTATGAGACGAACGCCGATTCATTGACATTTTAATAAATTGCAAGGTATTGTGCCGCAATGGCTATAAATATATAATATCGCAATGACATGTCGCTAAGATATTGCAGCGTGCCAAAAGAGATGACATATTCGTACATAGGCAAACTTTATTTTTGCCAATATTGTTGTTTTGCAATTTTCTTTATTCCGGTAATTGCAAAAAATGAATATAATTTTACCCGATTTTGAGGCGAAATAAAACTCTCCCAGCATGATTTTCGTTTTTTAGTTAAAATCATGAGTTGCTATTAAGTTAAATATCATCAACTTGCCAATGGCGCATCACCTGACTGAATGTGTCATTGGCATATCTTTCAGAATGGAGTATGCAGTTCTTCAGCCTGTCAGCCGGAAACGGCTATTAATAAAGGTTTACTGAAACATGAATAGCACTTTCAAAATAAAATATATTGGATTTATCTCGAAAATAATTCGTAAAAAGCTTGACATTGCTGTCTGAATTTTATACCTTTGTGGTATAAATTAACTGCTGAAATAATTAAAAAATAAATAAGTAAATGAGAGAAAGAATAAGAATTAAAGTATCTGATATTTTTGCTTTGAGCAAAATATTGACCGAAGTAAACGGTAAAAGAGAAGAGACAGAGAAATGTATTTCTGAACTGGCATCAGACATACATGATATAACGAATAATTATATTCTGGTAAAGAAGCAACCGAATTGGACAGGCGATGTCAGCGTCATGATTGCACAAGCTGCAGCAACTATAAGTAAAGCAGAAGCTGACAAGGCTGAAGCTCGCATTGCTGAAACAAGTAAAGTAGAAGTCGGTAAAGCCGAAACAAGTAAAACTCCGATTTCCAAAGGTGAAGAACAGCAACCTGCACCTGCAAAGAATATTTGTCAGAGAGAAGAGCGCGACCCTCATATAATAGAGGTGAATTCTCAACTACGACCAACAAAAGAGGAAGTAAAGAAAACATCTTCGGAAATCATCAAGTTTGAATATTTTATGAATAACCGTTATGAGCTGAGACACAATGAAATAACCGACCAAACGGAATACAGGTTATTGAACAGCAATGAGCCTTATGCCAAGATAACGGAACGTGTAATTCACAGTATGTGCACATATGCACGCAAAAACGGCGTAAATGTTTGGGACAATGACATTCGCCGACACGTGGACTCAACGTTTATTGCCAATTTCCATCCAATGAAGGATTACTTGGAGTCTTTGCCCAAGTGGGACGGCAAAGACCGTGTAACACCTTTGGCAGAGCGCGTTTCAAAGAGCGAGTTCTGGGTAAAGCATTTCCACACATGGATGCGTGGCTTGACAGCACAATGGTTGGGAAGAGACACACTTCACGGCAACAGTGTTGCACCTATACTTATAAGCAAGAGACAGGGACGACAGAAATCGACTTTCTGTAAACTGCTGTTACCTGATGAATTGCAGCCGTATTACCTTGATAGGTTAAATATCAATTCCACAGCCAGAGCGGAAGAAAAGCTGACCGAGTTTGCTCTGATAAACTTGGACGAGATAGACAAATATTCGACCAAAGGTATGGCATCGTTGAAGAATCTTATGCAAATGGCAACGGTAAATACGAAGAAAGCCTATCAACGGGGACTTAGCAATTTACCGCGAACGACCTCATTTATAGCCACTTCAAACAGAAGAGATTTGTTGACCGACCCAACGGGAAGCCGACGTTTTATCTGTATAGATGTAGATAAAAAGATAGACTGTTCACCGATAGACCATGCACAGATATATGCCCAACTGAAAGAAGAAATAGAAGAAGGCAAACGCTATTGGTTCGAAGAGGACGAAGAAGCTGAGATAATGGCACATAATGCAGCTTATCAGCGCAATACGATAGAAGCTGATGTTTTCGACACGCTTTTCAGAAAGCCGATAGGCAATGAGAAGACGATAAAGCTTTCTGCACGAGAGATATACGACGAAATGAGAGCAACAGATAAAGAGGCGATGAAAGGCGTAAAAGAAAGCAAGGTTTGGGGGTTACTAAAAGAATTGGATTATCGCAAAGAGCATTATGAAGACGGCAACAAGTATTATGTAGTCAGAAGGTAATTGCCGTTTAATTATAGGTCATCAGTTTTGGAAAATTCTCAAATCTTCAAACAAAAATTCTCAAATCTATCTTTGATAATTCTCAAATCTATCTTTGATAATTCTCAAATCTATCTCCTAAAGGCGGAGTAATTCTACACTGATAATTTTGTCAGAATCTATTTATTTACAGAAGATAAAAGATGTTCTTTTGCATTCGGGTTATTCTGAAGAACAGCACCAACGATTTGGCAATTATCCAATTCTTTACAGTCACCGCAGGTATTAAATCCTTTCTCATTTACACATTTGCGGATTTCACAAAAACCGCAATACGCAAATTTTACTCCATCAACCCGGCAACCCATACAATTTATGGCTTCTGCCGTAATTTCAGGTGAATTGTTCATTACGCTCCACTTTTGGGCGGTTTTTTCTCTCAAATCATTATCATTACTGATTGTGGCTATGCGGGCATCACATTTTTCGCAATCTAATCCGCAACATGCAATTAATTGTTTCATAATTTCGTAAAGCAACTTATTTACTATTTAAATCATCGATATTTTTAATAAATCCTTTATCTTTTAAGAATGTTCTTAACTGAAATTCACTGTAGTCCTCATCAATTATCTTGCCATCTCTGCTAACTAATACATAACGTGGAATACCATTGAAATGGAACAGTTCACGCAGATAGAGATAATCGGCATCATTAAGATATATACTTGGTGCACTTGCTAAGTTTTTTTTAACATACTCATTATAATCCTGTTTTGAAGGAGAAGACGATTCGCCCGTTATATAAAGGAATTGGAAATTAGCATTGTTTTGCAACCGTTCACGCAATGGAGCCATAGATTTTATACCTGCACGGCATGGACCGCATGTTGTTCCCCAGAAATCAATGAAAATATATTTTCCTTTGTATGGGGTTATTAGTTTTTTAAACATACGTGCTGCTTGATTATCAGGCAATTCATAAGGTTTTTTTTCATCCATTTTTTTGCTTAAAATATTATTTGCATAGGCTTTGATTGTAGGGTTCTTAAATACATTTGGCTTTACAGTCATAGCTCCACTATCTATGAAGCTTTTATAAGAACAAATTCCACGCAACGTTGATAATTGCCATATGAATGATCCCCGGAACTTATCATACAATGTGTAAGAAGGAGTGATATTATATAAAGTGCTGTTTGTATCGATATTTATATTGTATAGATTATTGTTGAACTCGAATCTGTTTACGAACATACCATAGTCGTAACAAGCTAAAGCTACTTCATCATCTATAGGCATTTCTTTCATAAAATCATAAAATGTTTTTTTTACAGGGTCTTTCATACGAGCATTTGTAGTATCTCTAGAGGCATTGTATAATTGATCAGATGCAAAATCCAGTAAACGACATCCAAATCCAATAGCTTCTCGATTTCGTTTAAGATGAGCTGCTTTAGGCGAATAATGATCTGATTTAATAATAGAATCAACATCAGTTTTCCTTCTCTCATATAGTGGCATGAATTTCTCTATTACCTGTGAAGATGTACATTTCTTTTCTAGTTCTAGGCCAATAAAGCTATTTAAAGATTTGGCATATTCTGTTTTGTTAGTCAACAAATCCATATAGTCTTCTTTCACCTGCTCACAAATATCAGCTGTAGGACTTGTGTATGTGATATCGAGACTATGTGATAATCGGTATTCTGTATATAACAGATCATCCATATTAACCTGTATATCCAGATGCTGTCCCGGTTCTAAATAAAATGGAATGGAATATTTTTTTAGATAAATACAGTTTTCTATAGGATAATACAGTAGTAGTTTTGTTTTGAAGCTTCCATCAGGATTTATCTTAACTACTGTTGGGTATTCTGAGTGTGTCAATTCATTAATGCTATATATAATGCCACAAGTTATTCCAAGTCTTGTATCATAACCCTTTAAATATCCTGTAATATAAGCAGAATCCGTTTTGAAAAAATTATCTTTTGTAAAGTCGGCTCCATTGTCTTTCTTTTGATCGGTCACAGCTTTTGGCAATTGATAAGTATAAACTGCTTTCTTTCCATCAAGAGATATCCCCCAGATCTGCCATATACTTTTATTCTCTTTCCAATTTATTTTTTTTACATTTTTAGGTATCTTAGGGTACACAATAGAGAAATCCATTTGACCTGATTCCGGCAAATAAATTTCTTTATTAGCCTCAAATCCTTCAAAACGAATAGGATAATATGATTTGCCGGTTGCTACATCTTCAATAAAGACAGAATCACGTAACTTTATCCAAGAATGAGGAATATATTGTGCATGAAAGTGCAATTTAGTATATTTAGATGTTCTTTCTATTTTTGTAATAGATAATATACATGTATTTCTACCCTCAAAAGGTGGATTATTAATCACTTTTGCTGTTATTTTCACTGTAATTACTGATAAAAGTAATATCAATAACAATCTACATTTGTGATAATTTATTTTCATATATTATATAATTAAGTACCCGTTGGCGGAATTAAACAAATAAAAGAATGTGGATTAAAGAGTTGCACATATCGTTGATTAATAATATATTAGAGGTGATAAAACGATTAATATATAATCACCGTATGCACAACTTATATACAATATTCGTCAAAATACTTGAGATAAACAAAAGATTTGCCAATAATTTAGTGAATGAAAAAGGTAAAAAAGATTGAAAACCGACATTTATTCCTTTTGCGAAGGCCAGAAAAAGGATAGAAACTGTATTCTCACAATTATGCGATCAATTTATGATCATTAGAAATCATGCAAAACAAACGGAAGGGTTATTCTCCAGAATTATCAGTAAAATAACTGCTCTTACAATTCTTCAGTATATAAACAAAATTAATAACAAACCTGTTGGGAAAGTTAAATATGCTCTCTTTTAATTCCGCCAACGGGTTAATATAACACGATTTATATGAATTTTAAAATTCCGCCACCAAGCCTCAAATATTTACTATCGTGCTTAATGGCGGAAGAAAAGTGACTTTAGTGTATTAATGTCGTTACTTCTGTCCGAAACGTGAAGTATCCAATTTCTTATGAGCCTTTGCCTTATATCCTCCGAAACGATAGACGAACGAAAGAGATACATAACGGTTGTCGGGAATGAAATTCATGTGCAAGCGTTGCAAACCTTGATTCATGCGTACATTGCAATATGAAGTATTGAATATATCATTACCTTTCAATGTAAGGTCTGCATTATGATGGGCGAATGTCCACTTCAAACCTGCATTAACACCCCAAAAAGATGTGAGGTCGTATAATCCCTGCAACGGAGAAGTCATATACATTCCATCAATATTAAGTTGCAATGACGGCGATAACTTTAGTGAGTTGTCCAAACCTGCATACAAAAACAATTTATGACGATTAAACGACATATCATAATAATGACTGTCTTTATCCTGTTGATATGTACCATTAATCGTAAATCTACTATTCAAAAAACTGCCGAATTCCACAGGAATGATAGAAGATACCGAAATATTTTTATCATAATCCCAATTCTGCGTTTGATAAATCAAAGCCAGACTGTCGGGCGATAAATAAGCCAATTGCCTTGCAATATCCTTATCATAACTGTATTCAATATTAAAGATATATTTTTGACGGAAAATATAAGTCATCTGCGTTGAATAGTTATGGCTCGGCCTAAGTTCCGGATTACCTATGGCCACAGTATATGCATCTATATATGTTCTGGAGTTCTGCATTTCCCAATAACTCGGGTATTCCCTGTCGGTAGACAAAGCGAATTGGAACACATGTGAAGGTGAAAGCGTGTAGCTTAAACTGAATGTAGGAAACAATGTCCACGCATGATAATCGCCTATCTTGTAATATTCGCCGTTCATTGTAAACTCAGTACTTAATTTTGTGCCGAAAGAGTGACGTAGCCCGACATAAAGATCATATATTTGTTCCGTAACTTTTGAATAAGCATCAGGTATATCATATATTTTTTGTGAAAAATAATGTTGATAGTTTTTGTCTGTTGCGTATGATAACTTGCCACCGTATACCAACTGCGATACGGAATCAATAGGCGTTACAAAATCGGCATAAGCATTTAACTTATTAACTCTTTGGCGCGATTTTGCCTGAAATGAAGATGTGCTGTTTAATGAATCCAGATTATTAAAATTCTGCGTATAATCGGATTGATAATGAGTATAATCCATTCCTATCTTGACATTTTCGCCATGGCTGAAATCAATAGATATATTATGTAAATAATTGCTTTCATCAAGATGATTAATCGACCTTGCGATGTTTCCGTCAGAAGTCATATCCTCGATACTTTTTGGGGACAATTCCCCCGTATATGTCATTGCCAATTGATTTTTGTCATCAAATTTATAGTTCAATTCACTTCTGACTGAGTGCGTCCAACCTTTATCTCTCTGCATAGAGGATTGGTCTATATTATATGTCTTGTCTCCTAACGTATGTATTGTTCTCATATCTTGTCCGCTATGTTTATGACTATAAGCACCATTATAAAGCATATCAACCGACAACTTAGGTGATGAAAATCGGAAATCGCCTCCACCTTCCATATTTGCATAATGATATTGAGAATAGTTCATATGCGCTTCACCATCAATATGAGTTTCCTCACCCAAGCCATTAGCCATTATAAGATTAATTGATGCTCCACGTACGTGATATTCCGGTGGCGTTGCAAGCATCACTTCGGCACTCTTCAACTTAGACACAGGCATATTTTTCAATAAAGTCTTCATTTGGTCGACCGTCATGGTTGACAACTTACCGTTAATTATAATATTGAAATTACCTGAACCGGCCAACTTTAAATCACCATTTTGGTCATATACACCCGGAATTTGCGTCAAAGCATCGTATGCATTAGTGGCAGCATGCTGTTTTGCAAACGAAGACACATCGTATATGAGTTTACCCTGTTTGGCTTTTACCAACGGCAAATGTCCTTTTACACTGACATTGCCCAATTCGTGCACGACTATACTGTCGGTATCCGCTTTTTGTGCAAGAATATAATTGCTTGCACTCACCAATAAAACAACAAATAATAATAATTTCTTCATCTCTTTTCTATTTGATTTACGATGCAAAAATAAAGCTTGCAAACAATCAATTATGTTATCATTGAATTATGAAGTCTTATTTAGTCTTATCAAAGTGAACAAATGTTTACTTTTCAAATTATATTTGTAAAAAATAAATGAGACAGATGAAACCATCATTTAAAACAATTGTATTCGCCATTATATTTACTTTAGTTGCCATATTCGGCTGGCAAGTATATTGGTTAGTAGGACTTTACCACTCCATGAAACAAGAAACCTACACCAATATAAACGTAGCTATGGAATACGCTGACGAAGCAGAACTATCAATACGACTTGACTCTTACGATAAAGAAATAAAAAAGACAAAAAAGAAAGAAAAGAGGTTCAATTTTAATTTCAAATTCAATACTTCAACTATAAATATTTTAATGAAAAGCATCTGTGGTGAGATACATTCAGTAAGTGACAGCATATTACCTGTTAATTTAAAAAGCTATGATAAGATGTTGACGGAGACTTGCCGCAAAAAAGGAATAAAGATGAACATATACGGTATCGACTTCATAAAAAATCGCCGTATGATACACTATTATCCTAAACCGTTTCACATCAAAGATGCCGAATGTATTAAATACTATAATAAAGATGGCAATTATTGCTATAAAATCTATGTAACACCAATGATGAGAATAGTACTGTGGCGTATGTCCGGCATACTTGTTACATCACTATTAATAATAATTGTATTGGGTGTTGCCTTCAGATACCTGATCCGCACAATAATGCAGCAACGTACTCTTGAAGAAATGAAAGATGACTTCACCAACAATATGACTCACGAGCTGAAGACTCCTATAGCTGTGGCTTATGCCGCCAACGATGCTCTGCTAAACTTCGGAGGTGACATGGATGCGGAAAAGCGACATAAATATCTTGAAATCAGCAAAGAGCAGTTGCAAAGTCTTAGCGGGCTGGTTGAGCAAATACTTTCTTCAAGCATGGAACGTCGCAAAACATTTGCCTTGCATTGCGAAGATATTAAGATAGAAGAATTGTTGATACATATTATTGAGCAATATTCCATTAACAAAGAAGTGCATCTATCTTTAGATATTACGCCTGACAACCTTACAATAAATGCCGATCGCACGCATCTGCATAATATGATAGGCAACTTGGTGGATAATGCAATAAAATATTCCGGCGACAATAGGGAGATTAAAATTAAGGTAAATCATAAGGATGAATGGATATATATTACGGTTGCAGATAACGGCATAGGCATCAGTGCCGAAAACCAAAAACATATATTCGACAAATTTTACCGCGTACCTACAGGTAATATTCATACCGTTAAAGGCTACGGTATAGGGTTATACTACGTGATGACAATGGCAGAAAAGCATGGTGGAACGGTAACGGTTAAAAGTTCACAGGGCAATGGCTCTGCTTTCACCATTAAAATACCCGCAAAATAAAAAAATTATGGCAAATAATATAAAAATGCTTTTGGTAGAGGATGAAGCCACATTGGCCATGATAATTAAAGATACCCTCGAAGGACAGGGTTTCGACATTGAAGTGGCAAAAGACGGTGAAGAAGGTTTGGAATGCTTTATGAAGCATCGTCCCGAAGTGTTGGTAACTGATGTGATGATGCCCAAAATGGATGGATTCGAACTTATTCGTCAAATACGGCAAATGGATAAATTGACACCAATATTGGTACTCACCGCCCGCTCTGCCGTGAAAGATGTGGTTGAAGGTTTTGAAACAGGAGCAAACGACTACTTAAAAAAGCCATTCGGTATGCAAGAGCTGATAGTAAGGGTAAAGTCTCTTCTTCATCGCGCTTATATGAAAAAAGAAGAAGAAACTACTACTTTCGATATAGGTAATTATCGCTTTGATTCGGTTTCGCAAATATTGTATTACGGTGATAAACAAGATGAACTTTCGCATCGTGAATCGGAAATATTGAAACGATTAATAGGTAACCGTAACCAAGTGACTGAGGCAAAAGGACTGTTATTGGATTTATGGGGGGATGACGACTTTTTCAACATGCGGAGCCTGCACGTATTTATAACTAAATTACGGGCGAAACTTAACAAAGATGAACGTATAAAGATTATTAACGTCAGAGGAATCGGTTATAAATTAATTGTTACGGA
>JGI20214J51088_10002895_pt1 | contig 11356 bp, 10 predicted proteins | sample WetSurMetagenome_FD_51088 | JGI IMG/M metagenome (IMG submission 51088)
GCTGAAATCCACCTTCTGCTGAACCGGCACCCCTTTACGGAATCAATCCTGCGATTCATTCCGGAGTACGAGCGCAAGACCGGAGTCAAAATCAGCGCGCTGCTTCTTTCCGAAGAAGAGTATTTTGAAAAGCTCATTACGGAGCTTTCCAGCCGCAGCTCGTTCTATGACCTGTTCATGCTGGGTTTTCCGCACTTGTGGCAATATGCCAAGGCCGGGTGGCTTGAACCGCTGGACCAATATATTGAAAATCCCAATCTCACGCCCGCAGACTGGGATCCAAATGATTTTTTCCCGGAGCTCATGGCCTGCTCCAGGTGGAATCTTAAGCAAGGCGCAGGCATGGGCGAAGGACCCTTGTGGGCGCTTCCCGTAAACGAAGAGGCCTATGTGATCTTCTATCGCAAGGACCTGTTCGAACGCTTCCAGGTCAAACTGCCAGCCACGTATGAGGAAGTATACAAGGCGGCTAAGGCCCTGACCCGCAGCGTGGACGGCCAGCAGATCTATGGATTTGGCCATAGGGGCGTGCGGAGCTGGTCCACAATCCATCCCGGGTATCTGACCGCGTTTGCTTCCTGGGGAGCGAGGGATTTCGACGAGTCCATGCAGTGCGTGATCGATAGCCCCCAAGGCATCGAAATCACTAATCTGTTCATCCGGACATTGAGGGAAGGCGGTCCGCCCGGTTGGCCCAGCTACACCTGGTATGAAGGCAAAGAGGCTTTCCTTTCAGGCCGATTTGCGATGTGGTTCGACGCAAACCACCAGGCTGCTGCCTTTGAGAATCCCGCCAAGTCCCAAGTGGCTGGCAAGGTGGGTTATTTACTCCCGCCGGCGGGTCCGGACGGCCAGATCAAATCCAGCACTTGGGTATGGAGTCTGGCCATGAATGCTGCGTCCAAGAAAAAGGATACAGCCTGGCGATTTCTCTCATGGGCTACGAGCAAAGAAATGCTGCAGCGGACCGTTCCCTATGAGAACATCAATCCCACGCGCAAATCCGTATGGGAAGATCCCAAAACTGTGGAGGCCACTAACTGGGACCGGGGCGAGTATCGTCGTACAGCCCAGTTGCTTCTCTCGAAGTATGCCAGGATTCGGTGGACTCCATCGACCTATGTCACTCAGGCCGGAGACCGATGGGCTGCAGCTCTGCAAGAAATCTACGAAGGAAATCGGACTGCAGAACAGGCTTTAAAAAGTGCAGCAAAGGACGTTAATCAGATGGTGAAGAAGTAACCCGCATGCCCGATCACGCCTTACGCACGCAGCGTCCGAATCCCCCGCACCGAGGCCTGCCCTATCTACTGACCTTGCCTGCGCTCATCGCCCTGATCGGCATTCTGTATCCCTTTGTCCTGGGCGTGTACTATACGTTCACCAATTACACTCTGACCGAACCCGGCAATATCCGATTGGTCGGCCTTGCAAACTACATCGAGATTTTTGGAAACATCGTTTTCTGGAAGGCTTTTGGCCTGACCTTTGTCTTTGCCGCATCCGTGGTAACGATCGAGCTGGTCTTGGGCCTTGGGGTAGCCCTGCTGCTTAAGGACGCATTCCCAGGTGTTCGTATTCTGCGGTCCTTTCTGATCATCCCCATGATGATTCCGCCAATTGTCAGTGCACTGATGTGGAAGGTGATCCTTCTCCCCACGAACCAAGGCGTGCTTAACCACATCCTGGGTCTTGTAGGAATCAGGCCTATTGCCTGGCTGGGCGACTCTGCCACGGCGCTGGTTTCCCTGATCCTTATCGACGTCTGGATTTACTCGCCTTTTGCGGTCCTGATCTTCATGGCCGGGTTGCAGTCTATGCCCAAGGAGCCGTATGAGGCAGCCCAGGTGGATGGGGCATCGGGCTGGTTCATATTCCGCAAGCTTACGCTTCCATTGCTCACGCCCAGCATTGTGCTGGTCACGCTTTTTCGCCTGATCGATTCGCTCAAGGTTTTCGATATCATCTATGCGACGACCAAGGGCGGTCCTGCCGGAGCGACTACGACGCTGCATATACAGAGCTATTTTGAGGCCATTCGGTGGTTCAGAATGGGCAGGGGCATGGTGTATCTTTTTGTCCTTTGGTTCCTGTGTTTCGTTTTTTCCAAAGCTCTAAGCGGGCTCTGGACCAAGGTGCTGATGCGATGATGACCTCACGCCTGTTCAGACGCATTCTTAAAGCCCTGGGCCTTGGTGCATATTTCACCTTTGCGCTAGGACCTATCGTTTGGATAGCCATGATGTCCTTGAAAAACTCCAATGATGTCATAGCCAGTCCTCCGAAGTTTGTGTTTACCCCCACCCTGGAGAACTACAAAGCCATTACCGTGGGCCTGGATGCGCATGACGTGGAGACAGCGAGACCCGATTATCCGAAGTACTTCCTGAACACTCTGATCATCGCATCGGCCACAGTCGCGGTTTCGCTGCTATTAGGGACCTTTGCCGCATACAGCCTGGCTCGATTTTCTTTCCGGTTCAAGGAAGACATTGCCTTCACCTTTCTGAGTTTCCGGTTCGCGCCGGAACTTATGGTTATCCTCCCGCTGTATGTCGTCTTTCAAAAAACGGGCTTGATCGATTCATTTACCGGCCTCACTGCGGCCTATCAACTGATCACCTTGCCGTTTCTGATCTGGGTCCTGCGAGGATTCTTCGAGGATATTCCTCGGGAGATTGAACAGGCCGCACGCGTGGACGGATACACGTGGTGGGGAGTTTTCCGCAGGATCTCCCTGCCTCTGGTAAAACCGGGCATTGCTGCAGTGGTGATCCTATCCTTCATCTTCGCTTGGAATAACTTCATATTTGCCATGATCCTCGGAGGTGAGCGGACTCAGACCGTCACGCTGGGCATTCTGGGGTTTATCGGATACGAGCGTGTCCTTTGGGGACACATGGCTGCCGCTACTATGATCTGCGTGATCCCGGAGCTTATCCTGGCATTTTTCGTGCAGAATTACATTGTACGCGGACTGACCTTCGGCGCAGTAAAGGGGTAACAAGTGGCAGATATTGTCCTTGAGCATGTTCGGAAGTGCTACGGCGACCACGAGGCGGTCTGCGACCTGAATCTAGAAATCCGCGACCAGGAGTTCTTCGTAATACTTGGCGAATCCGGTGCTGGCAAAACCACTACGCTCAAAATGATCGCCGGGATCGAACCCGTCACTTCAGGTGCTATCCTTCTCAACGGCCAGCCGATCCAGAATCTCACGCCCGAGGAACGGGATTGCGCCATGGTTTTCGAGACTTATGCTTTGTATCCGCATCTGTCCGTATATGAAAACATCGCTTTCCCGCTTCGCGCTCCGAAGCGCCGGACGACGGACGACCAGATCGATCAGGCTGTGCTCCGAGTAGCCCGCATCCTGGGAATGGACACTTTTTTGGACCGTAGACCCGCGACTCTGAGTGGAGGCCAGCGACAACGCGTAGCCTTGGGACGAGCTCTAGTCCGGCAACCTGCGGTCTTTCTCATGGACGAGCCGCTGTCCCACCTGGATGCACGACTGCGCAACGAAATGAGAACCGAGATCAAAGCTATGCGGGAGTCCTTCGGGTCCACGATTGTTTATGTAACACACGACTATAGCGAAGCCCTCGCATTGGGGGATCGCATTGCAATCATGCATCGAGGGCGCGTCGAACAGGTGGGAACCCCATCCCAGGTTTTTCGTCGGCCCCAAAATCGCTTGGTGGCCGAAACCCTGGGTGATCCGCCCATGAATTTCCTGTCAGGTACAATATCACTCGATCAAGACCGATCTGTGTTTACGAACGGGAGCTGGCGAATTCCCCTGCCTGCGAGCCCTCGGCTGCGAAGGTGTGTGGGAAAAGAAGTCTGCCTCGGACTCAGGCCTCAACACATCCGCCTGGAGCGTGCCCGGCCCGACACTCCATTCTGGCTGCCTTCGAAGCTTTTTGTGCAAGAACTGCTGGGGGATCACGCTGTGGCTTCGGTTGCTGTAGGAGACTACCTGTTCATGGCCTTGTGCGAAGCTGATCAAGCTTACAGCCTTGACGAACCTCTCTACTTGGCTTGGGCGCCTGAGCACATGTATCTCTTTTTGGAGGATACGGGCGAAATACTGCTGGCGGAAGGCGACTGATGGCTGAGATCATCCTGGACCATGTGAGCAAGCGCTATAGCAAGGGACACGGTCCCTTCGCGGTGAAGGATCTTTCTCTCCGTATCCGCGACAAGGAGTTCATGGTATTCCTGGGGCCTTCGGGATGCGGTAAAAGCTCCATCTTGCGAATGATTGCGGGGCTGGAGAAAATCACCGAAGGGAAGCTCTCCTTTGACGACAATCACGTTAACGATCTGCCGCCCCAAGCCCGGGATATTGCCATGGCCTTCGAGAACTATGCTCTATATCCCACTATTGCCGTAAAGGACAATATTGCTTTTCCCTTGAAAATCCGTCACTGGCCACAGTCCCGGATCGATGAAAAAGTTGCATGGGCGGCAAAAGCGGTACAGATCACCGACATTCTTCATCGCAGACCCTTTGAACTAAGCGGCGGCCAGCAGCAACGGGTATCCCTGGCGCGGGCCCTCGTCCGGGAACCGCAGGCATTCCTATTCGACGAGCCCCTTTCGCATTTGGACATGAAACAGAGACAGGCAATGCGAGCGGAGATAAAGAAGCTCCATTCGCAGCTTCAGAAGACTATGATTTATGTAACTCACGATCAGAATGAAGCTATGGCTCTGGCCGATAGGATAGCCGTTATGCACCGGGCAGAACTCCAGCAGGTGGGTACGCCCGAGGAGATTCTGAACGACCCGGCCAATGCCTTCGTAGGAGGGTTTGTAGGAGAGCCTGCCATGAACTTTCTGGATGTGGAGGTCCGAATTGAGGGTGGAGGCAACGCATGGATAGCCTATGCCGGCTGCCGCCTTGCAGACCTGCCCGGCATGCTGGATCCGGCGAACCAACAGGCTTTGCTCTCACCCCTGCAGGCCGGAATTCGACCCCATCGCATTAAATTCTCCGGGACCAGGATGCGCGCTACGGATCTGGCCGCAGAAGTCAGCACATACGAGTCCCTTGGAGAACGAGGCGTATTGACCGTGCGCCTCAAATCTCAAGATCTTACGATTCTAACACTTCCGGATCAGACGTTTCGTAAAGCCCAGCCCTTATGGATCCATTGTCCCTTGGAGCATATGCACTTTTTCTCAAAAGAGACCGGAAAAAGATTCCATCTGGACTCTCTCGACAGGAGGCTGATTTATGAAGGCCATGGTACTTGCAGGAATTAGAAAAATCGAAATTGTGGAACAGCCCGCCCCTGCGCTGCAGCATCCTACAGACGTATTGCTCAGGATCGTCCGAGTGGGCATCTGCGGATCTGATATCCACTATTACACGCAAGGACGGATAGGAGATCAGATCGTGCGTTTCCCCTATTCCATTGGCCATGAGTGCAGCGCTATCGTCGCAGACGTTGGGAAGCAGGTAACGCGCTTCAAGCCTGGAGATCTTGTCGTCGTGGATCCGTCAGTCTCCTGCGGCGTCTGCGATCAATGCCGGCTCGGTCATTTCCACACGTGCCGCACAGTGAGATTTTTGGGCTGCCCGGGCCAATTGGAGGGATGCCTGTGCGATCTCATCGTCATGCCGGAGGACTGTTGCTATAGCGCTCAGGGATTGACTGCCGATCAGGCCGCGCTCGTGGAACCCTTGTCCATCGGCCACTACGCGGTGCAGCTTTCCGGAGGCCTGAAAGGCAAAAAGATCGGCATTCTGGGGAGCGGCCCCATCGGCCTGAGTGTGCTTCTGGCGGCCAGGACAGACGGCGCTTCTGCGATCTATGTGACGGACCGGCTGGATTACCGCCTCGAAGCGGCCCGGCAGCAGGGTGCTGCATGGACCGGGAATCCTGACCTGACGGATATAGTCGCTGACATTATCCAGCGCGAACCGCTGGAATTGGACGCGGTTTTTGAGTGCTGCGGCCAACAGACCGCTTTTAACCAGGCGGTGGAACTGTGCAAACCCATGGGCCGGCTCGTCATCGTGGGCATCCCCGAAACAGATCACATTTCCTTCGCAGTGCACGATGCCAGGCGCAAAGGGCTCTCTTTCGTCAACGTCCGGCGTCAGAATGAATGCATCGATCCCATCATCGACCTGATCCGCGAAGGCATGATCAAACCCGATTTTATGATCACGCACAGATTCAGCATGGACCAGGCGGTCAGAGCTTTCGAACTGCTCGCAGGTTATCGCGACGGCGTCATCAAAGCTGTGGTGGATATGGAGTAGCACTGCAGTCCGATCCCCCCACCGCTTTTGCTTGAAGAAAGGAAACCAATATGAAAGAGATTAGAGTTGCCTTGATCGCTTGTTTGGTTATCGTTTTATCAGCACTACATGCATCTACACAGTCTAAGACAGAGAAGCTCCAATTTGATCCTCCCAAACCCGGTCTCGAGTTCATGGCCCGCTTTGAGGTAAATCTTGACGCTCCTGTATTGGAGTTGGGCCAAATAGAAAGCGTTGGAAAGCGCCGTATCATTCCAATTACAGGCGGCAAGTTCACCGGACCGCGCCTGAGCGGCACAATCCTTAACAACGGAGCCGATTGGCAAATGGTCTCGGCCGACGGCCTTGCGCATTTGGATACACGCTATGCTCTTAAAACGAACGACGGGGCGCTGATTTATATCCAGACCCGTGGATTCCGCTATGGGCCTGCCGATGTTATGGCTGAAGTAGCCAAAGGGAATCCCGTGGATCCCAATAAGTATTACTTCCGTGTCTATATCCAGTTCGAGACCGGAAGCGCCCAATACGAATGGCTTAATCGAGCCATGGCAATCGGCGCCGGGATGCGGCTGCGCAACACGGTGATCTATGACGCATATCTGATCAAGTAAGGGAAAGAGGTAAATAAATGGAGTAAAATTTCAACCGAAAGCTTACACCGATTCCAGAAAGTTTCCCTAAGGCAATGTCTTGCCCGGGAGCGCGGCTGTTCCGGCTGCATTTCTGTACAAACCATTATCGGGAGACTGAATATGTGGTATCGGATTGCGGCGCTATCAGCGACATCAACCGCAACCACAAGTTCGTCCCGACCATCGAAGAATCGGCGGCTGTTTCTCTCAAGCGACGATTGGATTGAGCGCAACAGCGCTGGCCGCGGACTCGGATTCCAGCAGGATCCGGCCGCAGCCAAGGTTAGCGAACAAACTGGGAGTGACCGGCTTGAAAATGTCGCCGTTCTCGGCAAATCCACAAGCCATCATGAATTCCCTGTCATTGTTCTTATTTCGCTTGTTTGATTTCACCAATCAATTCCAGGAGACCGTTGACAATGCCAGTCTCCGCGAAACCGGGCTTGCATCGCGCCGACAGAACTTCGAACGTCTGACGGCCATACGCGGCGTCATCGGGAATATACCCGGTATTGCTGCTTCCATTAGCCATCGAAACGAAAATGGACCTGCCAACAGGCGACTCTCTCTTGAATCTCACGGCAATCATGTTGTAGATTTCCGCGCTGCCACCGGCGAGCGCAATGTCGTCGATCATCAGAAGACTCAATCGAAGTGAGGCATCAGGCGCGTCAGTGTATACGGCATCCACTCCTGCGCGTTGCTGCCCGCCGGTTCTGGTGCGGGATGGCAGGGCGATCATCTTTTGAGCTGCAGCTATTTTGCCACTGGTCGACATGTACTTCGGATCCATCAAGCGCATCACACGCTTTACCTCTTCGCCCATCATCTGTCCCATGGATTTGATCATCATCTTTTGCTGATCCAGCAGCTTTTTGACTGTAGGATCCTGTTTGTTCAAACCCGCTCCTCCTGAAGGCATGGAATTGCTGATGTCTTGCCCGCGTTCCGCGTATTCTTTAATACGTATGTTACGTAAATCGAATGTCTGCTGGAAGTAGATCGGGTTCTGATCGCCTTGAGCTCCGACGGAAAAAAGCGCTATAATCTTGTCATCAAAGGAGTCCTCGATATATCTTTCAGCTTCGCCGGGCCAATCACCGCTGACCATATCGGTATTGCCCGTAACCACAGCATGGCACGCATAGTTGAAATAAACCGCGATGGGTTCACCCTTCAATGTCTCAAATTTAATCACCCCAACGGTCTTGTCCGACGGACCATCGTAATTTGCGCCTTCCCACCACTTGTGTGTCTTGGGATCGATGATGTCTCGCTGAACGTTGAGGTAGGAAACTCCCGTTCCGTAACCAATGCGCGCGGGCTGGAGCTTTCCCTTAGCTTCCTTGATGAGGTTGAATATTTGCTCGACTGATGCCGATCCGGAACCGCTGTGGGTATGTGTCGGATTAATGAACAGATTTTTAGCGGCAATCCCCAACTCAGTTTCGATTCTCTTCCCCACCTGGCTCCACACATTGTCCTGAACTCCGGCCGCATCCACCGAAACCAAGGCGGCACTGGCAGCGCCGTTATCGATAACGATCGCCCTGGCATAGAGACGATCGAGAATGCCTTCAGCGCCTGGAAAACCTCCACCGGGCATGCCGCCTCTGTCACCACCACCCATCATGCCGCCGCGTCCTGCGCCCATGCCGCCGCGACTACCAGCGGCGCCCGGTTGAGGAGTAATATCTATTTTAGCAGCACCCACTTTGAAACCGGCAGAAGGAGCCTGCGCTGAAGCAGGTTCCAGCGCCGCAAGCATGCCAATTAAAACTGTTACTATAATAATAATGTGAAATGTTTTCATCTTTCTTGCTCCCTTTAAAAAATCAATAACACCGGAAAACAGGCGAACGAATATTGGAGACGTTGTTTGGCGTATATGCAGCCAACTGGACGTGCCTCTATTCCCCAAGCGCCTTATTTTTTCGGCTGGCCTTTGATGTGTTCGTTGAAGAACTTGAATACATCCGGCATGGCGCCGCCGATGATCCCACCGTGATCCAGTCCAGGCATTTCCTTCCACTCGCAGTCCATACCTCCAGCCTTAAGCTGCTCCGCTAAGGCTGGGCCGCTCCTGCCTAGAGAATCAAGGCTGCCGGCGGTGAGGTACAACGGCGTGTCCTTCATCTTCCCCTTCGGGTCCGGCGAGCCGAAACCGGCAAGTCCGGCGACTGCTGCCCACAATGGCGCATATTTCTCGCCCAGATACAATGCCCCAGCGCCACCCATGGAGTGCCCCATCAGGTAGATGCGGTTATCATCTATATTGAATTCCTTGCGGACCATTTCCAGAACATACATCGTGTCCTTCTCACTGAGCAGCGTAGCTTTTGCAGGGTCAGTCTCCTTTGTTCCGCCGACCGCCGGACCTCTCCCCATGCCCATGCCGAATCCACCGCGTCCACCGGGTGCTGCACCAGGCGCTATGGTGGGGGCTCCACCAGGAACTGCGCCGGGGACTCCAACACCCATACCGCCAGGTCCGCCGGGAATAGCAGCGCCCGGTCCGCCGGGAACAGCAGCGCCAGGAGCGCCAGCGCCACTGGGGTTGGCCGGAGCTCCACGGCTGCCGCGCGCGCCCATCGTCCTGCCGAACGGGGCATTGGGGCTATAGCCCATCACACCCACGAGAATGTAACCGTTCTTTTCCGCCTCGTCCACGCACGGGGTGCGCATGAAGGTGCCGTGATTGCCACTCATCCCATGGAGCGCCAGGACCATCGGGGCCTTCTTGTCTTTGGTTACCTTGGAAGATACAAATACCGCATAAGGAAGCCATTCGTCGGTTTCTTTGAAGAGATATTCGCGCAGTTCCACACGATCGTCAACCGGATCCATCCCCGTGCGCCTGCTCTGTCCAGCCGTTTTGCCTACCGGCGCGCTCGTGACCCTTGAGGCCCCATAACCGGCGTTGGCAGCTGGCGCAGCATTAGGAACTGCTCCATCTCCTCCCTGCCGAGCAGGTTGTCCGCCTGCCGCAGGAGGATTCTGCGCAGCCGCTGTAATCGCCAAGCAGACAGCGACAATCAAACAAAACAACAATGTCCTTCTTGTCTTTATCATAATCAAATCTCCTTATCCGACACTCTTACCTATACCCCCGATACACTTCTCCCCCGAGATCCATGCTGCGATACGACAAACCCAACAAAACAGACTGCCGGCGGGAGCACTTGCACAGGCAATCCTGTTTAATATTTCCTAATTCTCGCTCTTTTACTGTAATAATAAGAGCGGATAATTTCTTATTTCGATTCTGACTTGGTGTGTTGGTCGAACAGCCTGACGCCGCATGCAAGACCCGCAGATCCCTTGGCGAATAGCTAGCCGCCAGCCGCAGGTATCCATCTATGCCGCGCCATAAAGCGCAATGCCTGATATGGCCATTCCTTCACAGTCTCATCGTTCAGCGATGTGGCCATTCCGAACCCGTGCTGAGCGTTCTCCAAAAGGTGCATTTCCACCGATACCCCAGCCTTCAAACATGCCTCGTAAAACAGCAGCGAATTCTTTACCGGAACCAAAAAGTCGTTTGTGCCGTGGATAATAAACACCGGCGGAGTGCCTCGAGTAACATGCTTCTGCGGCGAAAGAGCTTCATACAACGCCGTGTTGTTCTGCGTCAGATTCGTTCGCGAGCCTCGATGTGTGACGGTATCGTCAGTCAGGTCTATCACGGGATACAACAGCAGGGCAAACGCCGGTTTGGCGCTCAGGCTATCTGTCGCATCCGCCATATAGGGCGCCTCCGGCAACAGATTGTTATCATAAAGTGTTGCCGTCATTGCTGCCAGATGCCCCCCAGCCGATCCCCCAAAAACGCCTACCTTCTCGGGATCAACCCGATACTCTTTCGCCCGCGCCCGTATGAGCCGCAGCGCCCGTTGAGCGTCCAGAAGCGTCGTGGGATAGTGATATTGAGGCCCATGCCTATAACGCAACACGAACGCAGCCACATTATGCGCCAGGAAGAACTTCGCTGGTGCAGGCCCCTCACCCGGCACCGTCAGCATCTGGTAACCGCCACCCGGCAAAATCAGCACTCCCGCCCCTGTAGCCTTGTCGGCCTCTGGAATATAGAGGTCCAATGTTGGCTCCATAGGATTCATTTCCGTGTCTGAACCTGCCACCACGCCAGGCGTTTTGTCGTACAATTTGATCCGGGGCACCTTTTCCTGAGCCGGGTTGATTGCCGTCGCCGCAGGCAGCGTTGCTTGCCCGCCAATCAGGTTTATTGCAGCAATCGCTGCTATTACCGCAAGCAGAATTGCTCCCTTTGCCCAAAAGCATGGTTTCATGGAAGATCTCCTAATTTATCCGCCTCGTGTTTGGCGAAGCTATTTAGCCCATTTTATTAGGGTGTCGGCAACGGCCGAGGCCCAGATCTCATACCCTTGCCCATTAGGGTGAACGGTATCGTTGCGGAAACCGA
>JGI20214J51088_10002896_pt1 | contig 11354 bp, 6 predicted proteins | sample WetSurMetagenome_FD_51088 | JGI IMG/M metagenome (IMG submission 51088)
AAAAAAGCCGTGTTCTGCATTATTAGAACACGGCTTTTTTTGTTTTGTATTATTTTAGCGGTAACTTCTTAATTCTATTATCATATAATCTATTATTTGTCTTAAGAGTAGAACCTCTATGAATCAATTTTGCACTTAAGAGTTTACTGCGTGGTGATAATATCTTAGCGGATTTTGTGCCGTCAATCTGGCTAATTGCAGCTGCAAACAAACTTTCATTCGGATTCCCTAATGCATATCCGTCAAATTGGTTGTCCTCAACTTTTATATCAGGGAGCATACCATAACTGATAGTATAAGTCTTATTATTACTATATGTATAACTCCCACTCTTCATTACAGCAGGTGAACTCCCATTCTTATCAGTATATTTGTAAACCATTGCATATAAGCTCCAATCGTTTATTTTGTTGAATCCGTCACTTGTATAATCTGATCCGTCATAAACTATTCCTGCAAACGATTTTCCATAAGTAGGTTCGCCTACCAATGTTACCTTTGATATGTAAGGCTTTAATCCTGTTATTGTTGCTTCAGAAGCAGATGCCGTATTTTGACCTGTCAACACATATAAATTACTTAAGTCAAGATGTATAAGATTTACATTTTGATCTTTATTGTATGTATCAGTATATGAAACGCTGTTTGCAAATCTAACATATAAGTTTTCATCATTCTTCGTTGGGCTTGCTTCCCATTCCTTTTGATAAGTGCTATTCCATTGACATCCAAGTAATACGTCATCAACATCAGATGATGATGCAATCATTGAACATAATGCTTGGGCTGTAGTGACGTAACCGCCTCCGTTGTATCTTAAGTCTAACACGAGGTCTTTTATACCTTGACCCTTAAAGTTTTCAAAAATTTTCTCCAAAGATGAAATGGACGTTAATGTATATGACGTATATAACAAGTATCCGACTTTCGTTCCACTTGAGGTGGTAATAACTGTATCTTTCACAATAGGATCCTCATACATTGTTGTGGTTGTAAGCGAAATTGATTTGTCACGATCATAGATGGTATCATTTTTAAGTGTCCCTAAACCTAATTTTAAAGACGAATCATCATATAATTCGTTATAATTACTTGTAGTAAGATAAGAACCATTGACTTCAAGAACAATGTCACCTCGTTGCAATCCTGCTTTTGCTGCCGGACTGCCTGCATATACGTAGTTAACAACCCCATATACTTCGGTACTCGTACTTGAAAACAGATATAATGATAAATCGTACCCGAATGTGGTTTCTGTTTCATCGGTACTTGTAGCTTTTATTGCTTTTGTTGTTGTGGTTTCAGACAATGATGTCCAATGGTCGCTATCATTGGGAACCGTGCTGACTATAGCGCTTACATCAGCAATAGGATTGGTAACGGTATCGGAATTAAGTCCACTAATTCCTGATACTTTACTTGTCCAATAATACGTATCACTTAAAATGTCATAGGCGAATTTGGATGCTTGTTCTGTTTCAGTCATTTTCGATACACTTGCTGAATCTGTTTTTAAAGAATCAGTACTACTGCCTTTGCTGCCTGATGTACTAATTTCATCTTTTTGGCAAGAAATAAATGCAACACTAAACATTACTATGTAAAATGTTGCCTTCAAATACATATTACTCATCTTTTGTTTTAATTTTTGTGTATATGGTTGATGTTGTTTGTGGCTTATAATTATACAAAGAGATACATCTTAAGGCATATTTACAAGCAAAATCGATATAATAATAGAAATATTCTACGAATGTATTGTTTTCACGCTAATAACGGTTCTACCTTCAATCTCTATGTAAGCCTTCGAATGTAAATATGCCTTGTATAATAATCTTATCGCTTTCTAATTTCAAATGAGGTATTTGTAATTGAATAATCGATTTTATTATTCATGAACAAATTACTTTTGTCGTCAAAAATAAAACTTTTTTGAGATGAAGAGTACTTTTTATAGGCTATTTGCTTTAGTTATACTCATAACTTCAATATCATGTCATGTAAAGGCTAAAGAGATTGTTGACATAAAGCCGGATACCATAGCTTTGCCTTTGGATAGTGCGGAGAATATGTTTGTAAGCAAGAATTATCAACTTCTTGCGCAACGTTATAATATCAGCGCACAGCAAGCTCTTGTGTTGCAGGCAAAAATGTTTCCTAATCCTACAATTAGTTTCAGTACACCGATTTATGATCAGGATGCTAAGAGGTTATTTCCTTTCGGACAAGATGGTGAAATCTCAGCCGGACTATCACAAGTGATTTTGTTAGCTAATAAGCATAACAAGCAGATTAAGATTGCTCAGGCAAACGCGCAAATGTCCGAGTTTCAATTCTATGATTTGCTTCGTACTCTTAAGCACGCCCTCAGAAGCGATTTCGTAAACATTCATTTCTTGTTGCAGTCTGCTGAGGTTTATCAAACGGAAATAGACGCGCTACGACAAATGTCGGATGCTTTTGATCGGCAAGAAGAGAAAAAATATGTTTCGGAAAAAGAAGCTATACGCGTGAAAGCCCAATATTATTCCCTGAAAAGTGAATACAACGATTTGGTACAACAAATCAATGCTTCGGAAAGTGACTTGCGTACGATACTGCAAGTATCTTCTAGTCTTTTTATCGTTCCGCGCGTTAATGAGGCGGCAATTCAGAAATTAAACACGCTTGAATATCCATTATCGGTGTTGGTGGATTCGGCGCGCAGCACGCGTCCCGATCTTAAAATGGCAAAATTGAATACCAACATCAGTACGCTTAACTTGCAATTGCAAAAGTCGATGGCAGTACCTGACCTTACGTTGCAATTCAACTATGACCAACAGGGAAGCTACGTACATAACTTGGGAACTGTAGGCTTTAGCTTTGATTTGCCGTTTCTCGACCGCAATCAGGGAAATATCAAGTCGGCTCAAGCTGAAATTAAGGAGAATGAGGCCAATTATCAGGCTGTTGAGNCTACTATCGACGAACAAATATTCAGTGCTTTACAGTGTGCAATGCAGGATGACAAGCTAATGAAAGATAAAGATTCTTCGTTCGATAAAGATTTCAAGCGATTGTCCGTAGAAGTACTTAAGAATTATAAGGACAGAAACATCGGCATGCTCGATTTCCTTGATTTCTATGATTCATATAAGCAAAATACTCTGCAAACCAATACCATCCAGAGCAATAGGTTGAATGCGTATGAAGACATCAATTATTACACAGGTTCGGATATGTTCAATTTTAAATAAANAGNAAATACATTCTTTAATAAAAATAATGATAAATATGAAGAATAAAAATATAATTCACTTCGATGCTTTAGCCGCAATTATCCTGATTGTTTCGGTTTGTGCCGGTTGTTCGTCAAAAGGTGCATCAACCGACNAAAAACAGAAGTATGTACTTCCTGATTCAATAGCCAAAACGCTTAAACTGGATGTGGTGAGTTNTGCTCCTATAACTAACGACATTACTCTTACCGGTAAGGTTGACTACAACGAAGATAGAGTTTCGCGTATATATNCTATGGTGAGCGGAATGATACAAGATGTGAAAGTGCAACTCGGCGATTATGTTCATGCCGGTCAGGTGTTGGGAGTGATAAGGAGTTCGGAAATGGCAGGATATAGTAACGATTTGGTAAGTGCCAGAACCAATCTCAGCGTTGCCAGGAAGAACTTGGACGCTACAAAAGATATGTATAACAGCGGGATGGAATCACAGAAAGACCTTTTGTCCGCAAAAGCTTCATACGCACAAGCCGTATCCGAACTTCGGAGGGCAAACCAGATTCTCAAAATAAATGGCGGTTCAACTCACGGAAACTATATAGTGCGTTCTCCTGTTAACGGCTTTGTTGTTGAAAAATTAGTTAACAACAACACCGACATCAGAACTGATAACGGTACAAACCTTTTCACCATTGCCGACCTTAAGTTTGTTTGGATTATGGCCAACGTCTACGAATCAAGTATTAGTTTTGTACATCTTGGCGATAAGGTGCAGGTTACTACATTGGCATATCCCGACCGCGTGTTCTCAGGAAAGGTTGATAAGATTATGAATGTGCTTGATCCGGTGAACAAAGTGATGAAAGTGAGAATCGTACTTCGCAATCCCAAGTATAAGCTAAAGCCTGAAATGTTTGCGAATGTAAAGGTGAAGGATAACGGACGAAAATGCGCTTTATGTGTAAACTCGAATGCCGTAGTTTTCGACCAGAACCAGAATTATGTGTTGGTATATAAAAGTCCGTCGGATATACGTATAGTACATGTAAATGTAATAAGCACAGTCGGCAACAAAACTTTTGTGACCGGGGCTTTGCAGGAAGGCGAGAATGTTATCGCCTCGCAAGCCATTCTTATTTATGATTCACTTAACGAATAAGCATATGCCATGAATAAATTGATTAAAAATATCATAACNTTTTCGTTAAGGAATCAATATTTTATTTTGGGAGCCGCTGCGCTTTTGCTGATTTATGGCATATACACATTTAGGAATATGCCGATTGAAGCATTCCCGGATGTAACAAATACTGAAATAACGATTATTACCCAATGGCCGGGAAGAAGTGCCGAAGAGGTTGAGAAGTTTGTTACCGTCCCGATAGAGATAGCAATGAATCCTGTTCAGAAGAAAGTAAGTCTGCGGTCTACCAGCGTTTTCGGATTGTCGTACGTAAAGTTGGTTTTCGAAGATAAAGTATCCGACATGGATGCACGCATACAAGTGAACAACCTGCTTTCAAACGCCAGTCTGCCTGATGGAGTGCAACCGTCTGTGCAACCACCAACAGGGCCGACAGGAGAAATATTCAGATATACTTTGCGCAGTTCGTTTAGAAATCCATGTGAACTGAAGACTTTGCAGGATTGGGTGATAGACCGACAGTTAAGATCCGTACCCGGAGTAGGCGATGTGGTCAGCTTCGGAGGAATGGTGAAAACTTTTGAAATTAGGGTGGACCCGGGCAAATTAAACACACTAGGCATAACTCCTCTGGACTTGTATAATGCTATAAGCAAGAGTAATGTAAATATAGGCGGCGACGTTATTAACAAGAATGACCAAGCTTATGTGGTAAGGGGAATAGGACTTTTAAACGACATCAACGAAATAAAGAACGTAGTTGTTCAAAACGTCAACGGTATCCCTGTATTGGTGAAAGATGTTGCAGATGTTGAAATATCAAACTTGCCGAGATTGGGACAGGTAGCCCGTTCCGATTCACACATAGGTGCAAACGGCAAGCGTACGGTTACTGATGAAGACGACGATGTTGAAGCTATAGTAGTTATGCGCAAAGGCGAAAACCCTACAAAAGTCATTAATGCCGTTAAAGCTAAGGTACAGTATATTAATCAACATGTTCTGCCTAAAGACACAAAGATTGTACCTTATTATAACAGAGAAAACCTGATTAATTTTGCATCGCATACGGTGATGCACAATTTGATAGAAGGCATCTTGTTGGTAACTTTGATAGTGTCGCTGTTTATGTTTAATTGGCGTACGACTCTTATTGTTTCCATTGTCATACCGTTATCGTTGTTGTTTGCGTTTATCTGCCTCAACCTGATGGGNATGAGTGCCAACTTATTNTCNTTGGGAGCNGTGGATTTCGGTATTATCATAGATGGAGCCGTGGTGATGGTCGAAGGACTGTTTGTTTTGCTTGACCGGCAAGCTAAGGAAGTTGGTATGGAGCGTTTCAACAAGATGATAAAAACAGGACTCATAAGGGACAATGGTGCTCATCTTGGGAAAGCCGTCTTCTTCTCAAAAATTATTATTATACTTGGACTACTTCCAATTTTCTCTTTTCAGAAGGTGGAAGGAAAGATGTTTTCGCCTTTGGCATATACATTGGGGTTTGCCATGCTCGGTGCCTTAATTATCACATTGACATTAATTCCGGTACTAATTCGTTTATTGTTAAAAAAGAATGTGAAGGAAAAGCATAATCCTTTTGTNGCATTCATCTCCGGCAATCTGTTGAAAGCATTTGATTACACATATCATCATAAAAAGATCTCTTTGCTAACGGCATTAATAATTATTGTTGTAGGATTGTCTTCTTTTCAATTACTCGGTTCGGAGTTTATTCCCGAAATGGATGAAGGATCAATTTGGTTGCGGGCACAGCTTCCTTATTCAGTATCTCTGAATAAATCTGTTGAAGTAGCAAAGCAAATCAGAAAGATAGTTATGACATTTCCCGAAGTGCAGAATGTGGTTTCGCAAACCGGGCGACCAGACGATGGTACCGATGTTACAGGATTCTACAACAATGAGTTCGATATAAGTCTTTATCCTGAAGATACTTGGAAATCGCATATTAGTAAGGATAAGTTGATAGAAGAGATGAACGGCAAACTTTCTGTAATTCCGGGTGCTGAATTTAATTTCTCACAACCAATTACAGATAATGTTGAAGAAGCTGTTTCAGGTGTTAAAGGTTCTATCTGTGTAAAGATTTTCGGCGATTCACTTGATTATATGGAAAATAAATCAAAGGATGTTTGCCGTGTGCTTAGTAAAGTTAGTGGAATATCCGATCTTGGTGTGATTCAAAACCTTGGTCAGCCGGAACTTGANATAGACTTGGATCAAGAGAAAATGGCTTTTTACGGAGTTGCCGCCGCTGATGCAAACGCCGTAATAGAGATGGCTATTGGCGGAAAAGCGGTATCCACTCTTTACGAAGGTATAAAGAAGTTTGACATACGCATTCGTTTCCCCAAGGAATACCGTACTACCGAACAGGATATAGGTAACTTGATGGTACCGACATCTGCAGGTTCTAAAGTTCCGGTTAAAGAGATAGCAAATATTACGGTAAAAACCGGNCCATGTTTGATTTTCAGGGATGCCAACAGTAGATATTCTGCCGTCAAGTTCTCGGTGCGCGACAGGGATATGGGTGGTGCAATTAAGGAAGCACAATCAAAAGTTAATAAGTTGGTTAAGCTAAAACCNGGATATAGTATGNTATGGCAAGGAGATTTTGAGAATATGCAACGGGCTCAAAACAGACTGGCGCAAGTGGTGCCGATAAGTATGTTGCTAATATTCCTGATGTTGTTTATTAGTTTCGGCAATCTGAAAGATGCCGGCCTTGTGTTTCTGAATGTTCCGTTTGCTATGGTAGGAGGAATATGCTCATTGCTAATAACACATACACATTTCAGTATATCNGCCGGAATAGGATTCATAGCATTATTCGGTATATGTATTCTGGATGGAATTCTTTTAATAACAGCGTTTAAAGAGAATCTCCAAAATCATACAAAAAACAAGGACTTTTCTCTTTATGAAGCTATAAAAGCCGGAGTAAAGAAAATGATCAGGCCGGTGGTTATGACAGCGTTAATGGCCAGTATCGGTTTGTTGCCGGCTGCACTTTCACATGGCATAGGCAGTGAAAGTTCGCAACCTTTGGCACGCGTCATAATAGGTGGAATATTGTGTGCATTGTTCTTCTCCCTGTTGATATTCCCGATTATTTTCTCGTTGGCATATCGGAGTGCGGACAGGAAACGGCGTAAACAAAATATCTGGAACGAATTGGAAGATGAGTAGATTATAATGAATGCAGCACGATATAATTGCGGATAATCGAAACAACGTAAATTATAAATTGTATATTTGTGGTGTATAAGTTAATAATGAATTATTATGGCAAAAATATTATTGGTAGAGGATGAAGTGAACATCGCTTCATTTATTCAACGTGGACTTAGCGAGTTCGGTCATGAAGTNAAAGTGGTTTATGACGGTAAAGCAGGATGGGAAGTATTGCAAAACGATCATTTTGATTTGTTGGTGCTTGATGTCATAATGCCTAAGATTGACGGATTGGAACTTTGCCAAATGTTTAGAAAGAACTTCGGTTANCAGGTACCGGTGATNATGTTAACTGCACTGGGCACGACGGAGGATATAGTAAAGGGGCTTGATGCCGGTGCNGATGATTATTTGGTAAAGCCTTTCAGTTTCCAGGAGTTGCAAGCACGTATAAAGGCTTTGTTGCGTAGGAATGTTCTTTCAGCCAGTGTCCCGGAATTGTATTGTGATGATTTGGTACTTAATTGCTATACGCACAAGGCTACGCGAGATGGGCGTGACATAATGCTTACTGCAAAAGAATATAAGTTGCTTGAATATTTTATGACACACCAGGATGAAGCCATTCACAGGCAATCGTTGCTAAAAAATGTGTGGAGCATGGATTTTGACCCTAATACCAACGTCGTTGATGTATATGTAAACTATATTCGAGTTAAGATAGACAAAGGATTTAAGCATAAATTAATACGTACGGTGGTCGGTATAGGATATATGATGACTGCAAAAGATTAATTGAACGGCAAAGGATTGATAGATAAGAATGAAAATCGGTACTAAGATAAGTTTGTTTTATGCCACTATCACGTTTGGAATCGCATTTTTAATAATTGTAATATTTTATGTTTTTACATCGCGATATATCAATCGTCTTTTTGATGTAAATCTGACGGAGAAGGCTTACCTTGTCGCTCAGAAACATTGGAAGAAAGACGAACTTGACAGTACTGCCTACAACTTGGTGTTGAAAAAGTATAAGGCATTATTACCAGAAGCGTATGAAGTGCTGCTGAATAAAAAGGATACTAAAGCAACTAACGATACGCTTTGTAAATACTTGTCGCCCTTGCTTATACAGACGGTGTATGAAGAAGGACCTGTGACTTTTAAGTATGGAGACAGACGTGGAGTTGCTATTTATTATCCTGATAATCAAGGAAACTTCTTTGTAATTGTATTGGCACATAATGCATACGGCTCAAACATTAAACAACATCTTTTGTTGTTGTCGGGGGGGTTATTGCTGCTTGCAATATTCATTTCATTTGTTATGGGGCGTGTATATGCAAAGAATTTGTTGGCGCCATTGAAAATGATTTTGAGTAAGTTGCGGAACATAAGAGGTAATAATCTTAATGTAAGGCTTGAAGAATCGGGTAACAAAGATGAATTGGATGAACTTAAGCGCACTCTTAATGATATGCTTGACCGTATAAATGAAGCTTTCAAATCCGAGAAGTCATTTGTGAATGCCGCATCGCATGAACTGAATAACCCTTTAACTGCCATTCAGGGTGAATGTGAAATAAGTTTGATGAAAGAACGCTCCACTAAAGAATATATCGAATCGTTGCAACATATTTTTACGGAAAGCAGACGTTTGTCGCAACTTACTAAGCAATTGTTGTTTCTTTCTCATGATGACGGGGATTTGCTTAATCAGGAAATTTCGTCCGTGCAGGTATCGGATATGCTTAGAGGATTTGCACAAGATAATAAACGTGTCGTTTTTACCGATTATACAAGCGGCAATGTATCAATATCTGTAAACACGTATTTGATGAATGTGGCATTGCAAAATTTTATAAGCAATGCGTGCAAATATTCTAAAGATAATGTCGACGTTCGGCTTAAAGTCAGTAACGGTTATCCTTTGATAGAAATAGAGGATTATGGTATAGGCATACCCAAAGAAGAAATATCGCAGATTTACCAGTCTTTTTATCGTGCTTCAAACACTCATGAATTCAAAGGTAACGGTATAGGTTTGACTCTTTCATTAAAGATTTTGAAGATATACGGAGTGCATGTAAGTGTTGACAGTGAAGAGAATGTACACACAAAGTTCTCTCTTATTTTTGAGTCGTAATAAACTCAAATAAAAAATAAGATGATAAGTTGGGCTATAATCACACGTATGAACATGCACACCGGATATACTGTGGCATAACTTACTGACGGATGGTTGCCTGGAATAATATCATGTGCATAGTCTAAGGCCATCGGGTTTGCCATTGCTCCGCACAACATTCCGCTAGTATTGCCGAAATCGAGATGGCACATTCTCAGTGCAATAAATCCTGTTATCAGTACCGGTATTATGGTCAGCATAAATCCTAAGCCAACCCATAAAAGACCTTCGGGACGTATAATTGTTTCAAAGAAATGGCTGCCGCTTGATAATCCTAAACATGCCAAATATATACTTAATCCAAGACCCCGTAACATTGAGTTTGCGCTTCGTGTGGTGTAGGTTATCATGTGAAAACGTGGTCCGAACGAACCCATAAGTATGCCCATGATTATTGGTCCTCCTGCCAATCCCAGTCGCAAAGGAGAGGCAATGCCTGGTATACTTATTGGAATTGCGCCTAATGCTATACCCATTACCATGCCGATAAACACCATTACCAGATTAGGCTCTTTCAGGCTTCTTACTTTATTGCCTAACACTTTTTCAACGTTATCGATAGCTTTTTGTTCTCCAACAACTGTTAATCGGTCGCCCATTTGCAGAACCAATTCGCTTGTGGCCAATAGTTTTATATCGCCACGTACCACACGACTGATATTAATGCCATAATGGTTGCGCAAGCGCAGAGTACCTATCCTTTTACCGTTTATTTCTCTTCGGCTAACTACGATTTGTTGTGAAATGAGCTGTGCATCAATGGCATTCCAGTCGATATTTTTTTTGTTCCAGTCTTTATGTTCCTGTTCGCCGAAAATCATTGTTAAGCCGTTTACGCAATCATCAGTGGTAATAACCAATATCTTATCATCTTGCATTAATTGTGTTTCACTGGTCGGTATGCGTACTTTATTATCGCGCCACAATCTTGAAATTACGAATTGTTTGTTGCTTTGACATGCTATATCTTTAATGCTTTTGTTAAAGATACCCGGGTTATTCACTTTGTATTCGGCAATATACGTATTGTCCGGTTGGTCGTTATCCGGATTAGGAATATCGGCAGGCCTTACCCACAGTTTACGGATTATTATAATTGCGATGATTACGCCGACAACACCAAGCGGATAAGTTACTGCACATCCTAAAGCAGGACCGCTTGTGGGTAGATGCATTGCCGACAGCGTCTGTTGAGCAGCACCTAAGGCAGGTGTGTTTGTTGTGGCTCCGCAAATGATGCCGTCAATGTCAGCAAATGATACATTAAATATATAATGGAATGAAATGGCTAATATCGTACCGACCAGTGTCAATACCAATCCTAAAACGTTGAGCTTAATGCCTCCGTGCCTGAATGAAGAAAATACGCCAGGACCTACTTGCAAGCCTAATGTATACACAAAAAGTACCAATCCGAAGTCTTCGGCGTATGTCAATGTTCCTGCATCGATACTTAATCCTAAATGTCCGGCTAATATACCGATGAAAAATACGAAAGTTACACCTAATGATATGCCGAAAAACTTTACGTGTGCCAATCCCAATCCTATGCCACAGATGAGAGATAAAATTACTACTGCCTGCAATGGGCTATGAATAA
>JGI20214J51088_10002897_pt1 | contig 11352 bp, 3 predicted proteins | sample WetSurMetagenome_FD_51088 | JGI IMG/M metagenome (IMG submission 51088)
GCCGAGCGCGATGGCGATAAGATCTACGCGGTGGTGCGCGGGATCGGCGGTAGTTCGGATGGCAAGGGCAAGGGCATCACCGCCCCTAACCCGTGCGGACAGCAACGCGCCATCGAACGCGCCTGGCAGGACGCTGGGATTTCACCTGCGCAGGTTGGGCTGGTCGAAGGGCATGGAACCTCGACGAAGGTGGGGGATACCACCGAAGTTTCCAGTCTGAACGCAGTACTCGGAACGCTCGGGTTGGCCGTTGGCAGCATTGCCCTGGGGTCGGTAAAATCAAATATCGGCCACCTGAAGAGCGCTGCCGGCGCAGTCGGGCTGCTCAAGACCATCCTCGCCCTCAACAACAAGGTATTGCCCCCTTCCGCTAATTTTGTGAAACCGAATCCAAATATCGATTTTGCCCACCTTCCTGTTCGGGTAAACACCCAATCGCAGGAGTGGTCTGTGCGTGAGGGAAATTTCCGCTTTGCAGGAGTCAGTTCCTTCGGTTTCGGAGGTACCAATTTCCATGTGGTGCTGGAGGAGTATTTCCCCGGTGTCGGCGGCAGTCCGTCCGTTTCCGTTGCCGTGCCATCGTCTCTTAAACAGAATGTAACCGTCGTAAGCGAGCCTGAAAAACCACTTGTGGTTGAGCCAGTCGCGATTATGCAGACCGCGGATCAGGAAGCTGTGCGTCAGTACGTGCTTGCCACGGTGAGCGAAAAGACCGGTTACCCGGTGGAGATGCTGGATACTGGGTTGGACCTGGAAGCTGATTTGGGAATCGACACGGTCAAGCAGGCGGAGCTGCTGGCGGCCATTCGCACCCACTTCAACATCCCCCGCCGCGAGGACCTGCGCCTTTCAGATTACAACACGCTGGCCAAAGTGATCGCCTTTATCTGTGACGGGCTGAATTCAGGTACTACCGCAACTTTAACTGGTAATGAAGGTGAAAACCCTTCCGTCCAATCGGGCCTTGGTACAGCAATTCAAGGCTCTCAAACCGTTGAGGGGGTTCAACCCTACCAGGGACTTTTCTTCGCTTCCGCAGATACGCCCGCGGAGCTTAAAACACTTCTGGAAAATGCTCTACAAAATCTTTCAAACGGTAGTTACGTAGACTCTGGCTGCCCGGGCGCTGCAGAGCTTGGAAAAGGGGAACGTCTTGCCATTGATTACGCCACCCGGGAGGAACTGGGTAAAAGGCTGGAAAAAGCCCTCAGTGGGTTGGCAAATGAAAGCGCTGGTGCCTGGAAAGCTTTACAGGCGCACGGTGTTTATCGTGGGAGCGGCTCAGCCGGGAAGGTCGCCTTCCTTTTCCCCGGGCAGGGATCCCAGTACGTCAACATGTTCAAGGACCTGCACGAGACCGAACCGGTGGTGAAGGAAACCTTCGACGAAGCTGACCGGATCATGACGCCCATCCTGGGCAGGCCACTGACCAGTTTTATTTATACCGATGGCAGCGAAGAAGAATTGGCAGAGGCGGAGAAGGAGCTTAAGAATACCCAGATAACCCAGCCGGCAATGCTGACGGCCAATGTTGCGGTCATGCGGGTTCTTAAGAAATACGGGGTGGAACCGGATATGGTGATGGGACACTCGCTGGGGGAATATGCTGCTCTGGTAGCAGCCGGCGTGCTGACATTTGAAGAAGCGCTGCAGGTGGTTAGCACCCGCGGTCGGGAGATGAGCCAGGTACAGATGGAGGATAAAGGCTGCATGGCGGCTGTCTCTGCGCCGCTGGCGAAGGTGGAAGAAGTTCTCAAGAGTATTAATGACTATGTGGTGATTGCAAATATCAACAGCCCAGTGCAGAGCGTATTGGGGGGCACCACCAAAGGGATCGACGAAGCGATCGCCAAATTTCAGGCGGAAAACTTTCAGGCAGTGAAAATCCCGGTCTCGCACGCGTTTCACACAAAGATCGTGGCTCCGGCAAGTGTGCCGTTACGCGATTTCATCGCTGGCAAGCATATTCAAGCCCCCCGGCTGCCCATTGTTGCCAATGTAACCGGGGATTTCTACACTTCCGATCCCACCGTGATCCCGGATGTGCTGGCTGCCCAGGTGGCCTCGCCGGTGCAGTTTGTGAAAGGCATGCAGACGCTTTACGAAAACGGAGCGCGGATATTTATTGAATGCGGTCCCAAGCGGGTGCTCAGCGCGCTGGCGGGGGATAACCTGAAAGATGTGGATGGGGTAACGATCATCCCGACAAACCACCCGCGCAAGGGGGGTAAAGCCAGCTTTAATGAGGCATTATGCGGGATGTACGCGGCAGGGATCCCTCGCGCGACGCAATCGCTCGTACTTGCAACCCAAGCTGTTCCACAAGTAGTTTCATTTGAAGCAGCTAACACTTCTGAGATTCTGCCGGGCACAATCACCGGGTCGGTGGTCATCAGCGGGGCGGGGTTGGGGTTGCCTGGGAAAAATGGGCACGTGTTTTCCGATGAAAACATCCAAAGCATTTTAAACGGCGATATGCGCATTGAGTCCCTCTCCGATGAAGTCCGGCTATCCATGCTGGAAAAACACGTCACGCGCCTTGTGAAATCCGATGCCGGCGCGGTGATGGAAGAGATCACCGATCTTGACCAGGTGCTTAAGTTGGCCGGGCAGGGGGGTGAGTTTGACCTGCAGGACGAATTTGGTGTTCCTGAGGAACGCACGGAAACCATGGATATTTCCACCCAGTTGGCCATCGCAGCTGGCATAGAGGCTCTGCGGGATGCCGGCATTCCCCTGGTGATGAACTACAAAAAAACAACCACGGGTTCCCTGCTGCCCCAGAGCATGAAACTGCCCAAGCCGCTTCAGGATGAGACCGGTGTGATCTTCTGCTCGGCTTTCCCCGGGCTGAACCGCATGGCGGACGAAGCTGATCGGTATTACGAAAACCGAATCCTGGAAAAACAGGCCCGTGAGATCCAGGAGACCATTGATCTGGTGGCTTCGATATGCCCGCAGGGGCAAACCCTGCTGGAGGATGAGCTGCGAAGGCGCAAATTCGAAGTGGAACGCAAGATCGAAGCCCTGGATTACTCCTTCGACCGCCGCTTTGTCTTCCGTGTGCTATCGATGGGTCATTCGCAGTTCGCGGAGTATATCGGAGCGCGGGGACCCAACACGCACGTCAACGCAGCCTGCGCCACAACCACCCACGCGGTAGGCATCGCGGAGGATTGGATCCGCACGGGACGCTGCCGCAGGGTGATCGTTGTGGCAGGGGATGACGTGACCAACCCGACCCTGATCTCCTGGATCGGAAGCTCGCTTTTTGCCAGCGGGGCAGCCACCACGGAGGGTGACCTGCGCCTGGCGGCTCTGCCATTCGACCGGCGCCGTAACGGTATGATCATGGGTATGGGGGCAGCCGCTCTCGTGATCGAGAGCGAGGACGCAATCCGTGAGCGCGGTATGCGCGGAATCGGGGAGATCCTTTCCACAAACATCTCCAACTCTGCCTTCCATGGCACGCGCCTGGATGTGACCCACGTGAGCGATGTGATGGAACGCTTGCTGCGGACTGCCGAGCAACGTTTCAGTATCCGCCGTGAGGAGATTGCCCCCCGCATGGTGTTCGTCTCGCACGAGACTTATACTCCCGCCCGCGGCGGAAGTGCCAGCGCAGAAATACGCGCATTACGTACCTGTTTTGGGGAACAGGCCAACCAAGTGGTTATCGCCAACACAAAAGGATTTACCGGTCATACCATGGGTGTTGGCGTGGAGGATGTGGTGGCGGTTAAGGCGCTGGAAACAGGTCTGGTGCCGCCCATCGCCCATTTGGATAAAGACTTTCAACCCGATCCCGACCTGGGGGATCTCAACCTCTCCCGCGGCGGGCAGTACGACCCTGAATTCGCCCTGAGGTTGGGAGCAGGTTTTGGCTCACAGATCGCGATGACGCTGGTTCACCACATCCCCGGCGAGGGAGAACGGGTGAACAGGGAAAAGTATCAAACCTGGCTTTCGAGCATCTCCGGGTATGCACAGCCTGAATTGGAAGTCACCCAGCGGACGCTGCGTATCAAATCTGTGGCTGCACCCGAGCAGCAGACCCTTGAACCCTCCTGGCAATATGGCCAAATGCCAAAACAAAGGGCTGCCTGGACCGGTTTAAACTCTCAAAACGCCTCTGTTGAGCCCAGACCAGAAACGAAACCGATTCAGCTTCAGAAAACGGAAGAGAAACCTGACTTGGCTGCTGAACCTGTGAGTACGCCCGTTCTAACCCTCACGGAAGGCTCCGATGAGGTTAAAACCTACCTGTTAGCCTTGGTAAGCGAGAAGACTGGTTACCCGGTGGAGATGCTCGACCTGGATCTCGACCTGGAAGCGGACCTGGGTGTGGATACGGTCAAGCAGGCGGAATTATTTGCCGCTGCCAGAACACACTATGGTATTCCCCGACGGGAGGACCTGATCCTTGCTGATTACAACACTCTGCGCAAGGTGGTCGGCTTCATGCAGGAAAATGTCGGTCAGGCGAAGCAAGATGCGCCTGCAGCCGAAAAACCCATCGTTGAAAAGGGACAAGAATCCCCGGTGGTGGTAACGGTTCAATCAACAGAGTCAACTACTCGCCTCTCTGCTGCTGATGGGCAATCATCTGAAGAGATCAAAGCCCACGTGCTTGCCGTGGTGAGCGAAAAAACCGGTTACCCGGTGGAAATGCTCGACCTGGAGCTTGACCTGGAAGCCGACCTTGGCATTGACACGGTCAAACAAGCTGAGCTATTCGCTGCGGTAAGAACGTATTATGGCATTCCCCGCCGCGAGGATTTGATCCTGGCGGATTACAACACGCTGGCCAAGGTCATCGGTTTTATTGAAAGTTCCCTAGCCACCCAGCAACCAGACACTCCCGAAGTTCAAAATCCTGCCAAAGCGGAGGAAAATAACACGCCGGAAAACGAACCGGTTGGCGCAGCCATCTCACGCCGGGTACCCGTGCCGCTGCTTCTGCCTCGGCTGGATCTGTGCATGCCCACAGGGGTCAAACTTGCTGGTAGCCGGGTGGTGGTTGTTAAGGATTCCGGCAAGGCTGCGGCGAGCCTGATCAAAGCCCTGGAGGCAGAGAAGGCAACGGTTCTGGTAACTGGAATTTCGACTGCGATGGAAGATTTGGAGACCTGGTCGAAGGAAGCTCCCATCCAGGGTGCGTATTTCCTCCCCGGTCTGGATGCCAGTCCGGTGTGGGGTAAAACCTCCGCGCAAGTCTGGAATGGATTTCTGGAGGAACGCCTGGTCGCGCTCTATCATATCGCCCGGGCGCTTCCGGAAACAGCCTTCCTGCTGGGAGCCACTCGCATGGGCGGGCTGCAGGGCATCACCCGCAGCGAAAATCCACTGATGGGAGGTATCAGTGGGTTCCTCAAGGCGTTGCGCCGCGAGCGGCCTACAGCTCTAATTAAAACAATAGATTTCAATGCGAACACGACTTCAGCTTCGCTCTCACGCGCTTTAATGGCTGAAACCTTGTTCGATCCGGAGAATGGCGAAATTGGGCACAACGGCGAAATCCGCTTTGGGATCACCCTGCAGTCGCAGGCTGAATTCTCAACCGCATCTCCAGACCTCCTGCAGGGGAATGTCTTCGTGGTCAGCGGTGGCGCAGGGGGGATCACCGCCGAGGTGGTGAGCGACCTGGCGGAGAAAACTCACGGGCGGTTCTACCTGCTCGGGCGGACAGCTTTGTTGGCGAAGGATAGCGAGGAACTGGTTGCGCTCAAACACGACCGGGCTGCTTATAAAGCCACCTTGCAAGCGAATCTTGCATTGGAAGGGGCTAAAGTGACCCCGGTGCTGCTGGAGCAAAAAGTGGCCGCGCTGGACCGCGTTCAAGCCGTTCATGACCTGGTGGATACTGTCGCAGCAAAGGGGGGCACTGCGGAATACCTGCCGTGCGATGTGAGTGATCCGAAGGCGGTCTCCGAGGTGGTGCAAAGGATTGGTGAAAAAGAAAAACAGGTGGACGTCCTCATCCATGCTGCTGGTGTGGAGAAAAGCCGCAAGATCGAAACCAAGCCTCTGGAGGAATTCCAGCAGACGGTCGCGATTAAGGCTGGAGGTTTCCTGAACTTGTTACAAGCACTCGAAGGCTCTGGTCGGTTACCCAGCCGGGTGGTACTTTTCTCGTCAGTGGCTGGCCGATTCGGCAATGCCGGGCAGACGGATTACAGCGCCGGGAACGACTTCTTAGCCAAGATGGCAGCCTGGCTGCCCGTGAATTACGCAGGTATGCAAGCGGTTTCCATCGACTGGGGCGCATGGGCAGAAGTGGGTATGGCCAGCCGGGGATCGATCCCAAAATTGATGGAGCATTTCGGCATCGAGATGATGAATCCCGGGCAGGCCGCGCAGATGGTTTACGAAGAGCTCGCCGGGGGTTCCAATGGCGAGGTGGTGATCGCTGGGTCGCTAGGTCAGATGGAATCTTCTGAAATCGAGAAGTGCGGATTTGACTTCCCCAAAGCAGACCAGGCGCTTCGGCAGGTAGGCTCGGACCACAAAATGTTCTCGCATCTTGTCGGCTGCGACAAGATCAATGGCATCCATCTGGAAGCCAGCCTGGACCCCAAAGAGTTGGAATACCTGCGCGACCATGCCATCGGCGGCGTGCCTGTGCTGCCGGGTGTGATCGGTATTCAGGGATTTTCCAACGCAGCCAGACATATAGCCTCGGTTCTGGCGGGCGGGAAAAAAGGATTTGAAGTTGCCTCCCTGGAAGATATACATTTCCTCAGCCCGTTCAAGTTCTACGATAATAAACCACGTACCATCCAGTGGCGTGCTTTGCCGGTTCTGCAGGGAGACGATCTGGTGGTTAGGGTTACCCTCGAATCGGATATTAATCGCGTGGATGGGCGGACGGATCACACCCTGCATTTCAGCGGTCTTGTGCACCTTGTGACGAAAGAGCTTCTAAGGAAACAGGTAAAAGCAGCGCCTAAATGGGGTAAGAAAAAAGCTGTTTCGTCAGAGGAGATCTACCGGCTATATTTCCATGGACCGTCCTTCCAGGTTCTGGATGCTGTCCAAGCCAAGGGCGACCAGGTGCTGGGCAGATTTAATAAAAAGGTGATGGCTTCGAGCGGTGGTTTAACCTCCCCCCTAGCGACGCCCATGCTGATCGAACTCTGTTTCCAGACCGCAGGGCTATGGGAGGCAGGCGCGACAGGCACCCTGGCTCTGCCATCCTCGGTGGGCTCGATCTCTTTATATCCGCAACCCCTGAACGGGGTCCCCATTTACGCAGAGGTGAAACCACGTGAATGCGGACGGGACCTAAGCTTCGACGCCAGGGTGGTGGATGAAGAGGGAAACGTGTTCGTAGAACTTGAGAATTACCGCACATCCCCGATGCCATTTCCTGCCCAGATCGAGCTGGTGGAACCAATGAAGACCCTGGTCACCAGTCGTGATTCTGCCTGTGAATAAAATCATTTCTCCCCGGGATTCCCGGGGAGAAAGTTATCCATGATTCATCTGTTATTTTCAAGTTTTGAGGCCATTCTGAAAACCTGCGCTGAAAATCCCTTAGAGGGAATTTTCAGCATCCCGGAGCAGGAGGAATTTTCCAGGCTCAAAGTGCCCGCCCGAAAGCGCGAGTGGCAAGCCAGCCGCATTGGAGCCAAACTTCTGGTACAGAGGGCCTGTCCCGAATATTCGCTACTGCCGCTGACTTCCATTCGGTTAATTCGCGAGTCAACCGGTGCTCCGCACTTGGAGGGAGAAGGATTCCAAATCGGACAAGGTTGTTTTTCGCAAAGCCATTCAAATGGTTTTCTGTTATCGGCTTTTAGCTCTGAGGGGGAGCGGTTAGGTGTGGATCTCGAGATGACCGAAGCCCGCTCAGCAGATTTTGTTAGGGACTATTTCACTGGGCCCGAGTCCGAGTTCATTAAGAGGCTTGGAGAGGAAAATCAGGCGCTGGCATCTACATTGATTTGGAGCGCGAAGGAAGCAGTTTTAAAAACCGCTTTGCTCGGGTTGAATGTAGATACCCGCCGTGTGGAAGTGCTGCCAGGCGGTGATTTAACCCTTGAATCTGCCTGGCAGCCGGTGAATATACATTTGCGAGATCTTGGGCTGGTATCTCCCAAGGTATACTGGCGCCGGCGGGGTGATTTAGTCCTCACATTGTGTGTAGATTCAATCCAAGTAATTGTTACCAGCTGGGTGAAGATCTAATCGCTATCGGGAGAGGGGGGTGAATTCCCGCAGCGCTGGTGAAAATCGAACCCCCTGGGCTTCCAGCATGCGCACTCGCATCAGGTATGCAGCCCCGTTGATGATTTGCAGGTTCACATCCGCCACCCTGCGGTTGGCTGCCGGCTCCAGGTAAGTACCCTTTACCCAATCGTTGAAAGCGCCCATCGAGGGCCCGGTCCAGATCTGGTAATCCATCTCACGCCCCTTCTCGCCGGTGTTGGACCAGCGCGAGGAGAGACCCAGGTACCAGCGGAATACGAGCGCCATTTTGTCCTTGGGATTTTTCTCCGCTCGCTCGATCTGACGCGGGTCGCGCGCAGTAAAGAACTTTAAGCACTCGGTCCATACGTCATCCAAATTACGCTGAAAGACGGTAGTCTCCAGTTTTTCACGTTCCGCTGGGGAAATTTCCGCGATGGATTCATAGCGTTGATAAAGCTCGTACAGTTTCTGGGCGCGCATGGCGAACATTGTGCCGCGCTTGAGCACCTGCACCCGAACGCCCATCTCGAACATATCACTAGCCGGGGCCATGGCCACATCGGGACCATCCATCTGGGCGAGCAAATTACGCGTGTGCTCGGAGGTACCCGCCTCCAGGCAGGATTGGTTGATCGATCCGGTAACCACATATGCAGCGCCCATCATGAAGGCAGCCAGAGCTGCGGAAGACGTTCCGATGCCTCCGCCCGCGCCGATGCGTACCGGAGCGGAGAATTTGTGTTTTTCCTGAAGCGTGTCACGGAGTCTTATTATGGACGGAAGCACCCCCACCAGAGGGCGGTTATCGGTGTGTCCGCCGGAATCCGCTTCCACGGTAATATCATCGGCCATGGGCACCAGGCGGGCGAGGTCTGCCTGTTCCCGGGTGATTTTCCCATCCGAGACAAGCGTCTTTAGCATCTCTTCCGAAGGCGGCTGCAGGAACTTGCTGGCGATCTCCTTGCGCGAGACCTTGGCGATTATGCGGTTGGCGACCTGGATGCTGCCATCCGGCAGGCGGGAAAGCCCAGCGGCACGGAAGCGCACCAGGCTGGAGGTGAGGGTGAGATAAGCCGAGGCTTCGATAGTGCGGATCCCATGCTTAAGAAACAGGTCCATCATGCGCTGCTCGAGGGCAGGCTCGAAGGGACTGTTTAACAGATTGAATCCGTAGGGTCCATTTGGCAGCTCGGATTGAATCCGCAGGATCGCTTTTTCCACACGTTCCGGCAGCAAGCCGCCTGAACCGAAGAAACCCATGAAACCAGCTTTGCCCATTTGGATCACCAGGTCTTCGGAGGAAATGCCGTTGGCCATCGAACCGGAGTAGAGCGCGTATTTGGTACCGTACAGGTTTTTGAAGGCAGGGTCTCCCAAATCCGCCGGAGTCAAAGATGGAGCGAAGGCTTTCAGTTCGCACGCTGTGGCGTTTTGGGTGAGGCTGCCCGAATTCGAGACAAATCCTTCCCCGTTCTTTTGCATCAGAAAAACAGGTTTTTCACAGGCGCGCAGGGCTGCGCTTATGTTTTGCTCTGTTTCTGCTAAAAGGGATTGATCACCCTCCCAGAACATGGGAACAGGGCTCACTTGGGAGAAGAATTGCATCGATTTTTCAGAAGGCATACTCATAATTCCTATAATTGATTCAATATCCTATTAACCCGCTATCCTAAGGTTTGATACGGAAGCGGGGGGGAATCCATCCATTATAATGGGCGCAGTCCCGGGATCAGCCGGCACCATTATTCTATTCAAGGCAGCTGTCATGTTAAAACCATCCAAAAAAATTCACGCATTGATCCACCTGGCAGGTTTACTATTACTGGTACCCCTGCTTTCATCCTGTGCTCCACCACCGACAATTGCACCCACTGCCACCAGCCTGCCGACCAGCACTGCTTCCCCGATTCCCACCGAGACGCCGTTGCCCACCGCGACAGCCATCCGCACGCCGCCAGCGCTGCCGGCTGTTTTCCAGTCCGGGGAATTGAACCCGCTGGATATACCCCATACCTATATTGCCGATACCTGCCTATACCTGAAGGATAAATGGACCTCCACCAACAGCGCTCCTGGCACCGTGCTGATGCCGATCATGTTCCATTCGATCTCCAAAGAGGGCGAGACGAACGCCAACCAGGTGAGCCTGAAGGATTTTGAGATCCTCATGCGGGATCTCAAATCCCAGGAGTTTGAAGCCATCACCATGCAGCAGGCTGCCGATTTTCTGAAGCACAACGCGAAGATCCCTGCCCGTTCGGTCCTGCTGATAGTCGACGACCGGCATTATGCCCAGTATTTCAATGAGTTTTTCCGCCAATATCACGAAGAATGGGGCTGGCCGGTGGTGAATGCCTTCATCAGTCATCCTGATACCCTTCAAGTTGTCTGGGATGAAAATGCGGATTTGGAACAGGAGGGTTGGGTGGATCACCAGGCTCACGGTGTGATCCACAACATCCCCATCAACCCGGGCTCATCGGATGAATATATCCTCGGTGAATTACAGGGTTCCATAACTGCTTTCCAGCAGCACTTTGGGAAAACCCCCATTGCTTTCATCTGGCCGGGAGGCGGGTTTACCTCTCATGCAGCCGACCTGGCTGGCCAGGCGGGCTACCAGCTTGGGTTTACAGTCAACCCGCGCGGACCATTGTTGTTCAACTGGGTTCCCCTGGCGGGAGCCTCTGACCCAAACAGGCAGTATTTCATGCCAGAAGGGCAGGTTCAAAACCCGCTCATGGTGTTGCCGCGATATTGGGACACCGACGCAGATAGCCATATTGATGCGGTGCGGCGGGTGGGGCAGGAAGCGGGAAAATACGCCGATTCAAGCAAAGCGATAGAACTGGATTATTACGATATTGTCTGTTCTGAGAAGTACGGGCCAATCCAATAAGAAAAAATCCGTTAACTTATTCAGGAGACTGGTTACGAGCCAGTCTCTTTTTTCGTTTGATAATTCTCCACCAGGACGATGATGCTTAGTATCAGTACCCAAAATGGAAAAAGCATGATCAACCATTCCACAAGGAAGAGNTTGAGNAGCATGATCAGGCCCAACCCATAGCTGAGGTAGATCACCCACTTAGGAAACGCCCCGATCCGAAATGAAAGCGTGGTGGTGCTGATCATGAAAACCGAGGCCATCTTAACCGC
>JGI20214J51088_10002898_pt1 | contig 11347 bp, 11 predicted proteins | sample WetSurMetagenome_FD_51088 | JGI IMG/M metagenome (IMG submission 51088)
TTTGGAAGGCTGCTGAACCCAATGGCCCATTATCATGGTGCATACATCCGCCCTTTAACAAAACAGATTCACCATTAAGCAAAAATCCTTTTTCGGGAGAGAAATCAAGGCTCCTGATTCCAAATTTAGTATTTACAAGGTCGACTGTTTTATTATTTTCGCGAAATTCGACGACCGCCGGCCCTTTAACAAAACAGATTCACCATTAAGCAAAAATCCTTTTTCGGGAGAGAAATCAAGGCTCCTGATTCCAAATTTAGTATTAACAAGGTCGACTGTTTTATTTTTTTCGCGGACCTCAACAACCGCCGTATAAAGGGTTGGGCTTCCCGTTGACCAAAGTTCTGGTTTTTCCAAACTTATCCAGAAACCAACAACTACACTATTGCCTGGTAAACTCTGTATTTTATTTTTTCCAAACTTATCCAGAAACCAACAACTACACTATTGCCTGGTAAACTCTGTATTTTATTTCTTGTTTCCCCAACTTTAACCCCAGCAGGATTAAGAATGGAAACCAGAACTTCGACAGGAACCTCTGCTTGCGACTTACTTATCAGTTTGGTTTTAATGCCAACCTTTACCTTTTCTTTTGAAACGTCAGACGTGGTAATCTGCGTACCCCACAAATCAACAAAAACGGGATTTGTTTTAATCAACACTACATTCCGGTAGATTCCGGAACCGTTGTACCAACGCGAATTTTTCCCTTCGTTCTTAATGCGGACAGCCAGAATATTGTCTTCCCCGGGAGGTTTTAAGTATGGAGTCAAATCAAAAGCAAATGCAGTATATCCATACGGATGGGTGCCTAAATGTTGCCCGTTTAGCCAGAAATCGGCATCCATATACACGCCGTCGAACAATATATTGATATTTTTATTCTTGTCTCCTTTGTCGAGTGCAAAATGTTTTCGGTACCAGCCAATGCCACCAACTACGTGTCCGGTTGGAGCCCCTCCTTCGCTGTTTTCAGAAAAAGGACCTATTTGTTTGATTCCTTCTTTTTCAGGCAGGTCTTCGATACTCCAGTCATGTGGAAGAATAATATCGCGCCACGAAGAATCGTCGAAATTACCCAATTCGGCACTGGGTACATCAGAATGGGTGAATTTCCATCCCGCGTTAAACGACCTTTCTCGTTCAAAACCAAGCTTGTTGCCTTTCCTGGAACACGAAGAGAAAATCACAAACGAAACCACAAAAAGCATTAGAAAAATTTGTCTTGTCTTCATAAGGTTAGTTTTTTGACATATTAAAAATCCGTATAGATGGCTTGAGCCTTTATAAAATCGGGATTATTTACTAAAAAATCTTCAATTTTCACCCGAGTCAAAACATGGTCCAATATATCCAAAATATAAAGATAATTATTTGGGAATTTTGTGGAAATTATTTGAGAGAAAAGACTATTTTCCCGGAACTTCTATAGCCAGAAGTTTTGATTCTGAAGAAAACCATATACCAATCTTTTCTTCTAAATTCGAAAGCCCAATTGCGTCGCGACCTAAAAGTTTATTGCTGGCAATTATTATCTCACCTTCCACAACCATAAAAAATACACTGTTTCCGGGATCATTTAATAAATACTCTGAACTTCCAACACCCGATGATTCAATCATTGATATAAAAGCATTCTGGTGAATCCAAAGCGAATGATTCCTGCCATCGGGAGAAACAAGAAGCTGCCAATTATCCAAACAATTCTCCTGTAGAAATAACTTTTGTTCATAACGGGGTTTGTGCCCTTTTTTATCCGTAAATATCCAAATCTGGAAAAGAGAAAGTTCTTCGGTTTCCGAGGCATTAAATTCAGAATGCCAGATCCCGGTTCCGGCTGACATTACCTGTACTTCTCCGGTTGAAATTATCTCTTCGTTCCCCATATTATCGCCATGTTTCAACGAACCCGATAAAGGAATGGTTATAATTTCCATGTCCTGATGAGGATGTAAATCAAAACCCATTGCAGGCGCAATAATATCATCGTTGAGAACGCGTAGTTTCCCAAAACTGATTCTACTTTCGTCGTAATAATTAGCAAAACTAAAAGAATGTTTTGTTTTCAACCATCCATGACTGGCAGAACCCCTTGAGGCGGAAGAATAAAAAATGGTTTCCATGATTATAATTTAAAAACTACCTGGTTGATTTGTTACTTGTTGGGATTTGGTTGGCCACAATTTTAAAATCAAGGGTAAAAAAATCATCGACCAAATTGTTGCCAAGGTTGCTGAAAAATTTTCCTGAACCATATTTAATATCATATAATGTCCGGTCGATACTGAGGTTGCCCGTTGCTACAAGTCTAACGTTATTTATTTCAACTGTAGCATCAAACGAAACCGGATGAGTTGCCCCTTTAATAGATAAATCGCCTGAAAAATGGAAATTTAGTCCTTCTCCTTTTTCAACTTTTGTCAATGTTATAGATGAAACCGGAAATTTTTCTACCGAAAAAAAGTCTTCTGATTTAAGGTGCTCCACCAACTTGCTGTTCCATGATTCATTTTCAAGATCCTTGTCAACGATCGTCTTCATATCAATCTCGAAACTACCCACCGAAATTACATTTCCACTGGCAGTCAGCGAACCTTGTTTAAGATCAATGGTGCCAAAATGTTGCCCGGTAACTTTCTTCGCAGTCCATTTAAACTGGCTTTCACTGGGATCGACCTTATAACCAGCAGCCAGAAGACCGGAAGTAACAAAAACCAATAAGAACAAATGGATCGTTTTTAGGGTAATCGGTTCCATTTTATGTTGTTTTTTAAAGTTTTATCCTTAAAACAAATTGACCGTTAATTTGTTCGGTCAATTTGAAAAAATCTGCATTGGTTGCTTAAAGCATCTATTCCTTCCGAATTGAAGGTCTTCTTTAAAAATAAAAAGCAGGTTTTTACCTGCCTTTTCGTTATTTTTATTAAAACAAATCGTCGCTCAAGGTAATATTTCGATTTCAGTTTTTACATCCAAAACCTGTTGGTAAAATGCACTCACACCGCAATATTTTGTTTGCGACAAAGTTATTGCTTTTTGTATTTTATCAATCGGAAGATCCTTTCCTTTAAACCGGTAGATTACCTTCATAGAGGTATATCTTTTCGGATGTTCTTCGGAAACATCGCCCTCAACAATAACATTAAAAGAATCAGGAAAAACTTTCATCTTATTTAGGATTGAAACGACATCGATCCCCGTGCATCCAGCTAGGGAGGCAAGCATCAATTTCTTCGGACGCATTCCAAGATCACTGCCACCTGTGTCAATGTCCGCATCAAGAATCAGATTATGCCCATCTATTTCAGCGGTAAAAGCTAACTTATCGGTCCATGACATATCAACAACATGTTTCATTTTTTGTCTTTTTAAATAGTTTTCAATTATTTTGCCACAAATATATACAACCTAATAAGCAGTTGAATTGTTTTTAAATTTTAAGCGAAGTTGTATATTTAGCTTGTTTTTAATAGAACTCAATATAATATCTATATCCAGTGATGAGAAGCGTAATTAAACACCCGTCTGATGATGAAACGAATCTTAGTGGTTTCCAACTTTTTAAAAAGCTGACAGAGGAGGAGTTTAACCGGTTGAACTATGAAAAAACCTGTTCTATCTATAAAAAGGGAACCGTCCTTTACCGCGAAGGTGGCAGGCTGACAGGATTTTACTGTGTTACTAAGGGTATTATTAAGGTATTCAAAACCGGGATCGACGGAAAAGAGCAGATTATTCGATTTGCCAAAAAGGGCGAAATAATCGCTTATCGTTCGTTGTTGAGCCAGGAGTTGGCCTGCACAACGGCCAAGGTCATTGAAGAAGCCGTTTTGTGCCATATCCCTTACCAAACTTTGCTGTTTCTGATACAAAACAATTGGCAATTCTCGCACCACATGCTGCAGATTGTTTGCCGTGAACTCAGGGAAGCCAACGAATATATCACCGATATCGCCCAAAAGACAGTCCGAGAAAGGCTGGCAGAAGTACTGCTGCTATTAAAGGAAAACTTCGACCTTGACAACCAGAATACCTTGCAGATTTCGCTTACCCGAGAAGAATTGGCCAATATCGTGGGCACTGCAACCGAATCGGTTATACGTTTGCTTTCAGAATTTAAACAAGACAATCTGATTGAATTACAAGGGAGGAAGATAAAATTCCTGAATATTGCCGGACTTCAACGCGTAGCTAATTTATAAAACCACCAAATCGTTCCCTTTTTCGGGCACTATTTTACAATCCATTCTTCCGGATCCATCTTTTGGTTTTCATTCCATACCTGAAACTTCAGGACAGTTTTATCGCCCTCGCTTGAATCTGTAAACACCGTACCAATGTTTTGTTTGGTTGCAACAATATCGCCTTGTTTAACCGTCACATCTTTCAGGTTGGAATAAACCGTTAAATATTGCCCGTGCCTCACTATAACAGCCATGTTGCCTCCTGTGATAGCAAACACCCTGCTAACCTCGCCGCTGAAAACAGCCCGTGCCCGCGATCCTGGCTCAGTGGTTATATCGACCCCGTTGTTTTTAATGGTAATATTTTTAAGTGATGGGTGGATGTGGAGTCCGAAATGTTCCGTAATAATACCCCTTTCAACGGGCCATGGAAGCCGCGATTTGTTTAGCGAGAAATTGTCGCTTATTAGCTTTTGTTCTGGCGTCATTTCAAATCCGGGCTTACCGGCAACCCTTGACTTTTTTGCCTCTTCCTCTACAATGCGCTGAATTTCTTTTTCCAGATCCGACTCGATTTTTTGTTGTTCTTTCAGTTTTTGCCTTAACCGGCTTTGTTCTTTTTGCATCTTTTGAACATACTGATTCTGTTGCTTTTTTTCAGACGAAAGTTGCCTGGCTTCAAGCTCCTGTGCCACTAATAGCTGGGCTTTTTCTTCTTTTTGTTTTTTTAACTCCCCGACCTTCCCCTCAAGGGTTGACTGAAGAGACTGAAGTGTATTTAGTTGCACCTTCCGGTAATCGGAGTATTGTTTTAAATATAAGTACCTTTTATATGCCTGGTTAAAATCGTCTGATGAAAGAAGAAGTATCAGGTTGTCAGAACTCTTGTTTTTAAATGCTGCCCTAATCATATCGGCATATTCATTTTTAATGTTTGCAAGCTCCACTTCAAGCGCTTTAACTGCACGGGTATTGTCGTCGATTTGTTGCTGAATTAAATCGGATTCAGAATTAAGGGCTGAAATTATGCGGTTCCTTTGGTAAATATTATTTTCAATTAGCCGGAGTTTGTTTAAAGACGACTGCTCGCCCTCCTTTGCTTCTTTAATAAGTTTGCTGGTATATTCAATTTCCTCCTCCGCTTTCTTTTTGCGCGACTTTAAATCATCAAGCGGCTGGGCTTTGGTTCCAGTAAAAATTAAAATAAAAATGATTATAAAACCCAACCTTTTCATCGCAGTTTGATTGACCCGATAAAGCATCATCAATCAATAAATATAGTTAGTTTACAACTATCCGATCATATTTTGAAGGAATATTGAAGCTTAAACTATCAACAGCCTCGGTTGAAAAACCTCCAAGCCGCAGCTTCATATGAATGATCTTAGGACCGGAATTAAAATTCATGTCTATTAAGGAGGGGTAATCCTTGCCCTCTAATCCGGTATAGTCGCCAAAATCAAATTCTAGGTGCTGGTTGTTGGTTTTGTCTTCTATCCTGATTTTTTCAATATTAAAATTATCAGGTCTGACAATAATGGTTTGGAGGATCGGCGTTTCTTCGCTATTTCTTTTCAAGACCCTGTTGTTTCGGATTGGATTATTCCCTGATTCTATCCGGTTGGGTTTCCGGTTTTTTATTGATTGTAAGACGTACCGCCCGGAATCAATGGTTGAAGTATAATTTCTGAAATCTTTCTTCCCCGGAATATCCTTAAAAGAAAAAACGTTGTTGCTAAGTATCGCTTGTATGTCCTCAAAATTAATGTCGATGTTGAATAAATTTCTTAAAAAACCATAGTCGCCAAGAAAATATTTTTTGTCAAGAAAATTGATGTATTTTACGCTGTCGGGGGTTAGCAATACCCGGCCAACAGCAATGTTCATTTTGCTAAAGGTAACCAGAACCGATTCGTCTTTCTGTGTCTTCAGGTTGGCTCTGAATGAGGCACTATTTTCGCTGTTTTCATATTGACAACCTATCCTTTTTATAGAAAATGATTTATAGTCAAAAGAATTTTCCTCAATTTTTTTTATGATGCGGTCGGTACTCATAGGTTTGACATTAAACTCGCTGACAACCCTTGCGGTTTTACATGCAAAGAAAAAAATACACAAAAAGATTAACCCTGGAAGTACCCGTAAAAAAATAAAAATCTTTCTCACTCCTCGGTATTTTCGTAGAATTTAAGTTCACTGATTTTCCGGTTAAGGACCGAAGACATACTGCCTTTCTCTTTTGCCTTCAACCAGTTTTCTTTTGCTTCGGCCTTTTTGTCAAGCATAAACAGGATATCGCCATAATGTTCGAGCAAAACCGGGTTGTCCCCACCCCCGTTTTTAATAGCCGATTCCATATAAAACTTGGCAAGCTGGTAGTTCTTTTTCTTAAATAATACCCAGGCATAGGTGTCAAGATACGTCGAATTATCGGGAAATAATTGAACTACCTTGCCGCTCATCCGTTCAGCTTTATCGAGGTTTGCGCCTTTCAACGAAAGATAATAAGCATAGTTATTCAGGGCCATATAATTCTCGGGATCTGCTTCGACTGATTTATCAAATAACAGAAATGCCTCGTCGATGTTTCCCTGCTTATATTTTGCTTCGCCCTGGAGCATTATAAACCGCCCCTTGAGCGGAAGGTTGTCGACGACATAATATAGCCCCTGGCTGCAAACGTCATATGCTTCCTTGAATTTTTCAAGTTGAAGGCAGGCAATGCCATTAAAGAAAAAAACCTGGGGCTGGTTTGGAAAATATTCCAGTGCATTTTTGCTATCGTCGTAAAGTGCTTTCCAGTCTTGAAGATAATCATTGTCAATCAGCAGAATCCTCTCCATAACCATATAGTCGGAACTGTTAATTGAAAACGCTTTTTTAAGTTGTTCTTTTGCTACGCCAGGTTGGTTGTCTTTAATAAGATCTTCGGCATAAATCATGTAGACCCTTGAATCTTCGGGGTTTGTTCTTATCAGGGTTTTAACCAGCTCTCCCATTTTTTCGTCCGACAAACTTGCTCTGGCCGAATCAGAAACTAGCATAAGATACGTCTGTATTTTCGCATCAATGTCGACTTCCTGGCTTGCAAAAGCCTTCAGTGTCTGCTCAAAACTTTTTTCATAATCGCCATCCTGCCTGTAATAATTTGCCAGTGAAAAATGGACATACCCGCTTTCGGGATCGAGTTCCAGAATTTTGTTATAATTTTTCAGGGCATTTACTTTGTCGCCCTGGCTTAAATACAAATCGGCCAATAGTCCGTAATATTTCGATTCAGTCGGATTTGAATCAATCAATTTCTGAATTTCGGTATAGGCCTCTTTTGCCCGCCCTGCATCAACCAACAGCTGTTGAACCGAAACCGAAATTTGTTCATTGATCCCAACTTTCTTTTCCATATTCCGATAAGCCTGGACGGCCTCGTCGGTTTTCCCCGCGCTCGTCAACATCAATGCATTCAAATATTGGTAATCAAGATTGCTGGGATCTTTTTTAATTAGCTTATTATAAACCTGGGCGGCCTGATCGAATTTTCTGGATTGCTGATAAATCCTTGCCAACATTAGCATATACCATTTATTGTCGGGGCTGATTGATACTGCTTTCTCAAGCAAAAGTACGGCACTTGTAAAATCGTTATTCGATGCATAAATGTTTGCCAGTTGAAACATGGATACCGCAGAATTTGGATCCAACTCAAGGCAGCCCGAAAAATACTTGACGGCCTCCTGCTTGTTGCCAAGCATTTTTTGTTTTAACCCTTCAACAAATAAGTATTGAAATTGATTCTGATCGGTTTCGGTATTTTCTGTTGTATCCGATACAATCTTATTTTTACCCTTGGGGGTTGTACTTTTTTGGGCTGTCGAACAACCCAAGACAAAACCCACAAGACAAACAAACCAAATATATTTTAACTTCATCGTCACGCTATTTTTTCCCGGTATGCCCAAAACCGCCTTCTCCCCTGATTGTTTCATCCAAGACTTCTGACAATTGCCATTCTACTTTTCCGAACGCAGAAACAATCATTTGGCAAATCCGCTCTCCGTTTTCAATAACAAAATCTTCCTGCGAAAGGTTAATTAATATAACGCCTATTTCGCCCCGATAGTCAGAATCAATTGTCCCTGGTGTATTCAAAATAGTAATCCCTTTTTTTAATGCCAGCCCGCTGCGGGGTCTGATTTGTGCTTCATATCCATGGGGTATTTCAACATAAAGGCCGGTTGGGATCAACCTTCTTTCAAACGATTTCAACACCACCGGTTTGTCAAGGAAGGCCCTCAGGTCCATACCTGCCGAATACTCTGTGCTGTAATCCGGAAGCGGGTTATTGGACTTATTTACTATCCTTATTTGCATCCTAAAAAATTAAAAACCGCTAAGATATAGAAATATACAAAGATAAGAAGAGCCTTAACAAATTTTATAAAACGATAAAAAGAGATCAGGGTTTCGGTGCAATCAATTCTTCCATTATTTTGTCGGATATAAATAATCCCTTCCGGGTAAGGGTTAAACACCCTAAATTATTTACCATCGACCCCCCTTCAATATATTTTTTGGCATCCTTTTGCAGACCATCCAGATAGCTATCGCCAAAATTTATCCTGACAAAATCTTCCGAAATACCCCATTTTGTCCTTAATCTTGTAATAATATAGTCGTTGAATTTATCGGTTTCTGAAAGGTGTTCTGAATCCGAAATTTTTCCCCCGGAATTAATCCCCTTGATATAATAAGGCAAATCAGAAATATTCCAGCTCCGCGATGTTTGATTATATGAATGCGCCGATGGACCAAGACCAAGGTATTTCTGTCCGAACCAATAGCCATAATTGTGTTTCGATATTTTTCCTTCTTTGGCAAAATTTGAGATTTCATAATGCTCAAAATTATGCTGTGCCGCTGTTTCAATTAAAATCCCAAATTGGGCAAAACTATCGTCCTCTGAAATCTCTTTTAATGCCCCTTTGTGCAATAATCCTCCAAGGTGTGTGTGTTTATGGTAAGTTATATGATAGGCTGACAAATGTTTTATCGGCAGGGCAAAGGCTTGCTGCAAGCTTATTTCCCAAACTTTATTTGATGACGACGGCAAGCCATAAATTAAATCAATGCTGATATTCTCGAATCCCAAATTAAACGCATCCTCAACACATTTTGCCGCCTGTAATTTATCGTGCCTTCGCCCCATCATCTGTAGGTTTTCGTCAGAAAAAGACTGGATGCCGATACTCAATCTGTTCACCGGGGTTTTTATTAAATCCGACAAATATTCCGGGGTCAGGTCGTCTGGGTTTGCTTCAAAGGTTATTTCTGCTCCCGATTCAACCTCAAATAACTGAAACAACGTTTCAAAGATCAACTCTAGTTCGCTCCGCGACAAGACAGACGGGGTTCCCCCGCCGAAATAGATTGTTTCAACTTTTTCGCCGTCAAGGTAATTTTGCCCGAGTTTTATTTCTTTTAAAAGCGAATCGATAAACCGGGCTTTAAAATCCAGGTTGGTTGATTTATAAAAATCGCAATACGTGCACTTTTTCAGGCAAAAAGGAATATGCACATAAATTCCTGCCATTTACTTATAAAATCATTAAGTTTATAGCCTCAAATCCACAAGTAATGAAAGTACTTATTTTTTGGAAACCTACAATCTGGCTTGCTGTCATTTTATACCTCAGCTTAATCCCGGGGGGAAGTTTTCCAATAATACCCCTGTTCAATTTTCCCGGGTTCGATAAAATAGTCCATGCAGTATTTTACTTTGTACTTTGTGTTCTATTTATCAGGCCATTTTCAAAAACAACCATCCATCCTTATTTTTTATCATTTGTTCTTTCTTCTATTGTTGGTGGAGTTATAGAAATTCTTCAGGCAAGCTTAACCACTACACGGCACCTCGATTTTTTTGATTTTTCGGCAAACCTGGCTGGTGCTGCAACTGGAATTCTCTTTTATCGACTGTTGATTTCGGGCAAACGGGTAGAACGTATTCTTTAAAGTTTTATCAAATCCTCAAACTTCCGGATATCCTCGCTAATAGAAAGCAGTGATGTTTTTTTATAAAATGTTGTGATTTCCTCTCTGAGTTCATCATACTTTTTATGAACCGGGCATAATGGCTTTTCTGGGTCATGGCTCATGCAGGGCTCAAGCCCGATAAGACAATTGGTGAAATACTTTTGACCGTCAACTAGGGTTATTATATCATAAAGACTGATTTCCTTCGGGGTTCTCGCAAGAGCAAACCCACCATTGGGTCCCTTGATCGAAACCAATAGTTTTTGTTTAACAAGGAACTGCAAAATTTTACCCAGAAATGGACCTGAAATCCCAAGATCTTCAGTAATTTTTTTTATACCAATCTTTTTCCCCTCTTCAGAGAACTTTCCAAGGTAAATAAGGGCCCTTAATGCGTATTTACAAGTATTTGATAACATATTTCAACAATTTATATTTTCCATCTGCCGGCTGAACGAATATTCTGCAAATTGTGGATTTTTTTTGTTTTTTCCTAAGAGTTGGCCGCTTCTCTTTAAAGCTGCATTTTTTGCCCTCCCACTAACAAAATCAAGCCTCGTGCGTTTTTTGAAAAAAACACCAAACATTTTAATTACAATCCGCCAGGTGGGTGATTCAAGTTTTTCTTCAACGAAATCCTTTCTGTTTAAAAGAAGTAATTCGTGTAAGGGGATTTTAACCGGGCAAACTTCCGAACAACGCCCGCAAACCGTACAGGCAAAACTCAAATGCGCAAATTGATCAAACCCTTTCATAAAAGGTGTAATTACCGAGCCAATTGGTCCCGTATATTCGGTATTATAAGTGTATCCTCCTGCGTTTTTGTAAATTGGGCAAACATTTAAACAAGCACCACAACGGAGGCACTTTAAAGCCTTGCGATGTAATGGCTGGCCACAAATCTTTGTCCGGTTGTTATCGAGCAAAATTATGTACATTTTTTCAGGTCCATTGGATTCGTTTGTCAGGCGCGGACCAGTAATAAGCGAATTATATACTGTAACCTGCTGCCCTGTTCCCATGGTAGCAAGCAAAGGAATAAAAAATGCAAGATCGTTTACCGATGGTATTACTTTCTCAATGCCTGCAATTACAATATGGATTTTCGGAAACGAAACCGACATCATACCATT
>JGI20214J51088_10002899_pt1 | contig 11346 bp, 6 predicted proteins | sample WetSurMetagenome_FD_51088 | JGI IMG/M metagenome (IMG submission 51088)
TACCGCCGCGCGCTGGAGCTGAAGCCGGACTACCCCGATGCGGCCAACGGGCTCAGCAACGCCCTGCGCGTTCTCGGGCGCTGGGACGAGGCCCTGGTCCATGCCCGGCTGGCCCTGGAGCTGCGTCCGGATTTCCCCGACGCGCTTGGCCATCTGGCCATTCTCATGCGCAGCGTCTGCGACTGGACCGGCCTGCCGGAGCTGGACGCCCGGCTGGCCGAGCTCGCCTGCAGTCAACTCGCGCGCGGCGAGGCGAGCGCCATTCAGCCGATGCTGAGCCTCTGGATGGACACCGACCCGCACACGCGGCTGAACATCGCCGCATCGCACTGCCGCGGAGCCGTCCAGCGCGCTGCGGCCACCGGGGCCGCGTTCGCGTTCGAAGGCCGCCGGTCTGCCGCGGTCCCGGTCACCGTGGGCTACCTCTCGGGCGATTTCCGCAATCACCCCGTGGCGCAGCAAATCCGCACCCTCCTGCGCCGGCACGATCGCACGACCTTCCGCGTGCACGCGTACGCGTACGGGCCGTCGGACGGCAGCACGGTGCGAGATGAGATCGCGGCGGCCTGCGACCGGTTCGTCGATCTCGAGGACGCAGGCGACCTCGCGGCCGCCGAGCGGATCTATCGGGACGGGGTGGACATCCTGGTCGATCTCGGCGGCCACACCACCGGCAACCGCATGGGAATCTGCGCGTTTCGACCCGCGCCGGTTCAGGTGAGCTACCTGGGCTTCCCCGGGACGACCGGCGCCCCGTGGCTCGACTATTTCCTCACCGACCGCACGGCGACCCCGGACGACCAGGCCGCCTTGTTCAGCGAAGCGCTCGTCACCCTGCCGCACTGCTACATGGTAACCGACGACACCCAGGCCGTCGCCGCGACCCCGGCCAGCCGCAGCGAGATCGGCCTGCGCGAAGCCCGTTTCGTCTTCGCGGCCTTCACCAACTTCGCCAAAATCGAGCCTGCGGGGTTCCGCTCCTGGATGGCGATCCTGCGGAGGCTGCCGCACGCCGAGCTGTGGCTGCCGGGCGGAAACCCGGTGGCCGCCCGCAACCTGCAGCAGGCGGCCGAGACCGAAGGGATCGCAGCCGAGCGGCTCGTGTTTGCGCCGAAACGCCCGTCCAAAGCCGAGCATCTCGCACGCCTGCGGCTGGCGGACCTGGCGCTCGACACGCGCATCTACAACGGGCACGTCTCCACCTGCGACGCGCTCTGGGTCGGGCTGCCCGTTCTCACACTCCGTGGCGAACAGTTCGCCTCGCGCGCAACGGCCAGCATGCTGGCGGCCATCGGCCTGCCCGAGCTCGTGGCCGGGAGCCCCCAGGAGTACGAGGACACCGCCGTGCGGCTGGCGTCGGACCCGGAAGGTCTATGTGCGCTGCGCCGGCGCCTTGACCGCAACCGCGGCACCGCGCCGCTCTTCGACACGGTGCGCTTCGCACGCAACCTGGAGCGCGCGTTTACGGCCATGTGGGACAATTACCGGCGCGGCGAGACGCCGCACTCGATTGACATCCATGACCCCTGAACCGAACGCCGATTTCGCGCCGACGTCTCGCCGTGCACCCGCACCGGGCGGCGACAGCGCCGAGAAGGCTTACCGCGACGGCCTGGATCTTCAAGCCTCCGGCCGGCCATCGGATGCCGTCGACCGGTTGCGGGCCGGCCTGCGCCTCGCCCCCGATGACGAACGAATCCACTTCAGCCTGGCGAAGGCGCTCCACGACCTGGGGCGCCGCGACGAGGCGCTGGAGGAGTATCGCCACACCATCGGCCTGCGCGCCGACTGCGCCGAGGCCTACTTCAACGTCGGCCTGCTGTTCTGGGAGACTCGACGCCCGGAGGAAGCCGCGGCGGCCCTGCGGGAGGCCGTTGCGCTGGCGCCCGGCCTGGCCGCGGCCCACAACAACCTCGGGATCGTGCTGCGAGCGCTGCGGCACGACGACGAGGCGCTGGCCTGCTTCGAACGGGCGGTCCAGGAACACCCGGGGTACGCCGAAGCCTGGTGCAACGCCGGACGCGTGCTGTTCGACCGGGAGCGCTGGGACGATGCCGCCGTCTGCTTTGAGCACGCCCTGGCGCTCAATCCCGACTACGCTCAGGCCCTACACCACCTCGGCCTCTGCCACCACAAGCGGCGGGAGCTGGATCGGGCCGAAGCCTGCTACCGTCGCGCCCTCGCCGCTGCGCCCGGCCTCCACGTCGCCCACATCGACCTGGGCAACGTCTGCCTCGACCGCAACGACCTGGAAGGCATGGCCGCATGGTACCGCCGCGCGCTGGCTTTCACTCCGGAGGATGCCGCGGCCTGCGTCAATGTCGGCCGGATGCTCCACGACCTCGGCCGGCTTGACGAGGCGCTTGCCGTATACGAAGACGCGCTGCGCCTGGACCCGGACAACGTCGAAACGCATTTCAGCCGCGGGTTGATCCGCCTGACCCAGGGGCGCTACCCCGATGGCTGGCAGGGCTACGAATGGCGCTGCCGCCGCGCGGAGTGGGTCAAAGGCTATCCTCACCGCCTGAGCTCTCCGCGCTGGAACGGCGAGCGGTTCGACGGCCGGACGCTGCTCGTCCACCACGAGCAGGGGTTCGGCGACACCCTTCAGTTCATCCGCTACCTGCCGATCGCCAAGGCGCGCGGAGGCCGGGTCCTGTTCGAGGTCCCGGCCGTGCTGCGCCCGCTGGTGCGCTGTGTCGCCGGCGCGGATGACGTCCTGGAGCTTTCGCCGGGCGGCCCGACCCGTGTCCCGCACGACCTGCACGTCCCGCTGCTGAGCCTGCCCGGTCTCTGCGGCACCACGCTCGACACCATACCGGCTGAAGTCCCCTACCTGTTCGCAGACCCCGTCAAAAGCGCCGCCTGGGCCGAACGTCTCGACCCCCTCGGGTTGAACATCGGCATCGTCTGGTCGGGCAGCACCTGGACTCGACGCCTGGCCGAAAAATCCTGCCCGGTCGATCCGCTCATGGGTCTCACGACGATAGCGGGCACGCGCTGGGTCGCCTTGCAGAAAGACGCGCCTGCGGCAGAGGTTGCCGCCGCGCGTGCGGCCGGTGTCGCCTGCTGGGGGCCTGAGTTCAGGGATTTCAGCGACACGGCGGCGGCCGTGGCCGTTCTCGACCTGGTCATCGCGGTCGACACCGCCGTGGCACATCTGGCCGGCGCAATGGGAATACCGGTCTGGGTGTTGCTGTCGCAGCGGGCGGACTGGCGCTGGCTGCTCGACCGCACGGACAGCCCCTGGTACCCGACCATGCGCCTCTATCGGCAGGGGTGTCCCGACAGCTGGGCGGATGTGATTGCGCGGGTTGCGCACGACCTTGCGACTGTGGCCCGCGGACGGGAGGGGACGCGATGACGCTTCCCGTCGACGACCCCGCGGCGATCGCACCCTGGCCGGCCGGCACCGACCCGGGCGTTGAAGACTGGTTCCGCCGCGCCAACCGGAGCTTCATGCAGCGCGATTACCCGGACGCTCTCGCCTGCTACCGCCGGGCGATCGCGCTGGCCCCTGAAACCCCCGAGCTGCACTTCAACCTCGGCAACACCTTTCTGGAGCTGAAGAGCTGGGACGAGGCGGTCGTCTGCTTCCAGCGCACCCTCTCGCTATCGCCCGGCTTCACCGACGCGCACGTCAACCTGGGCATCGCCCACTACGAACTCAAGTCGATCGACAGCGCGATCGCGTCCTACCGCAAGGCGTCCGAGCTGGACCCCGGCCGGGCGGACATCCTCTACAACCTCGGCCTCGCCTGTCAGGAAACTGGGCGCAGGGACGAGGCCATCGCTTGCTACCGCCGGGCCCTCGACGCCCGCCCGGATTTCGGGGAGGCGCTCACTAACCTGGGGCATGCGCTGCAGGAGGCCGGAGAGCTCGAAGCGGCCGCGGACGCCTACGGCCAGGCGCTCGCCTACCGCCCCGACTATGCCGAAGCGCACTACAACCTCGGCTGCCTGCGCCACCTCCAGCACCGCCTGCCCGAGGCGGTGGAGTCCTACGCCGAAGCGCTCCGCCATCGCCCCGACCACCGCAAGGCGTGTAATAACACCGGCAAGGCCTACCAGGACCAGGGGCTGATCGATGCCGCCATCACGTGGTACCGCAGGGCCTTGAGCCTGAAACCGGACTACGCCGAAGCGCGCTTCAACCTGGCCACGGCACAACTGCTGAACGGGGAATTCGAGGAGGGGTGGCAGAACTACGAGGCGCGCTGGGTCAAATCCGACTGGCGGCGGTTCTACCCCCGTCGCCTGCCGCAGCCCGCGTGGGACGGCGGGCCGCTCGACGGCAAAACCATCCTGGTGCACTCGGAGCAGGGGCTGGGAGACATGCTCCAGTTCGCGCGTTACCTCCCCATGGTCAAGGCGCGGGGCGGTCGTGTCGTGTTCGAAACCCGGGCCGCCTTGATCGAGCTGTTCCGCGGCTGGGCCTGCCTGGACGAGGTGGTGCCGATCACCCCACCGGAAGCTGAGCTCAAGATAGAGTTCGACCTCTATGCACCGCTGCTCAGCCTTCCGCGCCTGTTCAACACCGGTCCTGACTCCATCCCGCGCCGGGTTCCCTATGTGGCCGCAGATCCTGGACGGGTCTCGGCCTGGACCCCGCGGATTCAGGGCGATGACTTGCGGGTCGGGCTGGTCTGGGCCGGGACGGCCACCGATCCGCGCCGCGCGACGCCCCTGGCCTGGTTCGCCCCGTGGTCGGCCATCCCTGGCGTGCGGTTGTTCGGGCTCCAGAAGGGCCCCGCGTCCGACCTGCTGGAACGCGAAGGCCCGCCGCCGGGGATGACGATCGACAACCTCGGGCCCGAGTTCGGGGACTTCGCCGACACGGCGGCTGCCATCGCCCACCTGGACCTGGTGGTGTCCATCGACACGTCGGTCGCCCACCTGGCCGGCGCCATGGGCAAACCCGTCTACCTGCTCCTGCCCCATGTGCCGGACTGGCGCTGGCTGCTCGCCCGCACGGACAGCCCCTGGTACCCGACCATGCGTCTCATGCGGCAGGAATCGCCCGCGGACTGGGCGGCCCCTATGACCCGGGCGGCCCGGGGCATCGACACCCTGGCGCGCAGCCTCGCGCTCGCACGATCGGCCTCCGGAGATTGCTGCGGCCTGCTGGCTGGGGCTGCGCACTTCCACAAGAGGGGCGATACGGTCGAGGCCACGCTTTTTTACCAGCGCCTGCTGCGCGACACCCCTGATCACCCGGAAGGCCTGCACGGTCTGGGGCTGCTGGCCCACCAGTCCGGAGACCACGACCAGGCCATCCGCCTTGTCGAAAGAGCTGTAGCGCTCTCCCCCGAGGTCGGCCGCTACCACTACCATCTCGGACTGGCGCTGGCGGCCGTGCAGCGCTATGAGTCCGCAGAACAAGCCTTCGCGCGGGCGCAGGACCTCGACCCGGATTGGAGCGATGCGCGCGCCAACCGGGAACGGGTGCGCCGGCTGCTGGAGAGCCACCGGTAGGCTGATTTTTTAAATTCTACGAAGCGCGGATTACAGGAGAGAAGGATCAGCGGGAGGGACGGTAAGGCGGGTTGGTGAGGCGGAGCTGACAGAGGTCGTAGGGGGTGCGGAGCATCTCAGGAGGCGCCGGCCGAACTCCTCCTGCCCTGCGGCAGCGAGGGTCCGGGCCAATTCGCGAAAGGAAACCGACAGCACCGCCCCCAGCGCAGTCGCAGCCGCCGGTTGCAGGGTTGCGGCGGACTTCGTCGGCTCGCTGCCGCAGCCATAGGCTGCTGCCAGCAGAAAGCGGGCGTGGAGGTAGTCGGGGTCCCGCGCGAGCAGAGGCTCCAGCACCGCCACGGCCCGCGCGGCATCGCCCCGGTGCAGCGCGGCCAGCGCCAGGTTGACGTGGGCCTCACGCATCGCGGGCGCGCACCGCAACGCCGATTCGGCGCACCGCACGGCCTCGTCGTAGCGGCCCAGCTGCAGGCAGGCGGCGCCCATGTTCACGTACGCCTCGGGTGAATCGGGGTGGTCCTTTAAGAAGCGGCCCCAGAGATCGACCGAGTCCGCGTGGCGGCCCATCCGTGCGGCTTGGATGGCCGCTTCGCGCAGGCTCGCGGGCCGGTCGGTCGGCTCCTGGAGTTTCCGCCTTTCGAGCTCCGAGTAGGTTTGGGTCTTGCGCTGAGCCTGCCCGGCCTGCAGGGGGCCGTAGTGGTGCACCTGCAGCTCGCATGCCTGAATGGGAATGCCCGCCTCTCTCAGGCTATGCTCGACGAGCTCATGGACGGGGTGGCGGAACGCGACCCCCGGGGTTCTGGGAAACACCCGCACCTTTTCGCTCGGGAACCAGCCGACGCCCGCCTCCTGCTCCGCGTACTCGCCCGTGTTGGGCCGCCATCCGACGGTGTTGAGCTCGGAGGTGTAGTTGCGGGTCCGCACGGTGAACGCTGACGTCGGGGGGCCGGCGACGATCTCGCGAAAGCGGCCGTAATCCTGCGGCGAGACGACCTCATCCCCGTCCAGCACGAGGATCCAGTCGCCGGACGCCTTGGAGATCGAGGCATTGCGCGCCTCGGAGAAATCGTCGCGCCACGGATGCTCGTAGACCCGGGCGCCGAACGCCCGGGCAATGTCCGCCGTACGGTCCCGGGACCCGGTGTCGACCACGACGATTTCGTCGACGATCGGCTTGGCGCTGCGCAGGCAGCGCGCAAGGTGGTCCGCTTCGTCCTTGACGATCATGCAGAGCGTGACGGAGCGCGGGTTCGCTCCGACGTGAGGGCCCAGTTTCGATCGCACCCCCAGCGCCGCAGTCAGGATCCCGTCGTCCACGCCGTACTCCGCCATGGTCGATTCAATCTCTGGCATGGCGCTATCGAACTTCTCCCGGCGCAGCAAGATTTCGATGAGCAGAAACCGCAGGCGCCGGTCGCGCGGATAGCGACGGCACGCGACCATCAGGCTCGTTTCGCCCAGGCCGAGCTCGTTAGACGAGACGAGGGTGCGGTGGAATTTCAACGCGATCGACGGGTCCACGGGGCACAGGCGAAACGCTTCAGCGTAGTGCGCCAGGGCCTCGGCCGGACGATCGCGCTCCTGATCGGCGTCGCCGCGAGCCTCCTCCGCGCGCGCCAGACCAACGAGCTCAGTCTCCGCTTGCAAAGCGCTCATCCGCGTGCCTTCAGGCCAAGCCGACGGGTTGCATCAGGCGGCCTTGGAGGCGGCTGCCAATCGGTCCAGCTCCCGGCCCGCCTCGACGTTCCAGGGCTCGATTTCGAGCATGCGCTCGAAAAAGGTCCGTCCGTCCTCCGGTCGGCCGAGCGCCAGGCAGAGCCTGCCCGTCGCGTGGAGGGTCTCCAGGTCCTCCGGGTAGGCGCTCAGGACGTCCACGTAAATCTTCAGCGCGTCTTCGTAGCGTCCGAACCCGACCCAGTAGCAGTCCGCCAGGTTCTTCTGAAACGTCATGTTGGACGGTTCCAGGCGCGCGGCCTTCTCGTAACGCTCCAGCGCCTCCTGCCGGTCGCCGGCCTGGTAGGCGAGTACCCCCAGGTCGTTGTGGGCCAGCGCGAAGCCCGGGTGTGCGGCTACCATCTCCCGCAGCCGGTCCCGTCCGGCGCCCGCATCGCCGGCGGCGATCAGGCGCGCGGCCTCCTCATAGCTCGCCTGGGGGGATGAGGCGGCGGCCGAATCGCCGCGCGGCGCATGGATCCGGTTCAATGCGTCGTGGGCATCGGTGTTCCAGGGCTCGAGCTCCAGAATCCGTTCGTAGAACACCCGGGCGTCCTCACGCTGCCCCAATGCTGCGCAGACACGGGCCACTGCGGTGAGCGCCTCGATGTCCTGAGGGGAGTCCTCCAGCACACGGACATAGATCCTCAAGGCGTCTTCGGTGCGGCCCTGCTCGACCCAGTAGAAATCGGCGAGGTTCTTCTGGAATGTGACGTTGCCCGGCTCCAGCCGGGCGGCCTGCTCGTAGTGCCGCAGCGCCCGGTCCTTGTCCCCCGCCCGGTAGCACATCACCCCGAGATCGTTGTAGGCCGCCGCGAAGTCGGGATGCGCGGCCACCAGTTGTTCCAACCGGTTTCTGGCCGCTGCCGTGTCACCGCCCTGGACGAGGCGTTGCGCGTCGGCGTATTGCTCCTCCGCGCCGCTCCGGTCGGCAGCCCCGCCCAGGATTCGCTGGATCTTCGCGAGGTTCTCGTTCGCTTCGGTGTTCCAAGGTTCGACGTCCAGCACCCTGCGATAGTGTAGGGCTGCTTCGGCGAAGCGCTGCAGGCTGACGTGAAGATGGGCTGCGGTCATCTGGATCGTCACGTCATTCGGCCGGATGTCCAGGATCCTGCCGTACAGCGCAAGGGCGTCTTCGACGCGCGAGAGCTCCACGTGGTAGTAATCGGCCAGGCTGGTTAGGAACGTTGCGTTGCCGGGGTCGAGGTGCACGGCACGCTCGAAATGCCCCAACGCCTTCTGCCCGTCCCCGGACCGGTAGTACAGCACGCCGATGTCGTGGTGCGCGACAGCGAAATCCGGAAAGGAACGCACCACGTTCAGCAGCGCCTGAAACGCGTCTTCAGGGCGAGCAGCCTGGAGCAGGGGCCGCATGTCATCGTACAGGTGTTCGATCGGCAGCATGTCTATCCTCCTAAGGGGTCTGGCATCGCGCATGCGTATGCGCAGGGAATGGCAACGATGGAACACGACTCCTGAAGCGCCAGCGGCGCCGAGGAGATTCATGCAAGATTCAGTCCCGTCATGCGGTTTTCGGGCTGGGAATCGGGGATGCGGCGGATGATCGCGCCGTCCCGTGCGGCTCGCCGGTAGGCGGAGAGAATGCGCACATCCTCGAGGATCTTGAGATCGCGGTGGCGGTGCTCGACGCTGTCGGGCCGCGATAGGTAGAGTCCGAGCGGCTCCCGAATGTGGTGTAACGGGTGGGTCTGGGAAATCCGCAGCCAGAACTCGAAATCGCCGGAGGAGACCAGGCGTTCGTCGAAGAATCCGTATTCTTCATGCACGCAGCGCCGCCACATGGGTTGGGGGCCGATGAAGCAGCCCTGCGTCAACAGTGTGTCACGGCTCCAGTCGTGCCAGCGGAGAACCCGGGTCGGGGTGCAGCGGTCGAAAGTTTGGTTTTCGGCGACCGTTTCCAGGACGTCCGCGTAGACCAGCGCCACGTCCGGCCGCATGTCCAGCACCCGGCGCATGCGCTCGAACGCGTTGGCCTTGTGGCGGTCGTCGGTGTTGGCGTTGGTGAGGTACGCCCCCCGCGCCATGCGGATGGCCCGGTTCCAGGCGGCGTAGATGGGTTCCCGACTCGCAGTGCGGGTGTAGCGGATGTTGGGGTACCGTTCCTGCCAGCGGCGGACGATGTCCCCCTCGCCTTCCTCCGATGCGCTGTCGACGACGATGATTTCGAGCGTTTCGGCGTTCGTCTGGGCTGTGAGGTCCGCAAGGCACCCCTGGAGGAAACGTTCGGAGTTGAAAGTCGACACGATGGCCGAAACGATAGGCGGAGCTGGGATCACAGGGTGGGCCGCGACTCGGTGCAAGAGACAGAGCGCCGTGGCTGCACGGCGGATGAATCTGCGAAAAGGCTCAGCAGCGCATGGGATACCCTCCGACCATATAGCTGCGGATTAAGGAAATCCGGAGTGCCGCGCATACGCTCCAGCACCCGCACACGCATGGCATTGCGAAGGGAGGCGTCGCAACCGAGGCGCACGGCCAACTCCACGTATTCGTCTTCCTTCTCCGTTACGAGCTCCGGAATCCCTAGCTCTCTAAGCATGGCCGCCCCCTGCGCAAAGCGCAGCTCTCTTCCATCGAGCACGACCGGGGGGACTCCCTCTTGGAGTGGGTCCAGCAACGACGTCGCACCGTTGTAAGGGATCGCATCCAGGTAGACGTCGGCGCAACGATTGAGGGCAAGGACCTCTCCCCTGCCCTGCTGCGTGTCCACCACGATGACTCTTTCGGCGCTGATTCCGTATTGCTCAAAGACTCGGTTGACCTCCTCCCTCAAACGCTGCTGCGGGTAAAGCGGCGCCCAAGCCGGGCCGAACGGGTAGAGCAGCAGAACCGAATCGGGAACCTGGGACAATATCTTCGCCCAGGTATGGCGCAGTTCGGGGATGATCTTGAAGTAGTTGGCTCCAGAGATGAAGATCAGCCTGCCGGCGGGGATTCCCAGGCTCTGGCGCGAAACGCCGCGAGAGTCGCCGGCAGGCGGGTCGGGCAAATCGAAACAGATGCCGGAGCCTTCGATGGACAGAATCCGCTCGGTGAAGTGGGCGGCAACATCCAGGCGCGCGGCGATCGATTCCCCCAGCAGAAAACAGTCGATGTTGCGCTTTCCGGAAGTGACGGGGCTGCAGAAGTGGATGCATTGCATCCGTGCCATACGGTAGTTGGCCAGGTTGGACGCGAAGTTGCCGCCGGCAGTGACGTTGTTGCCAAAAACCAATATATCGAGATCGTCCGCCCGTATAGCCGCCACACTCCCCTTCACCGTCTCGGGCAGGACGGTGAGACTCCCTGCCATGCGCCTGGCGCGTCGCTCTATCGGATTGGCATCGCTCCGATGCACGTAAAGGTGCACATCGAATGCACCGGAATCCAGATGAGCGAAGATCGGGAGCGTCGCAAAAGTCTCCGTATTCAGGCGCAGCGACCAAGAATAGATGCCGAGACGGATCCGGTCGTTGCGGTGCCGACGGTGAGGGATGGTGTATTCCAGGTCGTGGCCCTTGAGCCCGGTCACATAATCCACGATTGCCGCACGTCGGACAGTTATTGGCTTCAAGTTGGACCAGGAGAAGTAGAGCGGCTGCAAGTTAGCCTTTTCCGCGAAAATGGTCGCCATTTTTTGCCAGACGGGTGAATGCGGCTGCCTGATAATTGCGTCGTAAAGGCTCGATGTCAGCCGATCCAACTGCTCATGGCAGGTCCTCGTTTCTCCCAGTCGATGTGGCAATTTAGGTTTACTCAGCAAAAATTCAAAGTAGTGATACCGCAGCCATTCTGGAATCCGCATGAAATCAATTCCTTGTGGCATATCATGTGGCTCCAGATAGAGCATGGCTGCAAGTAGAATACGGGCAAGCTCCGGTCCTGTCGCTGAACTCGCAATACGCTGAAGCAAGTGTTCCGCCATCTCGCGCTCAGACTCGGAAAGTGGAAAATCTTTTGCCGGGCCGGTGAGCAGCATTTGGTAAAGGCGGCCACCGTCGTTCGCGTAGAGTTGAGCCAGGTCGCCAGCGGGGCTTTTGAGCCAAAGCTGCACTGCATCAAACCGCAGTTTGCGAAGCCTGTCCATGCTTTCTACATCCCTTGTCGTTGTTTCGATTCGCGCCGAATATGGGTACAACCATGCAGTCGCCGGTATAGTTA
>JGI20214J51088_10002900_pt1 | contig 11346 bp, 12 predicted proteins | sample WetSurMetagenome_FD_51088 | JGI IMG/M metagenome (IMG submission 51088)
CGCACTGAAGAAGCGCTATCGATATTGAGCTTTATTTTTTTTGTCTTTTCGTGAATCATCTGGTTCATTATAACAGCTTATCCTGTTTTTGAAAAATCAGCTTTGCACTTAAAATAATAATATAGTACCATTAAGCATCCCGTATTTTACCAGCTGTTTGCCAGAAATATAAAAAATATTCTGAGTGTATCGAAGCTCTTCCCAAAAAAACAGCATGTGGTATAATAACGGCATACGGATGATATAAAATAAATATGTCTCAAAAAAATAACAATATCGCCCTAGCTTTTATTTTCTTATTCTTATTTTTTGTTTTGGCTGAAAATTCTTTTGCAAGTGTAGCCGAACTTCAATGGAATCCTAACAGCGAACCTGATTTGGCCGGGTATAAGATTTATTGGGGAACGTCAGCTAGAACTGGTACGAAACCGAGCGATCCTGGCAACGGAGGTTATAGCACTGTAGTTCCCGCAGGTAATGTAAACACTTATAAAATAAACAACTTGCCTAACACGGGAACTGTTTATTTTTCCATTACTGCCTATGATAACAATAGTACTCCAAACGAGAGCGCTTTTTCTGTAGAAGTGAAAAAGACACCTGGAGACACTAACAAAAGTGGCAGAGTGGATATTTTTGATTATACCCAACTTAAAGCCAATTTTAATCAGACGAATTGTGGTAATGTAGCTGATATAAACCTGGATTGCATAGTGAATATTTTTGACTATACTGCCCTGAAAGCTAATTTTGGCGCTCAGAGTTAATAAACCTTTTATAGCGATAAAGTATGAAAATAAAAATTAATCAATCTGGAAAAAATAAAAAATATCTGTCTTCCATATTGGCGTTATCTTTTTTAATTGCCATAACGATATCTTATTTTTTGTTTAATAATTATAATGTTCAGGCAGCGCCCAACAGCACTGTTTATTTCGATCCAGCTACGCAAACAATCAATAATAATGGCACTTTTTCTCTAGACGCTAAAATTAATCCTGGAACAAATCAAATAGCAGCAGTAGAACTGCATATTTCATTTGACCAAACAAAAGTCAGGCTTGACAGCATTTCTCCAAGCACGTTATTTTATGATGTACTAACACCTTCAGCTATTAACAATACTGCTGGCAACGCTTCCATCACCCTGGGTACCGGCTCTGGAACTACTTATGCCACATCTTTGGCCACAATGGCCACGTTTTCTTTTACGACCATTGGGAATGGAACGGCTAATGTGAATTTCCTAGATACGACTTTGGCCGCGGATCCAAATGAAGGAGAAAATGTGATTACCGCCAAAAGTGGCGCTGTTATTACCGTCAACGCAAGAACCTACAGCCTGGCTGACTGGACAAACATCGCCACCCACTGGCTGCAACCTTTAAGCGGCGAGAGCAATGGTGATTATAACGGCGATAGCATTGTTAACACTAGGGATATAGGAATAATAATGCATAGTTGGCAATAAAGACGAAATAATAAGAATTTAGCGTTGCTTCGCATTAGAGACTTGAAAAAATATGGCTACTAAAAAAAATGATTTGCCTGACAAATCTCAAAAAAATAAAATTAGGAAAGAAAGAGAAATTGACAAGCTAGTTAATGAAACCCGGTCTTCCTGGAAAGACAGCATGGTGTTCATAAGCAAAAAGAAGGTAGCCACCTGGAAAGCGATTTTCGTTGTTGCTTTCGCAGCAGGCATAGCGGCAGCTATAATTATTTCAGTTTACTCAAATATTCAAAGTCAGTCTGGAGCTGACGGCGGAGCAAATCTTGATCTCGAAGCTTTAGATGAAATTGTATCACTTGAGAATACAGATGGAAAAAATTTAGTTTACGTTGAAGTTTCATTAGATTCTCATGAAAATGACGTAGTTGCTGTTAAGGCGGAAGTAAATTATGATCCGGAATATTTAGAGCTTATACGCTGGAATACTGCTGATTCTATATTTGCCACTGATGACAACACCTGTATCTATAACAATAAACCTTGTGAAATAGTTAATAATGATAAAGCTAATGGGAAAATATCTATAATTGAAGCAAAGCCTTCTCCGGGAGTAAATTCTTCTTCGGGGTCCGCTTCGGGAATTATTGCTTCACTTACATTTAAGGCTTTGAAAGTTACTAACCCATCTTCTCCTACTAATATTACATTAAGTTATACTCCCGGAAGTTATGAAGATTCAGACGTTATTTCTGATGATGGTCTTGGAACCGACATTTTGAGTTCAGTAACTAATGACACAGTGAGCATTTATAACACTATTTGCACTTCTTTTACTTACGAACCAACACAACCTTGCCAGTCTGATAACACTCAAGACATAAAAGTCATCTCTAGTATTCCAGAAGGATGCGGAGGCGGCTATCCTGATCTTGCTCAAGATTGTGTTTATAACAAAGATGCAGTCCCCTGCACCGATAAATTCACTTACACGGACTGGGACGCATGCCAATCAGGCGGAAAACAGTATAGAACAGAAACCTCAAGAACTCCAGCCGGCTGTTCAGGCGGAGAAGAACCAAAATTGACACAGTCATGTGAATATATTCCTGCGAAAGACGCTTCTGCTTCTTCGTGCACAAGCTTCACCTATAGTGATTGGGACAAATGCAGGTCAAATGAAAAACAATCAAGAACAGTGACTTCAAGCACTCCGGCTGGCTGTTCGGGCGGAGTATCTCCGCAATTAACGCAGTCATGTGAATATGAGAAAAAAGATAAGGAAGACCCTAAAATAACAGATCTACCGCTGTTTCTCAAGAAACATAGGGGAGAAAAAATATGGTGGAAAGCCACAGATAATAAAAGTATTGATTATTACACCTACAATTTCGACGGGAAAAAGGTTAAAACAACCAGAAAACATTTCTTCTTGCCAGTTTCTACTTCAAGAGGAATACATATGCTCCGCCTCAAAGCTTTTGACAAAGCTGGCAATAGCAAATCCAGGCTGGTTACCATCTTGATTTATTAGCCGCCTAGTTTCATCGCTTCATTTATTACGAAAAACAGCCCCGAATTTTCTTCAGGGCTGTTTGTTATTCATATTTTACTTGTCACCTTGCGCTAAGTCCGGAAGGCGCGGCAAGCGCCGTTGTGTCTCCGCCGGATTCGGTGTATTCGTAAGCGCCAATGTCCCAAGCAGATCCTTGAGGGCGAAAAATATCTTCAGCGTCTTCCTGAAATGAACTCAAAGAAATACCTGTATTTATAAGCGGCGATTCGGATGAAAGTTGGAAATTAAAACTGGCCGGAGAAACAAAACCAGGATCGATGGAAAGAGCGCCGGAATGATTTGAAAATGATGCAAAAGGACCGGAATAATTATTTGCGTTACCATAAACATTGTTTGACTGGAGCGTTGGAGTAAAACTGCCCCAACCAGCAAGTCCGGAATTGTTTTTCGTTATCGTGTTATTTGCAATAGTAATATTCGTTATGCTTCCGTTTTCTCCGCTTCCAACCAGGATTCCACTGACGTCATTTTCAGTAATTGTATTGTTGGCAATAGTAACTCCATCAATTGGTTTGTTTGCCGTATCGGTTGCCAGATATATTCCATCTGTTCCGTTTTCAAATATTACATTATTGCTCACTAAAACATTTGAAACCAAATTTCCCCAGTATGTTCCTATATTAACGCCCTTATCGGGAATGTTCCAAATCTTATTGCTGTCAATAATAAAATCTTTCGGAGCAGAAACATTAATTCCATTGACGTTGCTCCCATTTGCTGAATCATGACATATGTTATTGCTGATAGTCGCATTACTATTTCCATCTTTTACATCAATACAGTCTCCCTGATCGCCAAAAATACCACAGTTATAAATAGTGTTTTTTTCAATAGTAATTTGGGAATGCGCCGGTAATCCGGTATTTTCTGAACCTCCAAAGTAGAGGCACTCACCCCGGGAATCATGAAATATATTATCTCGAATCGTGATATCCATATGCTCTCCATTCCCTCTGCCATTTTGGAGATGAGCATAACCAAATTGAAAAAGGGCCCCATGCGCCACTGAAGGATCGTGTGTTATTTCGTTTTGCTCAATAACAACATGGTCTCCTCCGGAATAATAAAAAGACTGTCCGCCGTATCCATTGACTCCGCCGACGCTTTTAAATCCTCGAACGGTAACGTAATTGCGATTTTCTTCCGCGGTATTAATCGGGTAACCAGCTCTGATTTCGTACCGATAACCAGTAGGACAAGATTGCCAATCGGGCGCGCTATCGTTAGCGTTATAAAATGAATTCCCAGAAAGAATAAGTCTTCTTGCGGAATTGTTCGTCCGCAAGATATTCAGTTCATTGGTAGCTAGTTCATTGGATTCGGATCCCGCTTCTTTGCAACTGAAGTAAATTGACACATCATCATTCGCAAGTGTGTCATTTATCTGGCTCCAGGCACTGTTATTAAGCTGCGACCAGGGATCTTGCGCGCTTCCATTTTTTGTCGAACCGGAAAAATCAGGATCGACATAAAATTCAATCGCCGCTATGGAATTTTCCGCCAAACCAAAAAATCCAAAAAATACACTGAAGAAAAAGGCCAGAAATTTGAGATTCTTAATTTTTGTGTCCACTTTAATTAATTATACCTTTTTTCTTCTTTTTTGAAAAAAAATACCAATCCGAAAATGGCCATAAAAACGCTCAGCCATTGCCCCATAGCCATAAGATTTAAAAAATATCCGCTTTTATCATCCGGCTCCCTAAAAAATTCGCAGATAAAGCGAAAAAAAGCATAACCAATGAGATAAACAGGCAATAAATACCCTCGAGACACTTCTTTATTCCTTATATTCCAAAGAATAATGAATAGAACTATACCCTCCAGAAAAGCTTCGTAGAGCTGGGACGGATGGCGAAGATTTAATAAATCGTCTCTAAAATACATACCCCAGGGTTTTGTGGTGACTCTGCCATAAAGCTCATTGTTTATAAAATTGCCAATTCTGCCGAAAAAATATCCAGCTGGAATAGCCGGCACCACAAAATCAGAAAGAGACCGGAAATTTACGCGGTATTTTTTTACAAAAATAAGAGTTGCCATCAAAACTCCAATTAGCCCGCCATGATAACTCATGCCGTAAATTCCGATAAACTCGTGCGTAGTCGGATCAAAAGGAGAAATGATGGCCAGCGGATTTTGCCAGTAGTAGGAGAAGTTATACAATATGACTTCTCCCAATCTCGCCCCAATTAGCAGGCCAACGAAGGAATACATTAAAAAATCTACCAGTAAGCTAGTATCCGGCGTTTTTTGTTTTGCATTTTGGAATTTGGAATTTGGAAGCTCAGCCTCTCTCTTCTTTATCCTATATCTCAATAAATAATAAACCACCCCAAATCCAACTAAATACATAATTGAATACCAGGAGATTGAAAGGAGGCCGATCTTCAAATCTGGATTTAAATAAAGAGGAAAATGCTGATAAAAATATAAAAAATTATCCATAGGATAATTTTAACACTAAAGCACAATTGTTTAAACTGCCTCTTATTTTTCTTTTTTCCGGCTTTCCCGCTTGGCAATTCTGACTAAATATATGCTGAACAAAGCAACAAACATAGTTAAAACGGCGGCATAGATCATTTTCGCCCAGACGCCTTGTCCGCTAAGGGGATAATAAAAATCGATGAGAGATCTGATTGCATCATTCCAAGCCAGACCGGCCACAAGTCCAAGAGCTGTTACAATGTAGCCGATGGTCTTATCTTTCACTTCTTTTCTCACGCTTTTTATTTCCTCTTTCACCCCCCCACCAAAACGCCAAGATTTTTTTTCTTGTAAAACGGATGATTCTTTGGTAGGGGGGTAAATTTTTTCTTTCACTTTGTTTATATCAAGCATTAAAATTCATGTCATCCCGGACTTGATCCGGGATCTCTTTCAATATCTTTTGAGATCCTGAAATAAATTCAGGATGACAAGTTAACTTTATTCTAGACTATTTCCCTATTTTTATCAATGATAATTCCGATAATATTGGCATAGATGTTGTGCAGCCCAAATCGGAAAATTTCTAAGTTACTGCTCGAACTATTGTGCGACAATTCAAATTTTTCCCCTTTTACGCTTCTTGTTATTCCTCCTATCTTCCAGTCGGATTCCTCTGATGTTCCAAAAAATTCCACATTGGCTTTTGAAAATTCAGCCAGGCTTTTCACTCTGACATTGTCCGCGTTGAGGATAACTGTTCCGTCCTTGTCCGTATTTTGCACCAAAAGCTTGTATTCCCAAACTAAATCATCCATTCCGGAAAAACTTTCCAGATACCGCTGGGTTATGTCGATAATCACAGAAATTTTTGGTTTTATGATAGACAGCAGATATTTCATATCGCCTTTCCGGGAAACACCCAGTTCTAAGACCAGATATTCAGGAAAGTTTTTTTGGAAAATACAAAATAAAGATTGCTTTATAACCGGTAACCAGTTTTTATACGAATTGTAGCCACTAGGAAGATTCGAGACTGCCAAAGGCAAGCCGATTTCAGTATTGAAATTCTTCGGGTTAGCCCTGACACCAAGGCCTTTATTTTCTAAAACTCTTTTTATCTCGTCTTTAACAAATGTCTTATTAGTCGATCCGGAAACGGCAATAACAACTGGCTTGTGGATAAAAAGAGTCAGCTTGGTGATATATTTGAGGTAATATTTTAAGATAGTTTTAAATACAATTTTCATAACAATTTCTAATTAAGAATTTCTAATTTCTAATCAATGCCCGATGCATGAATGACTAATGAATAATTTTTTGACATTTGAACATTTATTAATTGGGATTTGATTAGTAATTAGATATTAGAAATTAGTAATTTAGCCCAGTAGCTTTTCTATCCTATCCAACGCTTCATTAATCTCTTTTTTCCTCTTTCCAAAACTCAACCTTATATGCCCTTCTCCGTCTGGTCCGAAAGCCATTCCCGGTACAACTGCCACTTGCGCCTTTTCCAAAATCCATATGGCAAACTGCCAGGACAGACTTTCGCCATTTTTATAATTTTTCCTGAAATCGTCCGGCAGATTTTCCTGCTTTATTTTCGGAAAAACATAATAGGTGCTATTGGGCTTCACATAGTTGAAATATTTGGAAAGCTTATCGAGCCGCGCGCAAATAATCTCCCGCCTTTTTATATATTTTTTCCTGAATTCCTTCACATCTCGTTCGCCCATTTCCAGCGCTCCCATAGCCGCGTATTGTGAAACGACAGGCGCGCAAGTGACTAGGCAATCATGGACTTTCAAAATTTCACTAACGACTTCTTCGTCGCTATGGAGATAGCCGACTCGCCAGCCAGTCATAGCATAGGTCTTGGAAAAACTAAAAAGCCTGATTACTTTTTTTCTAAGTTCGGGAATTTCTGCGAGAGTGAATAGTTTGTCTACTTTGTCATTCCCGCGGAAGCGGGAATCCAGTGTAGATAATTTAGTCTTTTCACTGGATCCCGGGTCAAGCCCGGGATGACAATTATGGGGATTATTAAACACAAAATCTTTATAAACCTCATCAGAAATCAAAAATAAATTATGTTTTTTGGCTAATTCGCCTAATTTTAAAAGCTGCTCTTTGGAATAAACAATTCCGGTTGGGTTATTGGGATTGCAATAAAAAATGGCTTTGGTTTTCGAAGTTATAGCCGCCTCGATTTTGTCCGTATCTAGCGACCAGCCGTTTTCTTCCTTAAGTGGAACAAAAACTGGTGTGCATCCGGCCAGAGTTATCACTTCTCTGTACGAAGTGTAGGTCGGCTCAGGAACAATAATCTCATCGCCCAGATTGGCTATCGCCAAGATTGTAGCCGTTATTCCTTCAATCGATCCGGCTGTTACGATTATTTCTTTCTCCCAGTCATAAAACATATTCTCTTTGGCGAGACCTATTTCAATCAGTTCCCGCAGTTCCGGCAGTCCGGGGGAAAGTGAATATCGCGCCACCACGCCATCTTGAAGCGCCCGTTCCACCCTTCTTTTGATGCCAGAAGGCGTATCGAAGCTGGGCACGCCTTGGGCTAAAGAAATAACATCCGGAAACCGCGCTGCCCGGAGTTCCATTTGTTTTATTATTGATAGCCTAAGGTCTTTTGTACGTTCAAACATGGGAGTAGTATATAGTATTTTGTATTTTGTAGCCAATATAAATATTAGTGTAAAAGAAAAACCCCGCACATTTCTGTACGAGGCTCCGGCTAAACGCGCCGGAAAGCGTTGGCAAAAATTTGCCGATCCAGGGCCAAAGGTACAAAATACAGAATCCCGTCTACCCGAGGAAGAGCAACGCACCGGAATAGTTGTCAGCCGTAAAGCCGAGATAGCCGTCGTTGTTTAAGCCGAGGTCGTCATTGTTAGCCTTGAAGTAGAGCGAGCGGCCGGCAGACTGCCAAGAAACCGCGGCGCAGTCATAGCCCGGGGTGTTAAAATCGCGGGCAAGAACGCCAGGATGAGCCACTATAGCCGTGGCCATGTCAATCGCCCCGCAAAGAAGCAAAGACGCCGGAAGCGAAGAAATCTGCTCGCGCTGGGCCAAAATGGAAAAGCCCTGGAGCGGGAAAAACATGATGCCCGCAACCGGTCCTTGCTCCATTCTTTTGAGCAGTTCTCCGTGACGGCTTTCTTCGACATAGCTGACGCTTGCCGCAAGCTGGCCCATCATTTGGTTGTCGAAAACGCGATCGGGAAAATGCTTCTCGTAGACGCTTTCGATAGCCGGTAAGAAAATCTCCTCGAGGCACTGACCGTAGTTGCCGAATGACAGATGAGGGAGACAAACCGGTAGCCAGACGCCGCGGAGCAAATTAGCCAGGAATTCATCTTGACGCAACTGCGCGAGAAGCGCCTCGCTTCGTCTCTTGAACTCGCTCGCCGAGAGAAATCTTTCAGTTCCCATCGGACCCAAAAAATGCAGATTCAGCCGATTTATTATTTCCGTGTAGTTAATTTCCGGCTGGGTCAGGTTAAAGTTGGTGTTCGAATCGCACACCGCACTCTTGAGGTTGCGCGGCGGAATCCGGCGGCCACTCCTGTCGAACAACTTCGGAGTAGCTGCTTTTATTTCCATGTTCAAATCACCAGCCAGCCAGGCGTTCCAGTTATCCAGCCCGCCCATTTTATTAATGGCTGCTTCTACTTGTCCGAGGACGACATTGCCATATTTAGCATTCACCTCAGGCAAAAGCGCGCTTAGGTACTTGATACTTTCAGCCCCAAGCCCATTTGCCATCCTCGCCACGTCTTCCAAAGACAACCAGTGATGCTTCATCGTTCCTCTCCTCGCAGACTAAAAGTCCGCATTTGTAATGTGCACCTCTACCCGAGGTTCGGGAATCTCTCTATTATTAGAGAGAACGGGTAACTGTACACCCAAAACAGCTTTTTGTCAAACCCTAGTGCCTGATTTTGGCTAATATAAGTTATTTTTTATTTTATTCTTCCAATTTTATTTTTCTCCAGTGCTTTAAAATTCTTTTTCGATACAACCAAACGCCGGGAGAGAAATGAAGAGAGTTTCGAGACGACGAAGGCGAAACCACTGTCGTGATTCCACTTGTTGTCAGGCCTGTCATACGTCGTGTTCAGCCACCGGCCATCATCGTTGCGATTGGCATTGAGCAGGTTTGGATCGCCATCGAAATTGCGTGGAATGCCGCCCATGCCACCACTCCTCGAATACTCTCGGGGTTGAATCTTATTTGGGATCTAAAATCCTCCAATATCTCGCACCAAGTAACTTTATTTTTTAGAAGTTAAAAAACAACTCTGGCACAAAACGTATCCTGTGCCATTCTCTGTCGAATAACTCCGGAATTCAACCGCTTTCAACCGTAGCCAAAAACTTGTTTTAAGTCTACTATCCAAGCCTATTTTATCATACGCGTGGAAATAAAAAAATCCTCGCGAAACAAGGATAAAAAAATTCAAGGGACCAAGGATTCCAGAAGTTAAAAGAATCCCAGGTCCCAAGTATTACTTGCGGACGAAAGCAAAACGATAGTAGCAAAACCATCTGAAGCGGAAGTCGCCCAGGCCCAGACCGCGCTCCGAGGAACCGCAGGAGAGCACCACCACGACGAGAAAACCGAACGAATCCAGCCAAGGCTCATGCAGAAATACGATCGGAAACTCTCGTTGCTTTTCCGGAAATTGCTCCCCGAAATCGAGAGCATCCTCATAGTCAGGACGTACGAGCCCTTGCTTTTCAGCCTCGGCTATGACCTGTTCGGAATCGGGATCGTAATCGAACTCGATCAAGACGATTTCTCTGTTCCCTTTGGGTCGTCGAGTCCGATAAGGAAAGTTGCGACTGTTGATATTTTCATTTGTCCAGTCGTACTTCCCGGCTGCCACCGCTTCCTCGGTGGTCTTGTGCCGGCCAACAACAAGTCGGAAGATGTCTTTCGCCTGTTGAATAATTCCAGCAAGCACGTCGGCGATTTTGTCGATCATACTATCAGACGCCTCGCCTTCTTTTACCAACTCATAGATATCATCGTCAGAGATATTTATCTGACGAAGACGCTTCACGAGTTTACTTGCCAGACTTCCAATAAATCCGGCACCACTTTCAATCGAGGAAACATTTTTCTTTGCCATGATGAAGCTCCTCTACCCCTTTCTTTGGCTCGCCCCTCACTTTCGACCCCATGCCAAAAGCCCCAGACTTGCCGTTCGTCATTGCAGCTTTGAAAAAATTTGTCTCAAACTTCCTCAAAGCTGCAATGATCCGCAAAATATATAAAAATCAAAGAACTTTCACTCAGTCGAAAATTATACACCCAAAACAGCTTTTTGTCAAACCCTAGTGCCTGATTTTGGCTAAAATAAGGGATTTTTTATTTAATTCTTTCCGTTTTATTTCTTCCCAATGCCTTAAAGTTCTTTTTCGACACCACCGAACGCCCTAATCGTTTTTCCAATTTTTTTCTGGCTCCGCCGGCGATATCGCCTCCAGCTTTGGCATCGGCCCTTAGTTTAGGAAGGCCTTCGGAATTTTCACTTCGATGAATTTCTGTAGTTGAAGCTTCGCCCAGCATAGAGAATATTAATTCCAGATCATCCATATGATCCCGAAGATTCTCCCTTTTAATGTTCTTGAACTTCTTATACTGGACAGGAGTCATTCCGAAAGCCGCTTTGGAAATTTCCGCTGTTAAAATTTCATATTCTCTTTTTTCTTTTATTCCCCGCAACTGCCACTCATTAGTCAGGGTCTGACGGACAGCAATGCCGCGCATTCTTTTATCTATCCACGAATCAGAATATCCCTTAGCTTTATAAATTGCCGCCGTTCTTTTGGTGGCTAGTTCAGGGTCTTCTATTTCCTGGACTCG
>JGI20214J51088_10002901_pt1 | contig 11344 bp, 9 predicted proteins | sample WetSurMetagenome_FD_51088 | JGI IMG/M metagenome (IMG submission 51088)
ATCCGACGAACTCTGGCTGAAATCTAACCTGAAAGCTATTAATACATTTCCTGATGTCTGGTTTCTGCCCTCATTCTGGTCAGAATATGGAATGTGCACTGAACCTTCTGCTTTTGGATCGCGTCTCATCTTTCTTGAGAAGAGCCTTCCTCATGCTGAAAAGATCCTTTCAGGTATTGAAGGAGCAGATTCACTTCCTCAACCGAATGTGAAAACTGACGGATTGCTTCCTTTTATGATCAGTCGGTTGAAAAATAATAAGGAAGCAATTGAAAAAGCCGACCATCAGATAAGATTTGCCATTGCGAGGGGTCCTCTTAATATTGCCAGTTTCCTGATGGGAACGACTGAGTTTATGATGGCTATTGCAATGGATCCTGATGGAACTCACCGGCTACTTAAAAAAATAACAGATTTTATCTGTGATTGGTTATCGTGGCAGAAAGAGTGTTTCCCTTCAATTGACGGCGTACTGATCCTTGACGATATCATGGGTTTTGTCGGGGAGATTGAGTTCACTGAATTTGTTATTCCTTATTTTAAAAAGATATTCAGTTGTACAGGTGCAAAAGCCAGATTTCTTCATAATGATGCAGAAGGACTTATTACAGCCGGACATCTTGCAGAGATGAATATAAATATGTTCAATTTTTCTTTCATGCACCCTGTTGGGGTAATTCGTGAACTGGCTGGACCTGAGGTTGTGCTTGTAGGCAACATTCCGCCCAGGGATGTACTTGCCGGAGGTACACCTGAACAGGTAAAAGAAGCAGTAAAAAAAGCATTTGGAGAAATCGACGATCACAGCAGGATCATCTGGTCGGCAGGTGGCGGCATGCCTCCGGATGTTAACAATGACAATATCAATGCTTTTATTGAAGCCGTTAAACGACATTCGAAAAACTCATAAAAATGAAACGCATTCTGATCTGTTATCTGCTAATACTTTTTTTTAACCTTCAGGGAGTGTCGCAGAAAACTGAAGTTCTTCATTTTACTGTTGCTTCAGGCAGTTTCCAGAGAATCAATACTCCAGTCAGTTATGGATTGGAAAGAGTTTCTATAAGTGATACTTTAGCTTTTCAATTATATGAAAAGGTGAATGGGAAACTGATTCAGAAAACTTTTCAGATAGAATCGGGCTATATCCCTCAACTCTGGTGGATACTTGACGGAACTACTGCTCCCGGAAAGGCTAGAGAATATCTTCTGTATAAAGATGCGCCTCAAATTCCTGAAAACAAGATCACTACAATTGTAACCCCTGAATCAATTATTCTCCGGAATGGAAATTCAGAAATATTGCATTATCAGAAAGCAGTATTATATCCACCTGCCAACGTTGATACGGCTTACAAACGCAGCGGTTTTATTCATCCGTTATTCACACCTTCGGGAAACGTACTTACAAGAGTAAGTCCTCCCGATCATTACCATCATGTCGGAATCTGGAACCCCTGGACAAGGGTCAGAATTGGCAGGCATGTTACAGATTTTTGGAATCTCTATGAGAAACAGGGAACTGTTAGATTTGCGGGTATTAACTCAACCGTTAACGGACCTGTTTTCGGCGGTTTTTCAGTAAGGCAGGAACATATTGATTTTCAGGGAAGAAAGCCGGAAGAGCTGGCAATAAATGAGGTATGGGATGTCAGAGCATGGAATGCTGAACCTGTTGCCGGAATGAAAGCCTGGCTCGTCGATCTCACCACTTTTTTGTCGGTGGCCGGAGATTCTGATATTGTCTTTGAAGCTTACAGGTACGGTGGTGGCATTGGAATAAGAGCAAACGAAGAATGGACTAAAGATAACAGTACGGTGCTTACCTCCGAAGGTAAGACAAGAAAAGATGCCGATGGGACACGTGCAAGATGGACTGAGCTTGACGGGACTTTTAATAATGGAGGACAGTCGGGGATTGTTTTTTTCTCTCATCCTTCAAACAGGGAACATCCGGAACCAATGCGTGTCTGGCCTGAGAATATGAATAATAACCGGGGAGATGTTTATTTTGAATTCTGTCCCATACGATATAAAGACTGGGTATTGAATCCCGGAAATGTTTACAGGTTGAAATACCGTATGCTGGTTTATGATGGGAAGATTAACAAAGAAACCGCAGATAGAATTTGGAATGATTTTGCTTATCCTCCTGTTATTAAGGTAATTGACAAATGAGCAAAAAAGAAGAACTAGCCGCAAAGACAAAATAGACAAGTTTCACAAAGAGAATTTTTTTTCGTCCCTGACCTCCTTCGTACCTTTATGTCTTAATGGCAAAAATTAGATTACTAAGAATTCGGCCCTATGAAAAAACTTCCGGTACTTCTGTTTCTTATTTTGATGTCAGTTTCGTGTAAAAATGGTGGTTCCAAAGTAAATACAACCAATTCAGAAACTTCAATGGAGAAAACCTTCCTGGTAAAATTGATTACAGTTGATCCGGGCCATTTTCATGCTGCTCTGGTTCAGAAAATCATGTACAAACAGGTTTCTCCTGACGTGCATGTTTATGCACCTCAGGGGCCGGATTATCTGCAGCATATCGACAGGATCAAGTCATATAACAGCAGAACTGTTGATCCAACTTCATGGAATGAAATAGTATATACGGGTGCTGATTTTTTTGAAAAGATGATATCAGATAATGCCGGAAATGTTGTGGTATTGTCGGGAAACAACAGAAAGAAAGCAGAGTATATTACTAAATCGATCAATGCCGGATTAAATGTTCTTGCGGACAAACCTATGATAATTAGTCCCGAAGATTTCCCCGCACTAGTAGCTGCTTTCACAACAGCAAGGGAAAAAGGGATTCTTTTGTATGATATTATGACGGAAAGATATGAAGTAACCACAATTCTTCAGAAACTTCTTTCACAGAAAACCGAAGTATTCGGTAACTTAATTGCAGGTAGTAAAGAAGAACCTGCCGTAACGAAAGTAAGTGTTCATCATTTTTCCAAAATAGTTTCAGGAAGTCCGGTACTCCGTCCGGCATGGTTTTTTGATGTCAGACAACAGGGTGAAGGTATTGTTGATGTAACGACACATCTTGTTGATCTGATTCAGTGGGAGTGTTTCCCGGAACAGATACTTAATCCTTCGGATATAAACATGATTAGTGCAAAACGATGGCCAACCTATATTTCAAAAGATGAGTTTAAGGGTGTTACGGGATTTGAGGACTTTCCCGAATTCCTTCATAAGGATGTCAAAGACGGTAAGTTGAATGTTTTCTCAAACGGGGAGATGGTTTATCAGATAAAAGGCACTTTTGCAAAGGTTTCTGTTGAGTGGAAATATCAGGCGCCTCCTGGAAGCGGCGATACTCACTATTCGGTGATGCATGGGACAAAATGTGATCTGATTATACGACAGGGTGCTGAGGAAAAATTCCTACCTGAACTCTTTGTGGAAAATGTTAAAGGACTAAATATGAATGACTTCACCTTAAAATTAAAGGAGGTTATCAAAACATTACCGTATGACAGTCTGATGATCGAAACAGTTGGCAAAAACATTCTTAAAATTACAGTACCTGCAAAATACAGGGCCACGCATGAGGAACATTTCGGGCAGGTTATGTCGAAATTTCTCGAGTATCTGAATGAAGGAAAACTGCCGGAATGGGAAGAGCCAGGGATGATCACTAAGTACTATACAACAACAAGCGCTATGAAATTAGCCAAATCCGTTAATCAAACATATTCTCCACTGCCATAGAATATAATTCCTCCAGAGAAATTCCAGCCGCTGCAGCTTCTTTCGGGACGAGACTCTCTTTTGTCATTCCGGGCACTGTATTTATCTCTATAAAAAAGGGTTTATCTCCTGCTACAATAAAATCGACTCTTACAATCCCCTTACATCCAAGGATTTCATAAATGTATTTGCTTATTCTTTGTATTTCTTCTGTAATCGTTTGCGGTAAATCGGCAGGTGATATTTCATCAGATTTTCCCTTCGTATATTTTGCCTCATAATCGAAAAACTCGTTCTTGCTGATAATTTCAATAAGCGGTAGCAAAATTGTCTTATTCTTAGTTTTAATAACACCGCATGCCACCTCTCTGCCGTCGATGAATGTTTCAATCAGTGCTTCATTACTCTCCTTAAATGCAATTTCAACAGCCGGCTGTAATTCTTCTTTCTGTTTCACTTTTGTAACACCAAAACTCGATCCGCTATCATTTGGTTTAACAAAACATGGCATTCCGATATGTTGAATAAGATCTGCAAAATCAATTGTGTCACCTTTTCTAATGAGAACGGCATTAGCCATGTTTATCCCGTATTCCTTCAGGAAGAGTTTACATGCCTGTTTATTGAATGTAAGTGCTGAGCAAAATGCGTTGCAACTTGTATAAGGAATGTTCATCATGTCGAAATATCCCTGCAGTAAACCATTCTCCCCGGGTGTGCCATGAATTGCTATGAATACTCCGTCGAATTTTATCCTCTCATCATCGGCTATCAGACTGAAATCGTTTTTGTCAACATTATGATAACGGCCCTTTTTATCTTCCCAATACCAGTTGTTTCCCCTCATTATTATAATATAAACTTTATATCTGGAAGATAGAATATTCCCAACTTCTTCTGCACTTTTAACAGATATCTCAAACTCGGAGGAATCACCTCCGGCAGCAATTGCAATTGTCTTCATTTTTTATTTAATTGTTCATCCCAAATTTAGAAAAAATAACTATATAGACTTAAGATGAGGTCCATTAACCGCAAATTCCGTCCCGATAGCTATCGGGAGCAATCGGAACACAAAGAAGGCACAGAGAACGCAATGAAAGGAGAATGATTTGAATAATAATTCCAGATTAATTTATCCGATATAGTCAAAATATCCTGGCATACTTTGCTCAAACTTAGTGTACTATGAGGCTAAATTCATTAAGCTTCTCATAAAACATTGAATTTTCAACTTGTTATGTTAACTTTGGTAAAAATTTAAAAATTATTGAAAATGAAAAAAGGTTGTTTGATTTCGATTATAGTAGTAGCTTTTCTGGCTCTTATTGTATTAGCCGTAGTTCTATGGGGCACAAGAGTATATAATGGTATGGTCACTATGCAGGAGTCTGTTACCAGTCAGTGGGGCAATGTTGAAACATCATATCAGCGCAGATCCGATCTCATTCCAAATTTTGTCAATACTGTCAAAGGGGCCGCTAATTTTGAACAAACTACTCTTACCCAGGTAATTGAAGCCAGATCAAAAGCAACATCTGTAACTATTGATCCCACGAAGATGACAGCAGCAAACATGCAGCAGTTCCAGGCTGCGCAGGGACAGTTGTCTTCAGCTCTTTCAAGATTGATGGTTGTTGTTGAACAGTATCCTGAACTTAAAGCCACTCAGAATTTCAGGGATCTTCAGGTTGAACTTGAAGGAACTGAGAATAGGATTTCAGTTGAAAGAAAGAAATTCAATGATGTTGCATTGACATATAACACCTATATCAGGAAGTTCCCTCAGAACTTTCTTGCAGGAATGTTTTCGTTCCAGATAAAGCCCTATTTTGAGGCTGAAAAAGGCGCTGAAAAAGCTCCGGAAGTAAAATTCTGAAATTTTATCCATACGTATAAATGAAAGCTTCATCGTTCTTTACAAAAGAACAACAAGCTCAGATTCTTGCATCTGTGAAAGAGGCTGAGCTTGAAACTTCTGGCGAAATCAGGGTTCATATTGAATCTTCTGTAAAAGGAGATGTTCTCGACAGAGCAGCCTGGCTCTTCAAAAAGATGGGCATGTATAAGACAGCTGAACGGAATGGTGTACTGTTTTATCTTGCTGTGCAGGACAGAAAATTTGCAATTATCGGTGATGCGGGGATTAATGCAAAAGTTCCGTCAGGTTTCTGGGATGAGATAAGTGAGATGCTTAAAAAGAACTTCAAAGAAGGCAAATTTTCAGAAGGCCTTTCAGAAGGCATTATCATGGCCGGTAATCAGCTTAAGACTCATTTCCCTCATCAGAAAGATGACATAAACGAATTGTCTGATGAAATTTCATTCAATAAATAAAGGGAGAGATGACAATGATGAAAAAAAGTTTGTATTTGCTGACTCTTTCGGTATTACTTTGTGTTATCCCTATTGAACAGGGCCTTTCACAGAATATTCCTGCCAGACCGGTCCCTCCCAGGTTAGTAAATGATTTCGCCGGGATGCTCAAAGCGGAAGAAATCAATAGTCTTGAACAGAAACTGGATACCTTCAGTGATTCCACTTCGACTCAGATTGCCATAGTAATTGTTCCTTCGCTTGGAGGATATGATAAAGCAGATTTCGCCCAGCAGGTTGGAGAAAAATGGGGTATCGGTCAGAAAGGCCTGAATAATGGCGTACTTATATTGGTTAAGCCAAAAACCGCTGATTCAAGAGGCGAGGTACAGATTACCACAGGCTATGGAGTTGAAGGCGTTATTCCAGATATTCTCAGCGCTGAAATAGTTGATCGTGAGATATTACCTTCATTCAGGAATGGGGAATACTATGAAGGCCTGGATAAAGCCACCAGTACTATGATGTCGTTGGCCAGAAAAGAATTTTCAGCTTCAGAATACAGTCAGAAGGCAAAGAAAAGTTCCGATAAAAATATTCCCATCGGATTAGTGATATTTATAGTATTCATTATTATAGCTGTGGTTTCCAGAGGATCAGGTGGATCAAATAACAAACATATCAGTACCGGTGGATTACCATTCTGGATGCTTATGGGAATGATGAACTCAGGGAGAGGTTCAAGCGGTAGCTGGGGCGGTTTTTCTGGTGGTGGAAGCGGAGGAGGTGGCTTTGGCGGCTTCGGTGGCGGTAGTTTCGGCGGCGGTGGAGCCGGAGGCAGCTGGTAATTAGCCGAGAGCACAGGGCACAGGGCACAGAGTAAGATAAAAGACAAAAGGGAAAAGATAAAAGTTCTTGTTCATTAAAGCATCAGTTTTTCATTAATTGCCGTTGGCTTCAGTCAAAAGTAAGAGATTCTGTTTAAGATCAGGGCTTTAGCCCAAATGATCCAATGTTTTTTTGGACTAAAGTCCCAAAATTAAAAAGGCTTCTTTATCCATTGGCTGAAGCCAACGGCAATTCAAAATATCATGTTTTTAGTCAGTAGATTCTCTTCCGGAGATATATTTCCTCCACTTATCAATTACCTGTACCATATCATCAGGAAGATCGGAATCAAAGAATAGTCTTTTTCCTGTTACAGGATGATTAAAAGCCAGTGATTTTGCGTGCAAAGCCTGACGCGGGAGAATCTTGAAGCAATTCTTGATAAACTGCTGATATTTCGTGAAAGTGGTCCCTTTCAATATCTGATCTCCACCATATTCTTCGTCATTAAACAGAGGATGTTTAATATGACTGAAATGAACCCGGATCTGATGTGTACGTCCTGTTTCGAGCTTGCATTCAATTAATGAAATGTATCCAAAATCCTCAAGAACATTATAATGTGTAATAGCGGTCTTCCCTTCGGTTTCATCCTTGAAAACCTGCATTATTTTCCTGTCTTTAATACTTCTTCCCACATTTCCGGTAATAGTGCCTTTTCTTGGATCGGGAATTCCCCACACGAGTGCGTTGTATTTCCGATCGGTGGTTCTGTCATAGAACTGTTTTGATAATCTGTTAAGAGAGTATTCATTTTTTGCAATAACAAGGATCCCTGAAGTGTTTTTATCCAACCTGTGCACAAGTCCTGGCCTGCTTTCCCCAGTATTAAAGAGAGGCAGATCCCTGAAGTGCCACATCAGGGCATTTACCAGTGTTCCGGTATAATTCCCATATGCAGGATGTACCACCATGCCAGGTTCTTTGTTGACAACCAGAACATCATTATCTTCATAGACTATATTCAATGGTATGTTTTCCGGAATAAGTTCAATTTCTCTGGGTGGCGTCGGTAAAACAACCTGTACAATATCTCCGGGTTTTATCTTATAGTTCGGTTTAACTGTTTTATTGTTTACCAGAATATTCCCGGCATTGGCAGCGTTCTGTATTCTTGTTCTTGAGGAATTCTCGAGCCTGTCTGATAGAAATTTGTCAATCCTTAATAACGATTGTCCCGGATCGGCCTTAAACCGGTAATGTTCAAAGAGCTCCTGCTGATCAATTAATTCTTCTTCTGCCATTTATTTAATTTACCTCGTTTTAATAAACCTGTTATATTTTACAGGTGAACCATTGATGCTTATAACTAAAAAGTACAAACCGTCATGAAGGGATGAGATATCGACCTTTTCAGTGAAAGGTAATTTTATAAGTTGGTTGCCATTAAGTTCTGTTATTGTTATATATGATGAACCGAAAAATTGTAAATCACCGGGGTCAACATTTATATAATCCTTTGCCGGATTTGGCCAGATATTGATGAGATTTTTCTTTTTATAATAAGTGTCATTTATTGATGTTACTTTAAGAGGCGATCCAACTATAGGTCTTATCATAACTGAACCGGGTTCCTGCGACAGATTCCATTCACCATTTAACCAGTAGAACTGTCTGCCGGCATTGGGAGTGTTGATGTCGTAACCTGCATTAAGAAATGATTCGGAACGCTGCTTCCAGCCAACATAAAATGTACCATTTACTACAACACCTTCGGGAATAGTATAAGTATAAAATCCATTTATCGCATCACCAAGTTCAACCATGAGTTCTTCTCTTGAATAAATGATATTTCCGGGAACTCCATTGTTATTGTCCCAAACCACAAGATCAAAATCTCTTTGATTGGCATTCAGATAGCTGTCGTTGAAGCAGATACTTACTGCTCTTAATGTATCCTGCATAAATGATACGAATTTGTATGCTGCCATAGCATTTCTCGATCCAAGTCCGTTTATACCATAACCACCTTCGGACGAACCATCATCAAATGCAAAATAGTTTTTGAAAACCTGGTAATAAATTAGTGTATCGTTCCCCTTGGGATCAAAATTGTCTGTTTTCAGAGAAGCTGTAATCCTGAAGAGAGCTGAATCAGTATTGCTCGTGTTGTAGGTATAAACCAGGTTAGCCTTGTAATCAACACTGGTTAATGGTCCTATGTTTGTCGCTCCAGCTGTGAAAGAATAGGCCTGGGCATTTTTGTAAACATCCCATATTTCAAAATTGCGGGTAACATTTCTTGTTATTAAATCGTTATTCCGATAATGAACAGGGATGGAAGATCCCATTTCCTGAAGATAGACCTGTTGGAATTGTTTCAAGGGCATCGCTTCATGGCTCTTAAGCAACGATCGTAACGGAAGCGTTAATGCAACATCAGCAAATATCGTGTCGCCTGAGTTTCTGTTTTTGTTAAGTAGAACATAGTCGATATTCCATATATCACAATTACCTACTAACGATGGGTCGTTATAGTTCGGACTGAGACTGGCATAATTAACAAACCGGAATTGAAAACCTTTTTGCAGGAACCTGTCATTATCAATCCTGATAATAGCCGGTTTAAATCTTTGATCGAGACTACCTTCTGCTCTCCATACCGAATACCATTTTTTTTCACCTGGTGCAAAAAACTGAAGTGTAAGTGTGTCTTTTGATTCAGGCGGATCAGCAAGCCCTCCTGCCTGATAAAAGAAGCTTAACCAGACATTATCCGAGGCAGCATATTTTAAATTGATAGGACCGGACGTAAGCTGATCAGCTTTAAAACCCGATGTAGAGGCATCCTCATACATTCTCCCTGAATTATCCAGAGCATCAAAAGTAGCTATTCCGGCAGTTATCTGAAGATTCGAAAAAGTATTGTTGATAAACACATAGTTATCTGTCCATTTCTTACTGTCGGGAAAAATTGAATGGCCGGAGAAATCATCAAAAAAGGGGAGCGACATAGTATCATTAGCCAACAATCCTTTGTCTTTCTTAAGATTTCTGTTGGAATGTGTTATGATGTAATTTGACTGAAGTCCGGTTATTACCTCCTGCGCATGAGCATTAACCAGTGATGCATTGAGAAATATTACATATAAAATTATCCTCTTGACCATCTGGATCAGTTAGACTTTAAATCTCGGTTTTCGGTTATAGAGACTGAATCAGTTGCAATTTTCGTTGAATCGACCTGAAGTTTCGAAGAATCGACTGTGAGCCATAGGTATATTGCAGATCCAAGTTGAAGGCTACCATCCTCTTTATATTCCGGAATTTGTTTATACACAAAAGAATTAATACTATCAGAATTGTTAATAATAGTCTTGTCATAAACAAATGAACCCAGGTTAAGTGAAGCGATCAGGATTCTCTCTTTTGCAGGTTCAAGTCTCAAGCCTAACAGATAGGGTATGGAAGTTCTCTGATTACTTAATCCTTTGCCAAGTACCAGGTCGATCACCGAGCCTTTCTGGATAGAATCTCCTTCATGAATATTCCTGCCATTAAATTGTTGATCAATGACAAAATCAATAGAAAGATCTGGTTTGTATTTTAAAATTCCTATTTCAAGTCCCGAACTCTCAATAAGCATCAAAGCTTGTCTTTTTGAAAGATTTATAAGATTTGGCATTGCTGCCATTTCGGGATGGAACGCGTTGATCGTCAGATCAATATTTCTCCATTTCTTCACCTTGAATCCGGGTTTGGGATTCTGTTCAGCAATGCATCCGCGGGGAACTGCTGTCGTATAAATTGAATCAATTACCTGATATCTGAGTCTGCTTTTTTTAGCAAGGCTGGAAGTCTGCTCCATGGTAAGCCCAATGAAATTTGGTACAGGTCGCGCCTGACCATGCCTGGTATAGAAATTCATCCAGATAAGTAATATCATTATTCCACTTACGATAATGATAACAGCATATCCAAGGTTTTTAAAAAAAAGTTTACTGAGGATAAAGTTCTTTAAGCTCATACAATCAGATTGATCATTATTAATAACGTAAATGTACAGATAAAATTACTTTTTTCACCCAAGGCTACATAAAGAGAGTTACATCAGGATTCTTGTTTTAGCTCCCAGTGGGAGATAGAGGTTGAACCGGGTTATAAAGTGAATCTCTTTCAACCGGAACAAATCCAGCCTGACATATCAAAGTGCAGATCTCGTCCGTGTTCATTGCCGGGTTTTCTTCTTCGGATCCTGCCATTGAATATATTCTTGTTGTATCGTCTATTGTGCCATCCATATCGTCAGTGCCAAATGAGAGAGACATTTGGGCACATTCCCGGCCGGTCATTGGCCAGTATGCCTTGATATGTGGAAAATTATCCAGGTATATTCTTGAGACTGCATAATTACGCAGATCTTCAATAGTATTAACTTCACCAAGGTATGACATGCTGTTATTCGACTTCTTATATTTTAAAGGGATAAATGCAT
>JGI20214J51088_10002902_pt1 | contig 11342 bp, 10 predicted proteins | sample WetSurMetagenome_FD_51088 | JGI IMG/M metagenome (IMG submission 51088)
TGGCACGGCGGTTGTGACAAAAAAATCCATCCAACCCTGGGATCAACCCGGAGATCATCGCCCCTGACAGGAATGTATATCCGAGCCCGAGCTCCTCGGCAAGCAAGGAATTTTCGCACAGGTCGGGTGAAAAGGCTGCTTTTTTTATGGGGACTAAGCACGGACGAGGACGGAGCCCCAGTTCATGCCTGCTCCAAAGGCGGCCATCAGCACAAGGTCTCCCGGGCGGATATGGCCGGTTCGGACTCCCTCATCCCACAGGAGCGGAATGGTCGCCGCCGTGGTATTGCCATATTTGTGAATGTTATTTATGATTTTCTCGTCGGGAATGGACAGGAGTTTCTGGACATATTCGCATATACGCTTATTCGCCTGATGCATTAAGACCATGCCTATGTCATTCATTTGCAAATGATTGCGGTCGAGAATCTCCTTCATGACGGCGGTCATATGGAGCGTGGCATTTTTGAAAACATAGCGGCCATCCATAACCGGAAGGTGATCGCCTCTTTGCAGCTGTTCAGGATCCACGTACGGCCTATGCCTGAATCCCGCTCCGGGGACATAAAGGCGGTCAAAATCTTTTCCTTCAGTGCGGAGAATTGAGTCCAGGACGCCGCGATCTTCTTCAGGCGCGGCCTTGAGCACAACTGCCGCTCCCCCATCGCCGAACAAAACCGTCAAATGCCTGAAGCGAGTGTTCCAGGCATATTCTTCCGGCGTAGGAGGGATATCGGTCTTTCCATAGAGAAATTGATAATTTCCCGGGCTCCATGGCATGAAACCGGTATGAGTCTCGGCGCCGACGAGCAAAACGGTTTGAGCCATCCCGGACCGGATTTGTGCATCCGCCAGTTGCAGCCCGAACAGAAATCCGGCGCACTGCTGTCGGATATCAAAGCAGGGCACTCCTGATATCCCGAGTTTTGTCTGCAGGAGCCCACCGCAGCCGGGGAAAAAGTAATCCGGCGTCATAGTGGCAAAGATGATCATGTCGATCTCGCTCCGATCAACCTTTGCCGCCTCCAGCGCTCTCACTGAAGCGGTCAATCCCAGATCGGAGGTCGCGGTCCCCTCATCCACATAGTACCGTCGCACAACACCGCTGCGTTCCCGTATCCACTCATCNGAAGTATCCATGATCCTGCCCAACATGTCGTTGGTAACTTCATTGGGCGGGATACATGATCCGCTTCCCACAATGACGGCTCGCGCCATAAGTCCTCTCCAGGGTTAAGGTTCTGGTCGCAGCCAGGGGCACAGTGCGTAGCTCAGCAATTTCAATTAGCGTTTCAGTCTTAATAATAGATCGGCATTTTAGCATGTATTGGGATTGGAAATTCGCTTGTCATTCAAGACGCGCGCGATCAAGAGATTGCTTCCCAGGTGGAATGTGTGCTAAATTTGCCCGCTTATTTTTAGTTCTCAATCTAATAGAAAGAGGATTCCAAATTGGGTACTACCAAGCTTACGCGTAAGGAGATACTCGCTGAAGATCCCGTGCATGCGACCATGATTCACTTGATCGAGGCGTTTCGCACGCATGGAATGAAAATAATCGCCGGATCGGCCCTGGCTATTTTGCTTGCCATCGGGATCTATTTTGGGATTTTGTACCTCGGCCGAAGGGATGTGCAAGCCGGCCAGATGCTGGGCAAGGGGATCCTTTTCTTCCATGCCCTCGTTGCGCCGGATGCCACCGATGACCCTTACGCCAAAGGGGGGACTCCGGAATTTCGCACCGACACCGCAAAATATGAAGCAGCCAAGAAAGAATTTGCCGCCATCGTATCCGACTATGGCCATTCGGGAGTTAGCGCTATTGCAAGCTATTATCTGGGACTTACCCAGCTAAAGCTGGGGCAGACCAAAGAAGCCATTCAGACTCTCGAAGAGGTTGGGGGTAGTTCGAAGGATCGCACTGTGGCTTCGCTGGCCAAGGTGGCGCTGGCAACCCATTATGCGGAAACCGGAAACAACCAGCAGGCCCAGGGGATTCTGGAAGGATTATTAAAGGATCCGCAAGGCCAGGTCCCCAAGCAGGCCGTCAGCATTCAGCTGGCGCGGGTCCTCACAGCCGAGGGGAAGCGCGATGAGGCTATCAAGATCCTGCGCGATGCCAAAGACCTGGATCCGGAAAGCGCATTGAATGGACAATTGTCAGCGGAGCTGAACCGATTGGAGGGCGGTCCCACTGTCAACCAGTGAGATCTGGACCCGGTGCCACCTCGTTCCTGAATTGAAATCATCATCCGAAGTTCCGGCCATTGGTATCATCCGAGCATGGTAGGATGAGAACACCGTAAGTCGTTGCCTTTTCGAGACGTTACTTGACAAAGGTTTTACTGCTATTATAATTCTCACCTCGNCCGGACCGGGAGTTAGAGCGTGTTCATTGNAATAGAGGATTTGAAAGAAGAACCGCTTCATATAAAGCACGTTTATGCGGCGGGCGGGATCCGGCTCGATCATGAGGATGCCGTTTTGATCAAGCCGATCCAGGTGGATTTTGTCTTGACGCATAAAGAGCGCGATTTGCGCGTGGAGGGCAGGTTCGAGACCGCCATCCATTTGAAATGTTCCAGGTGTGCCAAAGAGTTTACCCGTCCCCTGTCAGCCAGCTATGATCTCTTCTATCTTCCTCAGCCGAAGTGGAAAAGNGATAATGACGAGATAGAATTACGCTATGAAGAGATGGAGATAGGCTTTTATGACGGTGTGAGGTTCGACGTCGATCTCATGACTCTCGAGCAAATCGAACTTGCCATTCCGATGAAGTTATTGTGCCGTGAGGATTGCCCGGGATTATGCTACCTTTGCGGCGCAGACTTGAACGAAGGCCCCTGTGCCTGTAATAAACAAGAGACGGATTCACGATTGGCCGTGCTCCTGGACTTTCGAAAGAAGATGGATAAATAAGCAAGCGACAGCCGAACGGCTCAGTGTCATTCTGTCGCGAGTTCCATGATGGAGAGAAGCGATTATGCCGAACCCTAAACGGAGACATTCGAAGTCACGCCGTGGCAAGCGCCGCGCGCATGATTTTCTTGCAGTAGTTACGCCGGGCATTTGCCCTCAATGCCTGGAGCGGAAGCCGCCACATCAAGCCTGTCCTAAGTGCGGCTATTATCGTGGTCGTCAGGTGATGGAAGCCGAAGAAGAGATATAGCGCTGGCAATAGATAAATCATTCAGAAGGGCTCCCTTGCAGCCATGATCAAGATTGCCGTGGATGGAATGGGGAGCGACAATGCTCCCCACAGTGAAGTTGAGGGGACTGTTCAGGCCGCCAGAGAATTGAATGTTCGGATTGTCCTGGTGGGCAAAGAGTCCGTCTTGGCGCCACTGATAAAAGCGGCCGGCGGCGATGGTTTGCCGATCGAGATTCGCAATGCCACCCAAGTGGTCGCAATGGATGAGGCGCCGACTGCGGCACTCCGGAAAAAAAAGGACTCGTCAATCCGGATCGCAGCGGAGTTAGTGCGGGACGGGGTTGTCAGCGGCCTGGTCAGCGCGGGCAATACGGGCGCGGTGATGGCCATATCGAAGATGGTGGTTGGCTGTGTCCCCGGTGTTGATCGCCCAGCACTGGCCACGATCTTACCTACCCTTACCGGCCACCTGGTCCTGCTGGACGTCGGAGCCAACGTGATGTGTAAGCCCCATCATCTGGTACAGTTTGCTGTGATGGGTGATCTGTTCAGCCGGAAGATCATCGGAGTCCGCTCCCCGCGGGTCGGTATCCTGTCTGTCGGTGAGGAGGAATCCAAGGGCAACGATCTCACCAAAGAGGTATACAAGGCCCTGAAGCGGACGCAACTGAACTTCCTGGGCAATGTCGAAGGGCGCGATCTATACAACGGCCGGGCCGATGTCATTGTCTGCGACGGGTTCACCGGAAACGTGGCACTGAAGACCAGCGAGGGATTGATTGAAGCGGTGTTGAAGCTTCTGAAGGTTGAACTGTCCAGCAACCTCCAGGCCATGGTGGGAGCGCTACTGAGTCAACAGTCATTCAAGCGATTGAAGAAGCGCCTGGATTATTCAGAATACGGCGGCGCGCCGCTGATCGGACTGCGCGGAGTCTCCATAATATGCCATGGGCGATCCAGCGCCAACGCGATCAAAAATGCCATTCGCGTGGCCAAGGAATTCGCGGCTAATCAGGTGAATGCGGAGTTGGAAACGGAAATAAGTAAATTGGATCACGACGTGCGGAATGTCGCCTCGGTCTAGAGTAGAACCGGAAAAAGGTAGGCTTGTCTTTTCCGGGCAAAAATTGCAGGTCGGCGTGGATGGGATTCAAGGTATTGAAGCCCCTTGCTTCTATATTTTTGGGTGCTACAATATGAGCCTTTCTGCCACGGCATATTGAGCTTATTACCGGCCAAAATCATATAGGAGGAGTTGGCATGGCGTCCGTAGAAGAGAAGGTTAAATCGATTATTGTGGATCAGTTGGGCGTCAATGAGGGAGAGGTAACACCGAATGCGTCGTTTATCGACGATTTGGGAGCAGATTCCCTGGATACGATCGAACTTGTAATGGCATTTGAAGAAGCATTCGGCCTCGAGATTCCCGACGAGGATGCTGAAAAAATCAAGACGGTCAAAAATGCCATGGATTATATCGAATCGCATGTGAGCTAGCGAAAGAGAGCCGCACTGTGAAACGGCGCGTAGTCATATCCGGCGTCGGACTTGTCACGGCCCTGGGGATTGGAACCGAACAGACGTGGCAAAGGCTTTTGAGAGGCGAATCCGGGGCCGGGCTCATTACCCGCTTTGATCCTTCTCATTTTCCCACCAGAATCGCCGCAGAAGTAAAAAATTTCGATCCGGTTAAGTTCATCGATCGGAAAGATGTCAAGAAGATGGATACCTTTATCCACTATGCCTTGGCCGCTTCTGAATTTGCGATGAGGGATGCCGGGCTTGGTGTCATGGATAGTAGCGCCGGGGAGCGGGTGGGAGTTATCATCGGTTCCGGCATTGGAGGTTTCGGCACCATTGAGCGAGAGCACGAGACCCTTCTCAAGCAGGGACCACGGCGCATGTCGCCGTTTTTTATTCCTTCCAGCATCATAAATCTGGCTGCGGGCCAGGTCTCCATTCGATTCGGAGCGCGGGGCCCGAACTCGGCGCCTTGTACCGCCTGTTCGTCCGGGACCCATGCGATCGGCGACTCCTTTCGGATTATTGAACGCGGCGATGCGGACATCATGATCGCCGGTGGAAGCGAGGCCGCCATCACGCCGATGGCGATCGGAGGATTCGATGCGCTGAAGGCGCTCTCTACTCGCAACGACGACCCGGAAAAGGCAAGCCGTCCATTTGACCTGAAGCGCGACGGGTTCGTGCTCGGCGAAGGCGCCGGTATTTTGATTCTGGAAGAGTATGAGCATGGGCGCGCTCGCGATGCGAACCTTTATGCCGAAGTCGTCGGGTACGGAATGTCGAGCGATGCCTATCACATCACAGCTCCGGCTCCCGAGGGAGACGGGGCGGCTCGCGCCATGAAGGTAACGCTGAAGGATGCCGATATTACGCCGGACCAGGTGGATTATATCAACGCCCACGGAACCTCAACGCCGCCCAACGACCGGACCGAGACGGCAGCGATCCGTAACGTTTTCGGGGAGCACGCAAGGCGCCTGGCGGTAAGTTCCACCAAATCGATGCTCGGTCATCTATTGGGTGCGGCCGGAGCGGTGGAAGCCGGCGTTCTGGCCCTGACGATTCGCGACCAGAAAATGCATCCCACGATCAACTATGAATTTCCTGACCCGGAGTGTGATCTCGATTATGTGCCTAATGTTGCCCGGCAAGCCTCAGTGCGTTATGGGCTCACCAACAGTTTTGGGTTTGGCGGGACCAACGCCTGCATCATCATGAAGCGTGCGGATTGATCTCCGGTCGGTTTCCGCCGAGCTGGAGGAATTTCAACCTCCTTTGCCGGTTGAAAGGCCCAGGCCCTGGAGAGGCCGGGACCCTCAGCTTGTGATCCAAAATCGAAGAAGGGAACTGTGCAATGAAAATTGTCGTCTGCGCCAAGTTTGTACCGGATACCGCGATCAAAGTAAAGGTCGCTGCCGACGGACGGGATGTCGATCTTGCCGATGTGCCTCATATTCTCAATCCCTACGATGAATTTGCCGTTGAAGAGGCGCTCCAGATCAAGGAAAAGTTGGGTGCTGAGGTGATTGTGGTTGGTGCGGGCTCGGAAAAGGCGACCGCCGGCCTTCGGACCTGTCTGGCCATGGGTGCCGATGCCGCGATTCTGGTNAAGGAAGATGCCCTTGAAAGGGCCGATTCCTTTGTGCTCGGCGCAGTATTGGGCAAAGTCTGCAAGGGCCTGAGTCCTGACCTGATTATGTTCGGCAAGCACGCCATCGGTGTCGATAATGGACAGGTGCCTACGGTAGTAGCGGAACTTCTTGGCCTACCTCAGGTTTCAGTGGTCGTAAAATTGGAAATTCAAAACGGCCAGTTTCGCACGGAAAGGGAGATCGAGGGAGGCTATGAGATCGTTGAAGGCTCGCTGCCGGCAGTGATAACGGCCCAAAAAGGGCTGAATACGCCGCGCTATGCATCTCTCAAAGGCATTATGGCTGCGAAGAAGAAACCGCTCGATCTCCGCACACTTGATTCACTCGGCCTTGGTGCCGACGATTTGCAGCCTCGAATGACCGTCGAAGAGGTGACTCTCCCGCCCTCCCGACCCCCAGGAAGGATCCTGACCGGGGACGTATCGCAGGCGGTGGCGCAGCTCGTGAATCTGCTCCACGAAGAGGCCAAAGTTATTTAAGGGGACACAATACTTTTTCCAGGCAAGAATGACATTATGTGTTGCTCTAAGCTGGAAGAATGTATTGTGTCCCCCCAAAAGTATGCCCCCAGAAGGAGAAGAAATGGCTCAGGGAATCCTGGTCTTTATTGAAGAGCGGCAAGGAAAGATAAAGAAGGCTTCGCTCGAGGCGCTTCAGGCGGCAAGGAAGCTGGCCGATGTCCTGCAGCAACCCGTGACGGCCTTGTGTATCGGGGGCGCAGACGCATCCCTCAATCTGGCTCACTATGGGGCAGACAAGATATTGAAGGCTGCGCATGAAGCTCTGGCATCCTATTCGCTCGAGGCTTATAGCGCAACCGTCGTACAGGCGGCCAAACAGACGGATGCTATTATCGTTCTAGGCGCGGCGAGCGCCATGGGACGAGAATTACTGCCGCGCGCAGCTGCATCGCTGCGCGTGGGATTGGCTCAGGATTGTACTGAGGCCCGAATTGTCGACGGTGGCAAGCTGGAGTGTGTACGTCCCATCTACGCTGGAAAAGCTTTTGCCCGGGTGAGATTGACTCGGAATCCGGCCATGGCCACACTTCGGCCCAATGTATTTTCTCTTGGCGCGCCGGACGAGGCGCGCAGCGCGAGCGAGGAAGCCTTCACCCCGGATCTGTCTCAGGTCCCAATTCGAGGGAAGGTAACGGGGACTCAGAGCACTTCTGGGCAAAAGCTGGAATTGACCGAGGCGAGTATTATCGTCTCCGGGGGCAGGGGGATGAAGGGACCGGAAAATTTCCCCATGATCCAAGCGCTGGCCGACGCCCTAAGAGGCGCGATGGGAGCATCGCGCGCAGCGGTGGATGCCGGCTGGATTGATCATCAGCACCAGGTCGGGCAGACCGGCAAGACAGTGTCGCCGACGCTCTACATTGCCTGCGGCATCAGCGGGGCGATCCAGCACCTGGCGGGAATGTCTTCCTCCAAATATATTGTAGCCATCAACAAGGATCCGGAGGCGCCGATTTTGAAGGTTGCGGACTATGGCATTGTTGGTGATCTGTTTACGATAGTCCCCGCCCTCACCGAAGAGCTGAAGAAGAGACAGTAGAAAAAAGAGGGGACACAATACTTTATTCATGGTCGAGAGTCGCGTGAGTCGTTTTGCTAACCATGAATAAAGTATTGTGTCCCCACTTTTATAGGTTCTCATAATCCGGCCGGCCATTCTTACCATATATCCACCGGAACACAAGATCGGCGCGTTCCTCATCGGGAACCCTCTTCTGGCGAAGCTCTTCCAAATCCCGGCTCATGATTGCGAACACATTATTCATAAGCAGATGCCTGTCGCCCGAGGCGTAGGCGGCCAGCTTAATCGGCTTGCCGATTCTTATGCGGATGATGTTGCCCGGATTTACCTGGAGGGTTTTAGGCACAATGATACGGCAGCTGCCGTCGAGCGTAATCGGAATCAAGGGGACGCCGGTCTGCAGGGCCAGGGCGAAGGCTCCGCCGCGAAATGCGCTCAGCTCGCCCGTTTTGCTGCGGGTGCCTTCAGGAAATGCGATGGCATTCACTCCCCCTTGAATGATTTTTGCCGCCGCGGCGATGCTCTTCGCGGCTTCGCGCGGATTCTCGCGATCAATGGCGATATAGCCCGAGCGCTGCATGTGCCATCCCATGAATGGTACCTTGAACAGGGATTTCTTGGCCACCCAACGGAACTGGATCGGGAGATGAGCTGACAGCGAAAGAATGTCGTGCAGTCCGCTGTGATTGGCGACGAAGACGTTGGGGTGTCCGGGCTCGACGTTTTCCAGACCTTCGATGAGCACACGAGTGCGGCTGAGCCAGAGGTTATCCTTGGACCAGCGGCGCATGCAGAAGTGCTGCAGGTGGCCGCTGCCGGAAAACAGGCTCCCGACCACCGAAACGGTTGCCCAGAAGGCGGTACTCAACCCGCAGCCGGTCCAGCACCAGATCGTATAAAGTTTTGCCTTCAGTTTCTGCATAATACGAGCTGTTACTCGAGGCCGGTCAGCGTGTGCACGGACTTCTGTTCCACCAGATCCTCAGTAGCCGCGAGGTAGGCTTTGAAGCGTGCCGTGTTCAGATGCTTTTCAAGACAAGTGGCATCCGCCCAGTTCTCGTAGAACAGGAATACCTCGGGGTTCTCGTTATCCTGGTGAAGCCGGTACTCAATGTACCCTTGTTCCTGCCTGGTCGGCGCCACCAGTTTGATCAATTCGCCTTTAAGCGAATCAATACAACCCTTTTTCGCAACAATTTTTGCCACCACTGTCAGTTTTTGCATAGGACTCCGTCTCAAAGAACAATTGGGAACGCCACCCTACACTGCCAATAAGATATAGGGTAGCGTTTCCTATTTCCACCCTATTTCCAACGGCAGCGATTTAGCTTAGAATGTCGAACATAGGTATGTCGGGACTCAGTGGAGGAAGGGATGGAATCCGACAATCGCAATGTGGAGATAGAATCAGCGATCGAAACAATTGATCGATATTTCTCCGATTCCATTGCCCCGCTCCAGGCGGCATCAGCATTTACGATCCTGATGTCTGAACCGGGCCAGAGAGTTGCATCCAGGATCCAAAAGTGGGCGGCGGACGCGTTCAACGCCTGGAATGCCGATCTTCTCTTTTCGGATTTGCTCTTCATCGCGGTTAAGAGGCTGCGCGTTTTTTCCGTATATGGACTGGTTTCGAAGGATTCGCTAGATCGCTATCTGGGCGAATTGAAACCCCATGTCCTCGAGCTCAGCCCGGTTGAGGAGCGGAATCGGCTCGCAGAAAGTTTGGCCAGCCTCGGACAGGAGATAGGACTTGGTCCGTCGCGTGTCGGGGGAGCGGCAGTATCGATGGAGCGCAAACCGGGAAAGCCCGGAGGAAGCGGGCGAACTCCCTTTTTCCGTCGATCCCGGAGCGTTTCACTTCTGCTCGAACGGACGACCAACAACTTGAAGGCGGGCCAGAGTGCCGAGAGTGATGCGGAAGATTTTGCTCTACCGCAACTGGTCGGCGCAACGATCCTCGGCGCGCGCGACAGCGAGGAACTGGAACACTCGAAACAGGTGTTTGATCTCCTGGGAGTGCCGTTCCGATCCGAGAACATTCTCAAGCTTATGGCTGGAAGCGTCCCGGGCTGGAACCTTCCCTTGTGCCCTGATCCTTCGGGCAAGGTCTCCACGGCGCCGACGAATTCAATGTTGGAAGCGATGAAGCGGATCATTCAACTTGCCGGCACAAAAGAAGAGACGACGCGCCGCTGGCAGGATCTGGTCGGGGTGGGCATCGACCAAATGAAGCAGGGCTCGCTTGCGCGAGCCGTTGTCATGATGGATCTGGCTGAAAACATTGCACAGCTGGGCGGGATAGATCCTGCTGCATTGTCCCAGGCTCGCCAAGAGGCGCAAAGAGCGCTCGATCTGGAAACTCTGCGCCCGTTCGTCCAGAATAGCCAGAACCACTCTCACCTGCGCCGCATCATGACTTTCTTCGACGGACTGAGTCCGGGCAGTCTGCTGCAACAGCTCGATGGTGAACCCAAGCGGAGCCGGCGCCGACTGCTGCTTGATTTGCTCGAGATTCAAGGGCTGGCAGCCAGATCGGAGGCGCTCCGATGGCTCCAGGATATTGTTGAAACCGACCAAGACAATTACCATTGGTTCCTGCCGAGAAACCTGATCTACCTGCTGCATCGGATCTCACCCTCGGAAAATCTCCCGGGCGACAGCGAGATTGGACTGCTGGAGTTGATTCTGGAACCGGCCAAGCCACCTACACTCATCAGGGAAGTTATCACCTACTTTGGGCATTACAAGCTGGATAGATCCGAATCCGCGCTGGCGGCCTTCATGAAGAAGGTGGAGGCGGTTCTCACCGGGCCCGGCGCCCGCGGAGAGGCATCCGAGGAGGCCAAATCACTGCTCGACCGCACGGCGAACGCTCTGGCGCGGCACGGGACGGCGGGGGCGATTCGCGCGGTCAGAGTCCACAGCCTGAAATCCGATGCGCGGCTGGGAGATACTATCGCCCGACTGGACTATCTGTCTTCACAGGATCTCTCCTGCGACCAGCAATCCATCGCCGAAATCGTGGATAGGGCTCGACAATCGCTTCCGCGCAAGATGATGGGCGTGACCCTCCGCAAGGAGTCGAGTGAATTGCTACACCTGGTCACGGCGCTTTCATCGACTTCCACGCCACGTATTCTAAGCCTAATGAAAGACGTCGCCAGCCGTCTTGCCGATCAGGAGTCCGGGCGGGTGGCAAATAAATATCTGCGCGGGATTGAGATAGGGGAGAGTGGCCAGGAGCAAGGGGCCCGGCGGCTGACGGGTGATCTGGAGCTCTTTGGCCTGCCCGACCTGCTGCTGCAGCTGGAACGAACGCAGGCGCAGGGCAGGCTGACGTTGTCGGACAAAGGCGGGGCGACCGCAGGCACCATGGATTTCGAAGGAGGCAAAATAACAAGTTGCCACAGTGGCGGGCTTTTGGGGGAAGCGGCGGTCTATAAGCTGTTCGAGAAGCCCATATCGGGAAC
>JGI20214J51088_10002903_pt1 | contig 11341 bp, 7 predicted proteins | sample WetSurMetagenome_FD_51088 | JGI IMG/M metagenome (IMG submission 51088)
TGTTTTTCTATAAATTAATGGCAGCTCAACATTATCATAGATATTAAGTTCCTTTATCAGATGGAAGCTCTGAAATATAAACCCAACGAGCTGATTTCGCATATGGGCAGTACTCTTGTCGTCATATGTAAGAATTGCCTTTTTATTCAGTTCAAGGCTACCCTTATCCGGTTCATCAAGAAGGCCTATTATATTCAGCAGGGTGCTCTTACCGCATCCCGAAGGGCCCATCACTGAAACAAATTCACCTTCCTTTACTTCAAAGTTTATATTATCGAGTGCAAGCGTTTCAATCTCTTTTGTTCTGTAAACTTTGCTGATGTTTTCGAGTTTTATCATGATGTTTAATTTGAAATAATTTGAAATAGAATGAAATGAATTGAAATATGTTGTAATGTTGTCACTGTTAATTATCGTCTTTACTTTACTCTCTTTTGCCCCCCATCCCCCCTCAAGGGAGGCTAATTTTCATGCATTAATATAATTCTGCGAATAATCGGAAATTTACCCCCCTTTAGGGGGGAAGGGGGGCCAATCTGTACTATTTTCTTACTTTGATTTCCTTCCTTGTATATTTATCTGCAATATCAGTTATTATCACTTTTTCACCTGGTTTCACGCCATCGAGTACTTCCACCCAATCAAAATTAGCATCACCAAACAGAATTTTCGTCCTGTATGCTTTATTGCCCCTAATCACGTACATTTCCTTATACCCTCTGTCTTTATAATAAGGTCCGTTAGGCAGCCTCTGTACTTTATCCTTGTAGGATATAATTACCCGTATTTCTAACTGCTGATCAGGTCGAAGCGTCGAGATATCTCCTGAATCGATTCTTATAACGCATTCCATCATGCCCTGGCTCACAACGGGTAAAATATTCTCAATAGTACCTGTGATTATCTTACCCTGGTTCCTGACCTCAACTTTCTGACCCGTAACAATTCTTCCTGCCCACGAATTGCTTATAGTTCCCTTTAGCTTGTAATTAGAGAAATCTGCTACTCTTGCAATCTGCTGCCCCTCAGAAACTGAAGCTCCAGGCTGGTCGACTATCCAGCTCAGATCTCCTGAAAAAGGAGCTTTAACGAATGCCTTGTCCACAAGATCGCGGGCTTTTATGATTTTATTCTTCTGAATGTTTATCTCGGTCTCAAGCTCACGAATCCCATTGTTTGTAGCATTTACCTGGTTATTGAAATTATACTGCGACTGATTGTTTTCAAGTTGTTCAATATTCCATTCTGTTTTGGCTTTCTTAACGTTATAGGCAGGACTCCCTCCCATCCTGTTCAGTGTTGATTCAGCTTCAAAAGCAAGTTTTGAATTTTCGACTTTAATATCTTTTATCTTCCTGCTGAACTGATAATCCTCTTTTAACTGCTGCAGGCCGATTTTCAGCTTTTCTATACGGATATTCTGGAGATCCAGCTCATTTTTAAGCATATCCAGATCATTTTCAGCGAGTTTATTGTTAAGAACAAGAAGAGTGTCGGTTGGCTGTACCTTATCTCCTGGTTTTTTGATGATTTTTACTATATTACTCCTGAATGGGGAAGAGATAACCTCTTCATAGGAAGGGATAACATTTCCCGAACCCTGCACCGTTATCTGGATATTACCTGTGTCTGAAACTGCCGCAGTAACCTTTGACAAGCTTACAGAAGGAATGAAAATGGCTTTAACAAAGAGGATTATTGCTAGGGGAATCAGGATAATCAGAGATACAATCCAGGTTTGCTTAATAAACAGCTTTCTTTTATACTCTTTTGATACTGGACGGTCCATAAATTATAAGATATTTTATGTCCTGTTAATAAACAATACTCATGCCATGAATATAATATTCAGATTATCTGTGAGTTAAAAAAAGTGATAAAAGAAAAAGTGTATCAGAATGATACAGTGGCGGGCACTCAATTCATTTGCCCCCCTGCCCCCCTAAAGGGGGGTGAAATTCAGGATATAAGAAAATTTTATATTATCCTGAAATTATTCCCCCTTTAGGGGGATCCAGCTTCAGAGGGAGGGGGTTTATTTAAGCAGAAACGGAATTCCCAATCTTTCGTAATTGTTTCCTGCAAGGGGATTATACTCGATTTTTTCGATCTCAATATCGGATCTGACAGATTTTACAAAATTGGTTATCGATCTGATATTTGCTTCAGTATTTGTAATATTTTCAACCATGGGGATCCGGACGATTATCTTTTTTCCCTGGCCGGCAATAAATCTGAAGTTTTGTTTTATTATATCATTTGACCTGCCGGTATACCGGATATGGGTCTCATTGTCAAATATCTTGATGTCAACAATGAACTGGTCGATGTAATCAATAATGCCCGACAGGACGTCTCGTTCGCAAAACAGGCAGCTTTCAATGGCAGTATGAATATCCAGATCATGACACAATCTCAGGATTGCCTGCGAGAATTCTGGCTGATTAAGGGGCTCCCCTCCTGTCAATGTTACGCCACCGCCTGAAACCATGTAATATTTGAGATCTTTTTCAATCTCAGAAATAATTTCGGAAACTCTGATTTTATAACCTGTAAACTGAATAGCTCCTGTCGGACATACCTCCACGCATTTACCGTTTATGGTGCATGCAGATCTGTCAATACTGATTCTTGATACCGGATCAAAAACCAATGAAAGGGCGTTCTCCGGACACGNTTTAACACAATCCCCGCACTTAATACAGAGATTATGGTTGTACCAGATTGNGATATCTGAACTGATTCCCTCGGGGCTATGACACCAGATGCAATTTAGCGGGCAGCCTTTCATGAAAACAGCAGTCCTGATTCCGGGCCCGTCATGAACTGAAAAACGTTTTATCTTGAATATTGTCCCTTCAGTTTCAACTATTTTCTCCATGGGTGGTTCTGTTGATTATCTCATCCTGAAGATCTCCTGCCAGCTCGGTGAAGTATGCCGTGTATCCTGCTACTCTGATTGTGAGTCCCCTGTACGAATCCGGATCAGCTTTTGCCCTGATGAGTTCTCCCGGAGAAACGACATTAAACTGTACATGATGGACAGGAAGAGTGACAAACGTTTTCAGCAGAAAAGAAAATTTCTCCATGTCAGAGGCATTCCTGAAGAATGCAGGAAAAAATTTAAGATTCAGAAGTGTCCCATTTGATGCCAATATAGATGGTATTCTGCTTACAGAATTGAATACAGCTGTTGGTCCCTGATTATCACGTCCATACATCGGAGACATTCCCCCGTCAGCCAATGGAGTCAGTGCGAAGCGGCCATCAGGCGTTGCGGCAACATTTTGACCCATTGGCACATGCGCTGATACGGTGTACAAACCCATCTGATATTTTCCGCCCCTGTAATTTACGTATTCTTTGAGTTTATCAGCAAAGTACCTGACGCACTCTGATCCCAGTTCGTCAACCCATGAAATATCATTCCCGAACTTTGGTACCCTGTTAATGCATATTTGCCTTAGTGGCTCACTATCTCTGAAATTATTCTTCAATGATCTGAGCATTTCTGCTTTGCTGGTAGAATGTTCCTCAAAAACCAGTTTTTTAAGTACAGCCAGGCTATCAGCTATATTAGCGACCTGGATTGCCTGAATGCCTGAGAAGTTATATTTGGCGCCACCTGCTGTGACATCAACACCTTTTTTTATACAGTTATCTACCACACACGACAAAAATGAAGATGGAAGATGTTTCTGATGTGACTTCTCGACCATTTCACAGACTGTGATCATTTTGCCTATGAAAAAATCAATCTGAGCCTTAAACGCCCTGTTCAAAGAAGCAAAATCTGCATAATTCTCAAGTGTCCCGGTTTTTAACCCAATCTGTTTACCGGTTAACATGCAAACACCATCATTAAGGGTCAGTTCAAGCGCTTTTGGAAGATTGAACATAGCAGCATCACTCCAGCCTAAATAATTACCCTGAGTGCTGAGTTCAACGCAGCCAACTAGAGCATAATCAAAGCAATCGGCAGGTTCAACACCTGCGTTCATTAAGGAGGGGATAATGCTTTCGTCATTTACTATCTGAGGCATTCCATTCCCAAGGCCAATCACCCTTGTGCATTCATTTACAAATAGATCGGGTGAATTATTATGAAGTCTCGCAGTGAGGTTTGGCTGTGGTAGCTTAACATGATCCTGAGTCTTAAGAATCAGGTATGATAGTTCATTGGTTGCGTCTTTTCCCGTACTGGTTTGTCCGCCAACAGTAACATTGAATCCGATCGGAAATCCGGCAAAATATTTAGCACTGTGAGAATTACGGAGATATACAATCTGATTGAATTTAATGAACAACGAATCCAGAAGNTCAATCGCTTTCNCATTATCAAGTCTAGCTGAATCAATATCTCTTTTGTAAAAAGGATAAAGGTATTGGTCCATGCGCCCCGGTGAAAAAGAGGAAGCGTTCGACTCCATATGAAGCATTACAAAAAGAAACCAGACCGACTGAAGAGCTTCCCTGAATGATACAGGAGGATTTTCCGAGATATTATTACATACCTCTGAGATCTCCATAAGATTGTTTTTCGTTTCATTTTTGTCGGTATTTTTTGCCATTTCATATGCAAGACCTGCATATCTGATTATGAAGTCGCGCGCCGCTTTCAATGTGATTGAGGCACTCATATAGAAGTCTCTATTCTCTTCCGTAGCTCCGGATAATTTCTCATTTACTATTGCCAGTAACCCGGCTGGACCTGATTTGAGCCATTCTTCAACATTCGGACAGATATGTCCCTGGGCATGATCTTTCTGGTTGATTTTTACAACCTTCTCTATTGCCGATATCTCATTGCCATACAATCTGTAAATATCTTCCTCAAGTGTTTTACCCTTCCAGAATGGTTTTAGTACTTCATTAAAAAAGGCAATATCTTCATTCTTTATTTCAAAAGGATCCTGAGGCCTGACCGGCAATGTATATAGCTCTTTTTCGAGCCAGTTTATACCGGCTTCAGGAAAAACTACGCCTGCCCTGATTTCCGGAGTGCGGTTACCTACAATAAGTTCTTCAGGATCTATTGTTATACTGATTTCTCTAAGGGATCTGGCAAGTGACTCCGCACGTATAAGTATTACGGGCATATTGCCGGATTCACGATATACCTCCGTAATTATTTTAGCCTGTTCAATTGAAACATAACGGGCCGCAGACATAGTCTTATGTTTAAGAGAAAGAATTCTTTCAGGTATCTTACGGCTAACGTTTTGTATATCAGGTTTCATTGACACCAATTTCTGGAAATTCTTATCCTAATCCTTAATTACTGATCGGATAAAATTATAACAAATTATTGGATAATGACTGATGAACACGCCATTGCGATTCCGCGCAGCGGGTGAAGCAATCTTGGGCATCAGCTTCAATTGTATTCTGAAGCCTATTTGTATGAATCAATATGAACGCTTTTTACTGACCTCCCTGATGGATCGATCATGTTCTTGAACGAAGCGTCCCAGGCAATTGCTTCAGGTGTACTGCATGCTACTGATGGCACAGATGGTACACATGAGGCAGCTGAATCAGACGGAAAATGTTCAGTAAAAATGCATCTGTAGAAGTATTCTTCTTTTGACATAGGAGGGTTAATCGGGAAACGGTACTTTGCATTTGCCAACTGCTCATCAGTAACCTCTTTTGCTGTTAATGCTTTTAATGAATCAATCCAGTTATATCCTACGCCATCCGAGAATTGTTCTTTTTGCCGCCATGCAACACTTGCAGGAAGATAATCTTCAAAGGCTTTTCTGAGAACCCATTTTTCCATCTTGTCCTTTTTGATCATCTTATCTGAGGGATTCAGTCTCATAGCCACATCCATGAATTCCTTGTCGAGAAACGGAACACGGCCTTCTACCCCCCAGGCAGCGAGTGACTTGTTTGCCCTAAGACAATCATATAGATGAAGTTTACTTATTTTTCTTACAGTTTCCTCATGGAAGGCCTTAGCATCGGGAGCCTTATGAAAATAGAGGTATCCTCCGAAAATCTCATCAGCACCTTCACCTGATAGCACCATCTTGACTCCCATTGATTTTATGACTCTTGCAAGCAGGTACATTGGTGTGGAGGCCCGTATTGTAGTGACGTCATATGTTTCAATATGATAAATAACATCCCTGATAGCATCATGACCTTCCTGCACGGTGAAATTTATCTCATGATGAATTGTCCCGATATGATCTGCCACCTTTTTTGCCGCTGCCAGATCGGGAGATCCTTCAAGGCCTACCGCAAAAGAGTGCAACTGGGGCCACCATGCTTCGCTTTTATCGTGAGACTCAATCCTTTTTGGAGCAAATTTCTTAGCTATTGCGGATACCACTGAAGAATCGAGGCCGCCTGAGAGAAGTACTCCATAAGGCACATCTGACATCAACTGACGATGAACAGCGGCTTCCAGTGCCTTTTTAAGATCAGTTATATTTGTTTCATTGTCTTTAACAGCATCGAATTCCATCCAGTCGCGCTTATACCATTTGGTCATCACCCCTTCCTTAGAATAAAGATAATGTCCGGGCAGGAACTCCTGAATTTTGTTGCATACGCCTTCTAGCGCTTTAAGTTCCGAGGCAACAAAAAAGTTCCCGAATGAATCCCAACCTATATATAGAGGAACAATTCCAATATGATCACGCGCAATGAAATAGCAGTCTTTCTCCTTGTCGTAAAGTGCGAATGCAAAGATCCCGTTTAGCTCTTCAATAAAAGCCGGACCTTTGTCGCGGTAAAGAGGAAGTATGACTTCACAATCCGAATGAGTCATAAACTCATAAGTATCCTCATAACGTTTTCTTATTTCCTGATGATTGTAGATCTCCCCGTTAACGGTCAGAATAAGATTGCCATCCTTGCTGTATAGTGGCTGTTTTCCTGACTGTGGATCGACTATTGATAATCTTTCATGAGCAAGGATAGCTTTTTCAGAGTAAAATATTCCCGACCAGTCAGGTCCGCGATGCCTTAGCCTCTTTGACATTTTAAGAACGGTTGACCTCAATTCCATATAATTGACCTTCAGATCAAAGACTCCTACAATTCCGCACATATAAATACAATTATTATTTAGTAAACACTTTCATCTGAGAAAAACTCAGGTTGCAAAGCTAACAAAAATTCAATAATCATAATTCAAATTGTTATTTAAAATGCATAATAATCTAAATAGTATAAGCAAATAGCTGTAAAATGTAAATAAATACTATGATAAATTAAAAATATGCAAATAATATTAATATGCATAAAATGTTGAAGCAGAATAAATCAAGGGAAAGTATAAGGCTGAGGATAAGGTTAAGGTTAAGGTTAATACATTAATATCCTGAAATCTCCCTGAAACATTCAGAACAGGATTCTCAGGGGGTCTTTATCGGGATCTTAAACTAACACCCCCGTTGGGAGGCCGTATAAATTCCACGATGGGGTCCTAAACTTTTAAAAAGAAACACTTGTCAGTTTAGACGATAAGGAGAAACTCTTCTTCAGGGTTCCTCCTGAATATATGCCACCCGTGTACAGACCATTTGTACTTGTTCCTGTCGAAGATCCACCTGTATATATAGAGTAGGTTTCACCGCTTTTGAGGTCCGGGGATGAGAAAACCAGATAGTAAGCGGATCTTACCGGTTTAAAAGTGATCAGCTCCTTTCCACCGGCATCCTGCAAATGGAAAAAAGTTGAGGATGACAATGTTGAAGTTGCAGTGGCCTTCAGAGAATATTGTGAGGATGAAGTAGCAGGTCCCTCAATCATGTTGCCAGAATTTGGTCCACTACCAATAAGGAATCCACCTGAAACATTAAACGTTCCGTTTACATCAAAAGCTAATTCAGGCTGAGACTGGGGTCCATTGATAACGATGGTTCCACCTGTTACGGTAAGATTTCCGTTACTGTCAAGGCCATCACCCGACGTAGTATTAACATTAATGTTTCCTCCGCTTATATTGAGTGAGCTGCCGTCATTGGCTTCTCCTCCCCCGGCGGTTAATCCTTTTGTTGCATTAAAAGCGTCGTCAGATGAGGAGAGATAAATTGTTCCTCCGTTAATATTTATTGCAGCGCTTTCGATGCCTTCATATGACCTGGATATTGTCAGTTCTCCATCATTTAGCGTGAATGATGATTCAGCATGAATAGCGTCATCCCCCGCTGCAACTGACAGTGAACCACCATTTATTGTAATGGTACTATTTGAGTGCAGGGCGTCGTCGGCCGAATTGATAAGATAGGTGCCCTTTATAAGGGTCAGATCAACACCTGCTTTAAGTCCCTTTTCGGAAATTGATCCGTTGTATCCGCCTGAGTTGGCAGCGCCCCCGCCAGGCTGGGTGGTTCCTCCTCCTGTAGAGGTTACTGTTCCTGCACCTCCTCCTGTTGTCATATTGAAATAACCGTCATTGATTTTTATGCTAGTCTGGGCGGTCATCCCATCTCCTGATGCGATTATATTTACATCTGCGCTGTCAATTTTTATATAGCCTAATGTACCATCGGTATCATTATCTGATTTGACTCCATCGCCTTTGGAATTAATTGTAATTTTCCCGGAATAAACCGTGAGATAATCCTTTCCTCTTATCCCGTCATCAACTGCTGTTACATTCAGATTTCCGCTCTTAATAACCATACCGTCTTTGCTTGTTATTCCATCTTTGTAATTTGCTTTGACTGTGAGTGCACCCTTTCCTGAAAAAGCGAGGTACGATTTGCTAAATAGCGCGGCATTGGGCTCATTGTCAGAATTTAAGATATAAGAAGATCCGTCTTCTAAATAATTATCGCTATTGTCAGCAAGAAATATAAGGACCTTCGCAGACTTCTTTATGTATATCGGAGCGCTGTTTGAGCAGATTATACCTGCACCTTCAAGAATCAACCTCACAATTCCGTCATCTTTGCTGTCAACAATAATCTGTCCGTCGGAAAGCGATCCCTTAATGTCATAAGTCCCTCCTGAGGTTATAGTTGCTTTACTTCCGGATACAGAAACGGCTGAGCTGTTCGAAATAACAGAAGATCCGTTGAGTTCAATACTTATAACGTCTGTACTATTCCATATATAATCTGAAGCTTCCTCAGAACCAGGAATGGATGTAGATAATTCAGAATCACTGGTGTTGTAATACTTTTTGCATGAAGGAATTACAGTGAAAACAAGGCACAGCAATAGCAGGATCAAGTCTTTTTTAGCCATAATCATTTTATTAGAATAAATACAAAACTGATGTCAGAAGAGAATTTTAAAACTTAATATTATAGTTTACGGATAGTATATTAATATCGGATAAATGCGGAAGATAATCACGCTGGAATATGTATTCTACTGAAACAGAATGCACTTTTGTAATACTCAGGTCAAGGCCTGCAGAATACCTTGTTTTTCCGATTCGCCCTGAATTCGCCGAGAACATAGGGCAGAATGATTCAAAATACACATAAGGGTTCAGTGGAAAGGAAGGGGACTTATAAACCGCTTTCAGTTTGAATCTGCCTGTATAGTCAGGATGATCTTCGGTAATATCCTTAAAATAGGTTTTAGTCCTTATCTGGAACCTGAACCGAGCGCTCAGTGAAAAGTTTCCTGGCTCAGTACTGCCTTTTATATCGAATATGAACTTATGCTGATAGTAGTAAGAATTATTATTCTCAATCCCGTCTGTCAGTCTGTAAGATCCGCCGATTCCAAGATGTTTATAAAGGTTATAAGTTAAACCTCCCTCAATAAAAGCCTCATCAATTTTAGAGGCATTTTTAAAAGTACGGACATTGGTTGAGAGATCAATCTCCAGTTTTTTGCTCAGTTTATGTTCAGCAGATACTCCATACCAGATTCCGAAATCTTTTTCCTGTCCCAAAGCATTTATAGTAAAAAGAAGAAGTACTACCCCAAAAAGTTGTTTTCTAATCGTCATCATCGTCATCTTCTTCTTTATTGTTAGAAATCTGATCTGAATTCAGGACTTTAGTACCGTTGGCATCATAATAAATCTGAATAGTACAGGTATCCCTGAGAAAATCAATTTTACCGATTTCAATCCTTTTGATCTTTTTTATTCCTGTTCTGTTTTCAAGATCAGCAATAAGCTCCTTCCTTTTTTCGGGTTTTATAAGTTCAATTTTTTCATACAGAACCAGACTCGATATTTCCTGTTTCATGAGCCATAGTTTCTCAAGGCAGAAAGTAATTGCTATGATTACAAAGTTTGTGAACAAAACCTCCGAAACACTTGATTTGGTGTCAGCAAGCGCATTAATAATTGAAACACCAATAATAAGGAAGAGGTATGTCATCTCCTTGATCGGAATTGAACTTGTCCTGTAACGTATAATTCCGAAAATGGCAAAAAGACCAAGGGCAAACCCTATCTGGAGTTTAACACTCGCAAGCAGGTAGCAGAGCAGAAATATCAGGCTCGAAATGAGTATGTATGTAAAAAGATAATCTTTTCGCTTAGTGGTTGAATAATAAAGCCATCTTACTAGTATAAGAATCACAGCTATATTAAGAGTGAAACGGCCAACCAGTTCAAGGAAGCTTGCCGGATCAAAAAACTCGATTCCTGTCAGATTAATGTTTTCAGGCTCGATCAGATTTAGAATACTCATTTTCTATTTTATTAATTAGAAGTAAATTTGGTTTTAATCTGTTTTTCCTCGGCATATCCATAATAAGTGCGCTGCCGATACAATATTTACTAAATCTTCCCGGCTGGATACACATTTTTTTCATAGCTGATCCAAATGGGGAAGCACAATTATACTTCTCATGTTTCAGTTCCGCTATTGCCAGGAATGGGAGTCCGGTTATTTTTCCATAAGGTGACGCGAATGTAATATCGAAATCAAGAGTGATCCTCTCATTTATCTCCTTCCCTACCAGTGTTATTCTGGAGAAGCTGTTAATAAGTACAGGCTGGAGATCGGGAAGCCTGTCGGGAAGGTACTTTCTTATGAAGCTCTTTGCTTCGTTGTCGGGAGAGTCGGGTTTTAAGTGGTTCTCGATTCTCCATTTGATGGTCCTGCTTTTGTTTGTTTTCTTCTTTATCTCAAGGAACGATGTTCCTGTCGATTCGTATCTCCTGTATCTTACTTTGTAACGATTAAGTTTGCCTCTAACCTGCTGATTGAAAAACAGAAAATCAGGCGTATCGAGATACGTAGTACTGTATTGGAAAAAACGCAGATGTTCCATGTCGAGAACTCGGTAACTATCCTTAAGCATCGACATAAGCTCGGGAAGCCGGTTGGCCGGGAATACATATTTTTTTTCAACTCTGTTCATAAGTTTAACCCTGTCCATTTCATTTAAGCTGATGAAATCGAAA
>JGI20214J51088_10002904_pt1 | contig 11341 bp, 12 predicted proteins | sample WetSurMetagenome_FD_51088 | JGI IMG/M metagenome (IMG submission 51088)
TTGAAGATACCGTGGAGATCTTGAGGATGGAAGAGCAGGAGATCAGCGAGATCGCGATCAAGCTTTACGACTTCGGCAAGCTCAACAAGGTTGCCGGCAGGCTGGATGCTGATTTAGGAAAATTCATGAACAAGCAGGACAAGCCGATTTTGGAAGTGCACACCTGGGAGACCCTTTCTCCCTTTTACAACATTGCTCGGATGATCGACATGATGACCCTCTTCATCAAAATCATGCTCATCGCCATTGTCCTGATCAGCATCATGAACGTCATGATCATGGCGGTCTACGAGCGGATACGGGAGATCGGCACCATTGCCGCCATAGGGACGCTGCCTGGGAAGATCCTCTCCATGTTCGTGATTGAGGGGTTCTCTCTAGGTGTCCTCGGCGCCGTTGTCGGCAACGTTATTGGGGTGGTGATTGTGTACGTACTCGACCTTGCCAAAATAACCTTTGATTTTGGCAGACAAACCGGGCTTGTGCTATCGCCAACCCTTCACGTTTCAGACATCTTCATGGTTTCGGTTATCGTCATTCTCGTTGCCGTCCTGGGGAGCCTCCAGCCCGCACTCAAGGCATCGAGAATGGAACCCATCGTGGCCTTACGGCACGTGTAAGAGCAAAGGAGAATATTAATGAGCAAGTTCTTAGCCATATTCGTAACACTCTGTGTTGCTGCACCGCTCTATGCAGCGGACGGAACGCAGCTTCTGGAACAGATCGACAAAAACCTTACTCCGGAATCTTATGAGTCCTACCGCAAGATCATTAATGTCGAGCCGAGCGGCAGAACAAAGGAGTACGTTTACTACACGGCCAAGAAAGGCAGAGACAAAATCGCAGGCCTTTTCTTGTCGCCAGCCAGCGACAAGGGCAGAAGCACGCTCAGACTCGGAGACAATATGTGGCTTTATGTCCCCAACGTGGGAAAACCGATCCGCATCACGAGTCTTCAGTCCGTGATCGGCGGTGTTTTTAACAACGCGGATATCCTGGCCCTCGACTACTCGGTGGAATACGACGTGGAGAAGGTTGAAGACCTTGGAAACGAGGCCCTGCTCTATTGCAAAGCAAAGACCAAAACCGTTGCCTATGACAAGCTCAAGATCTGGGTGGAAAAGTCCAAGACCCTTCCGACGAAGATCGAGTGCCTCACGGAAGCGGAGATGCTCATCAAGACGCTTTACTTTAAGGACATCAAGGAATTCGGAGGCGGAATCACGAGACCCGCGATCATAGAAACGGATAGTCCTCTTTACAAGGGCTACAAATCCGTCATGATCTTCGCGAAGATAACAAAGCGGGACTTTCCGGACGAGGTCTTTACCCTCACCTTCATGCCGAACGTGGAATCGTTGCTCAAATGAAGAGCCTCTTTTCGGCCCTGTTGCTTTTTTGCCTTTTCGGGAGAGCGGCACTGGCCGCGGAAGAATACACTTTCAACCTTTCTGAGATCGAGAAGAAACCGTACCGTATTGGAGGCTATCTCGAATTCCGGCCCGTTCTGTTCGGCTTGGACCAAGACGCCGCGTTTTACAAGCTCAACTTGTTTAACAAACCTGTGGGGGATACGATCACCCAATATAACGAAAGGGTCTGGATAGACGGAAATATCCAAAAAGGGATTGCGGGTTTCTACCTCCAGCTGAGCGCAGACTTTGAGCAGTCCAACGTCTTCGATTCCACGAGCGAAATTAACGCCTACCAGGCCTATCTCTCCCTGAAACCGTCCTCAACGCTAACAGCGGATATGGGCAAGAAAACGTCAAAGTGGGGCAAAGGCTATGCATGGAATCCGGCGGCCTTTGTCGACAGGCCGAAGGATCCGGATGACCCGGAACTCGCTCTCGAGGGTTATGTGATCGCTTCGGCCGATTATATCAGGAGCTTTTCCTCAGGGCCGCTCACGACATTCTCTTTTACCCCTGTAATATTGCCTGAATATGGGGACATGAATGACGACTTTGGAGAGCCAGATCATGTCAATTTCGCGGCAAAGGCTTACTTCCTTCTCTACGACACGGATATTGATTTCATGTTTCTTACGGGCGGAAGCAAAACACCCCGGTATGGTTTTGACTTTTCTCGAAACATCGGGACCAATCTGGAGGTACACGGCGAATTTGCCTTTATCAGGAACTTCACGAAGCCATTGGTCGATGCGAACGGGAACACCACTTCGGTTACATATGACGCAGTAAACTTCGTTCTGGGAACACGGTACTTGAGCACTCTCAACACCACCACTATTTTTGAGTACTACCACCAGGGGACTGGGTACTCGAGCGAGGAGTTCTCCAATTTACTTGCTTTTATCGATAAAGGCTACAGCGCATTCCTATCGAACGGCAATACCCAGGCCCTAGCGAAGGCGAGGAGTGTGAGCCAGCAGGGCGGCTATGGGAGGTTCACGCCCGAAACAGATTACCTCTATCTCCGGGTCAGCCAACCGGAACCCTTTGACATCTTGTACTTCACTCCCTCGCTCACCTGCATTTACAACCTGAGCGACCAGAGCTTCACTATCACTCCGGAGCTGTTGTACACGCCGGTTACAAATTTGGAGCTGCGACTGAAAGCAGGGTTCCTGGTGGGGACCGCCGACAGCGAATTCGGCGAAAAACAGAATGACTACCGGCTCGAATTCAGGGTGAGGTATTATTTCTAATTCAGATTGCGCCGGCTCCTGTTCCGTCACCCGACATTCGTAAGTCTATGGATAAGCAGCTACCCATTCCAGGATCTTCCAAATCTTGGGCTTTGGATGCCTGAAAGGCTTCTTCAGGATAGGGTTGTCAAAAGGGTTCTAATAGTTGGGGTGAATGGAGTTTCTGAGGAAATTGAAGAACTTTTTCAAATTCGCCCTGACATAGCCCCAGTGGAAAGCAATATGTATCGCAATTGCGATTACGAAGAGGATAGCAGTCCACTGATGGATCCCGATTAAGAAATGCCTCAACCCAAACAAGAAACCGTGCGTTGCTTCGTAGCCTCTGGGTAGTACCAGCCAATTGATGAAACCGGTCACACAGAGCAAGAGGAGAAGAAAAAGGGATACGATGTTGACCAACCAAGACTTACCCATGTCTTTTCCGCCCAAATGAAAGCCATCCTAATATTTAGGAAAAAGATTGCCGCCGCAGCCTTTATGAAATGCGAAAAAGGGGAGCCGGCACTCAAAAGGGCTGAAACCCCAAATACAAGAAAAGGATGAGAAGGGAGGTTCCCAAGGACACGACGCCTGTGACTATTGCGCCTGTTCGTTTACCCTCCTCATTGCTGAAAATAGCGACGCTCTCAAAAGGTTCAGCCCCCGCCTTGGCTGCCACCCTTTTTGCATAACCTTCGCCCCTCCTTAATCCTCTGATTTAGCCCTTGGGGGGAACAAAAAGGTCCCCCCTGATCATGTGAACGGCTGTTTTCCAAGCGGTGATCACCCACACGAAAAACAGCAACCAGTATAGACCGAACCCTATCCAGTTCAGAGAGCTGAGTCCGTAGACCGTATAAAGCATGTAAGAAGATCCCACGTAGGCCCCCAAAGGAAAGACAAAGGCCCACCAGGACATAGCGAAAGGAAGTGCTTTGCGACCGATGTAGTGAAACGTCATGACAACGGACATGATAAACCACCAGATGCCGAAGGCCCAGAAGATCAGGGTGAATGCATTGATGCCCAAGGTTGGAACCTGGATCAGCGGGGCTGAGCTCTTGGCCATCACGAGCAGGGCCATAACCCCGGCACCAATGGGTCCCAGGTTGATCCATACGGTCGGCAAGAGCTGAGAGGGCAGGGGGTCATGAAGGATGAAGCGGGAGAGAGCGACGGCTGAAAGAAAAATGTAGAGAAAAAAGCCGGAGGCCCAACAGATGAAATTGAACAGCAAGATCGGGCCCTGCCATGAGGATGGCCACCCCTGAAGCACCTGCCCCCCGATCAGAGGCAAAATGATCAGGGCCACAGGAGGGATAAACCAGCTTGGATTGATATGCTCCGGCTTGGTGTGGCTGCCGACAAAGGTTCGGTAGGGGAGGAGAAAGGCAAAGACCAGTGTAATCAAGGACCCGATGACCCAGAAAACGCTCGCCACCGCAAAAATCGTAGAGGCGGAGAGGTAGGGCTTGCCGATTTGGAGGAAGTTGCTTGCCAGCACAATAAAGCCTATGGGCATCGTGGGGTAGAACTGAGAATTCACAGGATGGCTGAGATCTTTTATCGCATTCTGCGGATACTTGATCCACCGCATCACCCAAAAGTAAAGGAGCACCAGAAAGAGCGCTATGTTGAACAGCCACAGGATGACGGCCACATAACGGAGAACAGGCAAAAGAGAAGCGTAAAACATACTCGTTGTGGCAAGAATCCCGGTACCCATGACGGATGCGAACCAAGCAGGCGAAAAATCCCTCATAAAATTATTGTCAGACATATCTTTCTATCTCCTCTCCCCACCAGTTTTAGTGCTCCCAATCCATATCACGTTTTAGAAGACGATGTTTTCTTAAATTCTCTATTGCGGACCGCCGAAACCATTGCCCCGATGAAGCTCAATCCGGCAGCTATATAATAGACATATTTGGCGCTTTGAAGGAACGCCGATCCGTCATGAATGGGGCTTGTCCCCAAAAACGCGGTAAAAAGGGAAACCGAAAAGGCAATCCCGATCACCATGCCGATATTTTTGATCAATTGCGTTATCCCGTTGGCCGCTCCCAGTTTATTCTTGGGAACGCTTCCCATGATGCTGCTGTTGTTGGGCGACTGAAACAACCCCAGAGACAGCCCCATGAGGCCCACATAGACCAAAATCAGAACAATCGGGGTTTGCAGATTGATATTCGCCAGCAATATCAGTGCCATTCCGTTGACGACCAAACCCGTCGTCGTCAGAATGGCCGAACCGATTTTATCGGATAAGGAGCCGCTGAAGGGCGACACCACTGCCATCGCCACCGGAAACGCCATCATGTACAAACCGGCCGTTTGGGGCGAAATGCCCAGGACTTTTTGATAATAAAAGGGGATCAAGACGGCCGAGGCGAACATCGTCACAAAGGAGAGCAACGATGCGACGACTGAGGTTGAAAAAACCCAGTTCCGAAAAAGGTCCAGATGAACCACCGGATGCATCTTTCGCTTTTCAATGACGATAAAAAGAACGAACGTCGCCGCGAAGACCAAAATGCTCATGAAGACCAACGGATCTCGAATGCCCATGACGGGGACATTGGAAAACCCGTAGATGAACGTGACGACCGAGACGACCAGCGACAGAGAGCCGACGAGATCAAATCGATAGCCGACCTCGCGGGCTTTTCGGTCGCGGGGAATGGAGATATAGGAAACGATGAACCCGGCGATAGAGACGAGAAAGGTCAGGTAAAAGACCGACCGCCACCCCCAGAGGCCGATCGCTATCCCGCCCAAGGGCGGCCCGGCGATGCTGCCGATGGCCAGCATCGTCACCAANAACCCGAGGTTTCTGCCTCTTTCGGAAGGTGGGTAATTTTCNGTGGCGATCGCCATCCCGTTGGCCATCACCATCGCTCCTCCGACCGCTTGCAGGATCCGCATCACGATCAGCATGGACAGATTCGCCGAAAAACCGCAGAACAAGGTAAAGATCGAGATCACGAAAAATCCCGTATTGTAAATCTTACGCCGGCCGAAGTGGTCGGCCACGGTGCCTAAGATCGGCAGCAAAGCCGACATGACCAAAAGATAAACCGAGGCGATCCACTGCACCGCATTGATATCCATCCCGAACTGCCCGGCAATCACGGGAAGGCCGACGTTGACTACCCCGCTGTCGAACATGGACATGAAAGCGCCAATCATGACGGTGTAAAGAATAAGTCTCGACTGCGCATATTGCTTTTCTTGCGGCATATCCAATTTACTCATTTCCCTCCTCCATGGATCGTGCTTCCTGGAATCCCGCAGGACAACTCGCAAAGCATGCCGCCGTTGCCGCATTGGGCTGTCTCGAATTGCAGGATGGGATGATCGATCCTGAATCGATGAAAGAGCTCGTGGCGGATATTTTCGGAAAGGGATTCGGTTTTGCTCAGGAGTTGGTCTGCCACCTCTACGTGACAGGAAAAAGCGATGCTGGAGGAACTCACGTTCCATGCGTGCAGGTAATGAACGCCGCATACGCCGGGAATTTCCTGCAAAGCATTCTTTATCTTCTCAAGATCGAGGTTTCTCGGTGTGGCATTCATTAGAATGCCGGTCGCCTCCTTGAGAATGGTCCAGCAATTCTTCAGGATGAAGAGGACTATGAGAAAAGAGAGCAGGGGATCCAGCCAGTACCAGGGTCTGAAAATCAAGACGATGCCGTTGAGCAGCACGAGGACCGATGTGAGCATGTCTCCCACCATGTGGAGAAAGGCCCCCCGCACGTTGAGGCTGTGTTTCGAATCCCGATGGAGCAGCCAGGCAGAAAGGCCGTTTCCCAGGATGCCCACGGCCGCCAGGTAAACTACTATTTGGCCGATGACGGGCTCAGGGTGCAGAAATCGCTCAAGGGCTTCGTACGAAATAAAGGCCGCTGCGGCCACGAGAAGGGCGACGTTGATTGCCGCCCCAAGGATTTCGGCCCTCTTGTATCCGAAGGTGTTTTGCGGCGAGGCCCCCTTTTTCCCCATGCGAAAGGCGAAATAGGCGATCAACAGAGCGGTGCAGTCGCTGAAATTATGGACCGCGTCCGAGACCAGGGCCATGCTTTGGGCATAGATCCCGCCTGCGACCTGGGCGGCAGGGATCACCAGGTTTATGGCAAGGGTGATAAGAAGCCGGGCTCCGCTCGTGTCTTCTCCGTCAAACGTATGCACAGGACTCGAGTGATCATGCTGGTGAGGCGATGAAACCGCTCCGCCTTTGGAATCTCGTAGCTCTTCGCTTTCTGCTGCTTGGATCTGCTCCATGGCCCTGTTTCTCCTATCCGTTCATTTCTGCAACCAGGCCCCGATCTCTTCCTTTTCAGGAATTTTGCCTACACATTTGACTTCATCGTTTACAATCACGGCAGGCGTCCCAAAGACGCCATACCGGGCAATTTCCAGGGTCCCTGTCACTTTTTCAAAGGTTGCTTCAATTCCTTTTTCAGTCAATACCTCCCGGACGTTCTTCTCGGTTTGCCTGCATCGTGGACATCCGGGTCCCAATATTTTGATGTTCATGGTCATACTCCTTTATGTTTGTTTATTCTCAGATAAGAAACTCCATGAGATCCTGTTCATCCTGTCTAGGATCACTGAACCATCCATCCATAAAGCATTCCTGCGACGGTAGAAAGGATCACTATGGTGGTGCAAAAGACAACAGTCTTCTTGACCCCCATGATGCCGCCAATGACAAGCATGTTGGGGAGTGAGAGCGCAGGGCCTGCGAGCAGCAGGGCAAGGGCAGGGCCCTGACCCATTCCCGAACCAATGAGCCCCTGTAGGATAGGGACCTCCGTCAAGGTGGCAAAGTACATGAGAGCGCCTGCTACAGCGGCAAACAGATTGGCGCCCAGAGAGTTTCCACCCACGAGGGTCTGAATGTAATGAGAGGGAATCAGGGCCTCGTGTCCCGGCCGTCCCAGCATGAATCCGGCAACAAGGACCCCTCCGCCCAGGAGAGGAAAGATCTGCTTCATGAATCCCCAGGTAGCTTGTACCCAGTTGCTACGTTCGTCTCTTCTGAACCAGCCTTTCAGCATGAAACCGAGAATGATCAAGAGCACAACCGTGATGTACCATTTGGCCGCAAAGATAAAGGACCAAAGTCCTGAGTCGCCTTCCGCAGGTTTTGCAAATGCGGCAAAAACAAGGATCAGCACCATAGTGAGCATGAACAGGGCATCCTGGGTAAGAGTCCGTCCCTTTTCCTGTGCATCGGGCAGGTACATCTGTCCAGCGGTGCGCGACGCATCGTCCTTCCTGAAAATGAAGGCCATCGCCAATCCTACCAGCACTGAAAAGAGCACAGCCCCTACGGCTCTGGCCAGACCTAGCTGCCAGCCCAGAATCCTGGCGGTGAGGACGATGGCCAGTACGTTGATGGCGGGGCCCGAGTAAAGAAAGGCCGTTGCAGGACCGATGCCGGCTCCCCGCGTGTAGATCCCGGCAAANAGAGGCAGNACCGTGCAGGAGCAAACTGCCAGGACCGTTCCGGAGATCGAAGCTACAGAATAGGAAAGAATTTTCTTTGCACTAGCGCCGAAATATTTAAGCACGGAAGCCTGAGAAACAAATACCGCAATGGCTCCTGCGATAAAAAAGGCGGGAATCAGGCATGTCAGCACGTGCTCCCGCGCATACTCTTGGAGCATCATGAAGGCCTCGAGTCCTGATTGCCGAATAGTCGGACTCGACCAAGGGATATAATAACTGGCAACAAAGGCCAGGATGATGATCAACAACTTCCAACGTTCTTTCATAGGAAAAACCTCCTTTGGACATCTTGTCAGGTAGTGCAGGAGGCGGTGTTTCTTGAATTCGAGGATGAACATCCGCAACCGCATTGCATTCCGGGCCTATACAATAGCAAGACCAGTGCCACTTTTTTCTGGAATCGGTCGGCTTGGGATATCGCGATAAATCAAATGGTTAGAATTTCGAGGCGGTTCGAGATGGGCGGATGGAATGTTTCAACCGTTTCCTGATGGAACGAAACGTTTCAAAATCACTCCTTGAGCAAGCCGTATTTTTTCATTTTACGCCAGAGGGTTGTGCGGCCCATGCCGAGAGCTTTTGCGGCGATGTCTCGATTCCATTGATGTTGCTGCAACGCAATCCGGATTTGTTGAGCTTCATCGTCGTCAGGTAAAACGCTTGATTTCGAAGCATTATTGGCAGCATTGATCTTCCCCTCAAAGAGCTCTTGCGACAAGTGCTCGAGGCCTATCCGGTTCCCTTTGCAGCGGATAAAAGCGTACTCGATGATGTTCTGCAGTTCCCGAATGTTGCCCGGGAAGGGATAGGTCATCAGGAAGGCAAGGGCTCCTTGGGTGAGTCCCTGAATGGATTTTCGTTTGATGAGATTGAACTTCTGAATGAAGTGAGCGATCAGGAGAGGAATATCCTCCTTTCTTTCACTGAGCGGAGGGAGCGCAATACCGGCCACGTTGAGGCGATAGAACAGGTCCTTCCGAAAACCTTCCTCGAACGCCAACTTCTTGAGATCCTGATTGGCGGCCGCCACGATCCTGAAATCGGCCTTCAGAGTTCGGGTATCTCCGAGAGGCATGAATTCTCCACTTTCAAGCACCCGCAGGAGATCGGCCTGGAATGCGGGGCTCGTGCTGCCGATCTCATCCAGAAACAGGGTCCCCTTGTGGGCAAGCATGAAGCGGCCCGGTTTGCTTCTTACGGCACCAGTAAAGGCTCCCCTGGCATAGCCGAAAAGCTCCGACTCAAGGAGGGTATCCGGGAGGGCGGCGCAGTTGACTGGAACGAAGGGCCCGTCTTTGCGAGAACTCAGGTTGTGGATTGCCCTTGCGAAGAGTTCTTTGCCCGAGCCTGTCGGTCCGGTGATCAGCACAGGACTGTTGCTTTCAGCGATATCCGGAAGCAATGAAAGAATATTTCTTATACTGGGATGCTGGCCGACGATGTCTTCGTAGGTGTAGTCGAGAGATATCTCTTTCCTCAAGCGTTCCAGATCAGACAAGTCCCGGAACGTCTCGACGGCGCCGAGGACTTCTCCTCGCTCGTTTCGAAGAGCCGTGGTGCTGATGCTGACCGTTTTTCGCCCACCCGTCTTGGTGATGATTTCCGCATGGACGTTGTTCTGAGGTTCCCCTGATCCGAGCGTTTTTTCAATATGACAGTTGCCCGCGCAGACGCTCGTTCGGAGGATGTCCAGACAATTCTGGCCGATGGCCTCAACAGCCTTGAACCCTGTGATCAGTTCTGCGGCATGGTTGAACGATGTGATTTTTTTGGCCGGATCAACCGTGAAAACGCCGTCGCTGATGCTTTCCAGTATCGTGCAGCAAGGGCTGGCAAAGGCCGAGCTGATCTCGCACGACAGAAAGGGGCTGTGGGCGCACCCTCCCTCGATACTACAAGTCTTGAACGGCTGGTCCTTCATGAAGTGTCTCCGACCATCCCTCCCCTGTCCGGTTGAGAGGGAAGTCAAAAACGTTATGCCGCATATCTAATGATCTCTAGCTCCGCCGTGTCATCGACTTTTTGGATAATTCCTTCCACTTTCTCTAATACGGGATCCTCTAACAGATATTCGCCGCAGTTTTCACACTGATATACGGGCAAACCCTTCATAATCACAATAGTGGCTACATTGACTTTGAACGGAAGATCAGTAGTGACTGCCTGTAATTTTGATCCACATACCCGACATTTCATGTCCGCTCCCTCCTGGTTTTAAAATCTGCTTCCCATTCATCCAAGCTTGGATAATAGGCTGTCACGACGCGAACATTGTCTCCTTCAATATCGACAGCAAATAGCACGTGAAAAACTCTGTCCTTATATCGCGAAAANACCAGGTAACTTGGAAGATATTTATCCATAGGGTATTCTTCAATGATTTCGTAATACTCTACCGAATCAAGGATTATTTGCCTCGGAATAAACCTTCCCTCCATCCGCATATTCACGTGATAGGTCCAGAATATTTTTCCTTCTCGGATGCATCTCCGAATAAAGTCTATTGGGTTATCTGGAATCAAAGGCTCAGTTGCCATTCTTATTCACTCTTGATGCAGCAGTTATGAAAAAGCGTTGCATCTTTTGGTGGATCTCTCCTCTCGTTACGATTCCAGCAAAAGAATATTTTGATCTTGCCACAGAATCCACCAAGAAGCAATATGGGTTTTGGGGTAGGCCGGAATGGTACGGTCAGAAAATTATGATGAGTTTGGAGACGGCATATGTCGGATCTGATTTGTTACTGCTTTGGTTACACTGCACAGGATATCCTGAAGGACCTGAAGCTAAACGGACGGTCGCTGATCTTGAGAAGATCATGGGGGAAAAAAGGCGGGGAGGGTGTGACTGCGCCAACAAGAACCCGAAGCGCCGGTGATGCTTGCCCGATGTTCACCAGTTGGTGAATCAGGAAAACCCTTCGGGAAAGCTTTCTACAAAGGCCTTGATTTCATCCCTCACCCGGCGGTAATGGGACATGGCCTCTTCTTCGTTCCCGGCGTTTTCAGCCAACTTGGGCGGGTCCTCAAAACCTTGGTGGATCAGTTTTGTTTTGGCGGGAAAGTAGGGGCAGGATTCACGCGCGTTGTCGCAGAGCGTGATGACATAATCAAACTCTGGGTTGCCAAAGGCGTCCACATTCTTGGATTCTTGGCTTGAGATGTCCACTCCCGCC
>JGI20214J51088_10002905_pt1 | contig 11340 bp, 9 predicted proteins | sample WetSurMetagenome_FD_51088 | JGI IMG/M metagenome (IMG submission 51088)
GGATGCTGGGTAGGAGCCAATATCAAAGGTGATGTAAGCTTTGTATTGTTCTTTTCACAGGCCTTCGGTCACGTTACATTTATGGACCTGATGCCTGCATTCGTCAAATCATTCTTCTTTGGTGCAGTGATCGGCATTGTGGGGTGCTATAAGGGATACAATGCAGGGCGCGGGACAGAGAGCGTCGGCAAGGCTGCGAATTCGGCGGTGGTATTGGCTTCCCTGCTGGTTATCATCGTAGACATGATCGCTGTACAGATAACTGATATGCTTGTATTATGAAGACAGAAGTGGAACACGTATCACCCGCACTGGTACCGGGGGAGCCAATCATAGAAATTGCTGATCTCAGGAAATCATTTGAAAACCAGGAGGTCTTAAAGGGTGTTTCGTTAAGCCTGATGACCGGCGAAAACCTTGTTGTACTTGGAAAATCAGGGACCGGAAAATCTGTCCTGATACAGTGCATCGTCGGACTCCTGGCGTTTGAAGGCGGAACCATCAAAGTCTTTCAAAAGGATATCGCCCCCTTGTCTGTGGAGGAACTGGGGGAGATCAGGCAAAAAATAGGATTCCTTTTCCAGAGCGGCGCCCTGTACGATTCAATGACGGTAAGGCAGAACCTTGAGTTCCCTTTGCGAAGGGTGAAAAAGGGTATGACAGCAAAAGAGATTGATGAGAAGATACATGAGGTGCTTGAAAACGTAGGGCTGGCGGATGCCCTGGATAAGATGCCGTCGCAGCTTTCGGGAGGCATGCGGAAGAGGATCAGCCTGGCCCGCTCCATCGTAGTTGACCCCCTGATCATGCTCTACGATGAGCCCACCACCGGTCTGGACCCGGTCACCTCGGGAGAGATAAGCGCACTGATCAATGAAGTACAGGAAAAATACAAAACCTCATCGCTGATCATCACCCACGACATTAAATGCGCCCGGGAAACAGCAAACCGGGTAATCATGCTGCAGGACGGAGAAGTATATATGGAAGGAAAACCAGCCGACTTTACCGACTCTTCAGACCCCGCCATTAAGGCCTTCTTTACGTAATCTTGGAAACAGAAATAATAATATGGAAACGCACACACAGAAATTCAAAATACGGTTGGGCTTGTTCATCGCAGGAGGAATAGCCCTGTTTGTCCTGGCAATCTTTATCATCGGCAAACAAAAAAACCTCTTCAGCCCGGTATTCAAGCTTACCACGACGTTTTACAATGTAAGCGGCCTGCAGGTGGGAAATAATATCCGGTTTGCAGGGATAACCGTCGGGACCGTGGACAACATCGACATTATAAACGATTCAACCGTACGTGTTGAAATGCTGATCAAAAAAGACGTCAAGAAGTTCATTAAATCCGATTGCGGCGTCAGGATAGGTTCTGAAGGACTTATCGGCGATAAATTGCTTGTGATCACCCAAGGCAGTACGGATGCCCCTGAGGTAAGGGAGGGACAGGCAATTGGATCTGCTGAACCGGTTGAGATGGACGCCATTATGGCAAGTCTTGCCGTAACAGCTGGAAATGCCGAGATCATCACGGAACAGCTTGCGTCAATCATGATCAATGTAAACAGCGGCAACGGTACGCTTGGCAGGCTCATCCAGGATTCGGTCATCGCCGAAAACCTGAGCCAGACCATCGTAAACCTGAAGACAAGCACCAAAGGGCTTGATGAAAATATGGAAGCTGCCAAACATAACTTCCTGCTAAAGGGCTATTTCAATAAAAAAGAGAAAGCACGGCTGGAAGCAGAGAAAAAGGCAGCAGATGAAAAGAAAAAGGCAGATAAGGCAGCAGAAAAAGCTGCAAAAAAGGAGAAAAATAAATAGCCTGCTCTCCCCTGGGAATAGTTAAATAAAACAACATGAAAACTATTATTGCTGTAATAGCTGCCCTGCTGATGGGAAGCAATTCCTATTGCAGTCAACCCGATTCGGTCGTCAGGAAAAAAATATATCATGTCAATTACTATGTAACGGGTAGTATCATTGCAGTAGGTGCAGTATCAGACATATTTGCCATCAGCCGTCTGAAAGGGAAACAGACAATTACGGATGAGGAACTGCTCTTCGCAAACACCGAATCGCAGAAGAACCTGATCAACCCGATTGACCGGTGGGCACTGACACTTAACCCAGCGAACCGTCCCTTGTGGGAAGATATTTCCAATTATGGCCAGACCGCAATTTTCCTGCTTCCGGCACTGCTTATGATTGACAAGAATATCCGGAAGGACTGGTATAACATCCTGTTGATGTATATAGAGGGTCATACAATCACATTCACCTTTTATAACTATAGTTTCCTGGGCCCTACATTTCAGAACCGGTTCCGCCCGGTTGTATACTACCCCGAATTTGCCAATGACGTACGTGAAAAAGGCGGTAACCGTAATTCGTTTTACAGCGGGCATGTAGCTTCATGCACATACAGTATGTTTTTTATGGCAAAGGTATTTTGCGATTATCATCCTGAACTGGGTGGCAAGAAATACCTTATCTACCTCGCTGCCTCAGTTCCCGCAGTGTTCATGGGATATGCACGTATTGCAGCACTCGATCATTTTCCATCGGATGTCGGTGTGGGATTTTTACTTGGCGCGGTTATCGGCATTGTGGTGCCTGAACTGCATAAGATCAGGAAGGCCAGGAACCTCAGCATCGGCATGTTCAACTCTTATGATGCCATGGGGATGACAGTCGGCTGGAAATTTAACAACCGCCCTCATTAAAATTTATGGATTTGGATGAAGGATCGCCTCCGTCATGAGGTGATTCATAAACTCATTTCAATAACCACTGGTAAAATGAAAACTGTGACCAAAAGGTTAAGAAAAACATTGATCATTGTTTCGGGTTCACTCATCGGGATGATACTGGTCATCCTATTGCTGATTTCACCCATTGCCAGGCACTTTGCAATAAAATACGGTGAGAAATTCACTGGCAGGCATATCGAAATCGGCTGGCTCGTGGTAAACCCCTTTACAGGATATGTCTATCTCAGCAACCTTAAAATCTACGAACCAAAAGGCATTCCGGGTGCAAAAAATGCCGACAGCGTCTTCCTCTCCGCAAATGGGGTCAGCGCCGATTTTGCCATGCTGAAACTATTTTCGAAAACGATTGAAATTTCAGAGATGACGCTGTATCAGCCCTGGGGCATCATCATCCAGAATGAGAAGCAGCTCAATTTCAGTGATCTCATAAATCTTTTCAAGTCGAAAACTCCGGGGAAACCACATAAGGGAATCCGCTTCAGCTTACTTAATTTAACCATAAAACACGGCGAGTTCCATTATCGTGATGAGGTGGCACATATCTCATATTTTTTAAAGTCAGTAGACATAAAAAGCACAGGAGTGCGATGGAACGCTGACACCCTGGCGGCTGATGTCTCGTTCTTGTCCGGTCCTGCCAGTGGTTCCCTCAAAGGCCATATCATGATGAATTTTAAAACCCTTGAATACAAGTTCACCGCTGTGGTAAAAAAATATGACCTGGGATTCATGGAACAGTATCTGAAGGACCTGACCAACTACGGTACCTTCAGGGCAAACTTTGATGCAGACCTTTCTGTAAAAGGAAACTTTACCAACGGAGCAGATCTGAATGCAAGGGGCATGCTTACATTCAATGATTTTCATTTTGGCAAGGATACCATCGAGGATTACCTCTCCTTTGATAAGCTGGTATTGCAGATAGATGAGCTGAGCCCGTTGAACCACCGTTATCTTTTTGATTCATTGTCACTTACACACCCATATTTCAAGTACGAACTCTATGACCACCTGGATAACCTGCAAATGATGTTCGGTAAAAAAGGGTCCAATATCTCAGATGCCCACGCAAACCAGGGCAGGTTTAACCTGGTCCTTGAAATTGCCCACTTCGTCAAGGTCGTTGTCCAGAACTTTCTGCAGAGTTATTACAGGATCAACAGGCTGGCAATATACAAGGGTGATCTGCAGTTCCGTGATTTTTCAACCAGTGAGGAATTCCTTGTTGGATTAAACCCGCTCACCATCATTGCAGACTCATTGGACAAAAATCATAAACGGGTGCATGCGTCAATAAAATCCGGCGTCAGTCCATATGGCGATATAAGTATTGACCTGAGCATCAACCCTGTTGACGCCGGCGATTTTGACCTGCAATATCACCTTAAACATCTGCCGGTCTCCCTGTTCAACCCCTACCTGGTAACCTTTACTTCATTTCCACTCGACAGGGGCAGTATTGAATTTAACGGGGTCTGGAATGTCAGAAACGGGATGATCCAAAGTGTGAACCACCTGGTGCTGATCGATCCCCGTGTGTCCAACCGACTTAAAAACAAAGATAAAAGCTGGCTCCCGATGCCACTGATCATGGCTTTTATCCGCGAACGCGGTAATGTGATCGATTATGAAATACCTATAACCGGGAATTTAAAAGACCCGAAATTCCATCTGCATGATGCGATCATTGATCTGGTTAAAAATATTTTTATCAAACCTTCCACTACCGCTTATAGAAGGGAAGTGAGGAATACGGAAAGTGAGATTGAAAAATCGGTGACACTTAAATGGGAAGTGCGGCAGGGAATCCTGCTGCCAGGGCAGGAAAAGTTTCTGGCGGTGATGGCTGAATTCCTGGTAAAACATCAGGATGCGACAATTGATGTGTACCCGATGCAATACAGCAGGAAGGAAAAGGAGTATATCCTGTTTTACGAAGCCAAGAAAAAATATTACATGCGTTCGTCTGCCAGGGGGGCAGCGGCATTCAGTGAGGAAGATTCGTTGAAGGTAGACAGGATGTCGGTAAAGGATTCGCTGTTTGTCAGGTATATCACGGAACACGCCCATGATTCGATGCTGTTCACCATCCAGCAGAAGTGCGCAAACTACCTCGGTTCTGATGTTGTGAACAGGAGATACAAACAGTTGAATGCTGAACGGGAGGCCACATTTATGACCGGTTTTAAGAAAGAAGGTGTCGAAGCAAGAGTCCACATACACCAGGACGAAAGTACCATTCCTTTCAACGGATTTTCCTATTACAAAATAGCCTATAAAGGTGAGTTTCCGGAATCACTGCTGAAGGCCTACCAGAAGATGAATGAATTGAATAATGAACCTCCCAGGAAAAAATTCAAAAAGGACCGCAAGAAAAATAAAAGTTCATTCTAGATAGGATAAGAATTCATATGGTCAGGTACCCCGGACTAACCTGTAAATGTGTGAATCTTGTAAGATAATAGCATAGTTGTGTAACCCATTTCCCCTGAAAGAGACGCAACTTTGAATCGTGATAATTTCACCAAGATATACTTTAAAAAATGAAAACAAAAATCAAATTAGTCTTTCTGCTCATCCTGCTGGTTATTGTCTCTGTAAATATTCCGCAGAAATCAGTTGCGCAGGGAGTTTCAGTCAGTTTCCAGGTTTTTTATGATGAGCTTAGCCCATATGGAACATGGGTTAATAGCCCTGATTACGGGTACGTGTGGATGCCTGATGCCGGGCCGGGATTTCAACCCTATGCTACCAATGGATACTGGGTTTTTACGGATGACGGATGGACATGGGTATCCAACTATCCCTGGGGATGGGCGCCGTTCCATTACGGCCGTTGGTATACCGATCCGAATTACGGACCCATCTGGGTTCCCGACGACCAATGGGGACCGGGCTGGGTAACCTGGAGGAGATCAGGCGGATATTACGGCTGGGCGCCAATCGGCCCCGGAGTTAATATCGATTTTGCCTACAGCAATGGTTACAATGTTCCGTACAACCAATGGACATTCATCAGCGATGGCTACCTGGGGAGGACGAATATCAACAACTATTACATAAACAACTCAAATAATGTCATCATTATCAGGAATTCAACGGTAATCAATAATACCAGGGTCGACAGATCCCGAAATGTCATATATAACACTGGTCCGGACCGGGTAGAAGTTGAAAAACATCTCGGAAGGAAGATTACTCCGGTACAAATCAGGGAAAGCAGTAAACCCGGCCAGACTGTAGGCAAAGATCAGATCCAGATTTACAGGCCCCGCGTGCAGAAAAATATCCAGTCGGGGCCAAAACCGGCACCCACGAAAGTAGAGAGCATGAATAATGTAAAGCATGCTCCTCAGCAACAGAAGGGGCAACCCGCTCAGCAGCAGAAAACTCAGCCGGCCCAGCAACAGAAAACTCAACCGGCACAACAGCAAAAAACTCAACCGGCACAACAGCAGCATAATGCACAGCCTGCTAAACAGCAACCGGCTCAACAACAGCATAATGCACAGCCAGCTAAACAGCAACCGGCTCAGCAGCAGCATAATGCACAGCCTGCTAAACAGCAACCGGCTCAACAGCAGCATAATGCACAGCCTGCTAAACAGCAACCGGCTCAACAGCAGCATAATGCACAGCCTGATAAACAGCAACCGGCTCAGCAGCAGCATAATGCCCAACCTGCTAAGCAGCAACCGGCTCAGCAACAGCATAATGCCCAACCAGCTAAAAAACAACCGGCTAAGACAAGTCCTCCAAAGGATCAGAAGGATAAAACTCAGCCTAAGGGGTCCGATCAGCAAAAGAACCAGAGCGAAGAGAAACCTCCTCACTCAGTATAAACCTTGTTCTGCCTGGCCTGGAGGAGCCTTGGTTACCTGTGGCTCCTTCGGGTCAGGTTATGAGTACCTGGATGAAAAAATATTCAATATTTCTGACCGGTTTTCTATTGCTTATTCATCTTTCCGCAAATGCCCAGGATGATACATTATCCATAAAGCAACAGCCTCCTGCATCGGGAAATACAAATTCGCTTTCCATCGTTCCTGACAAGGCCTATTTCAAAACCTGGGGAACGGATGCACGGGATATTGCCATTGCACCTGTAAGGTGGAACAAATACCAATGGATTGCTTTCTCAGGGGTGGCCGTGGTAACCGGGTTACTCCTCACACAGGATGCCAGGATTCAGCAGATCGTTCAGAAGAACCAGGCGGCATACCTGAACAATGTTTCAACCTATGGCCTCGAACCGTGGGGAAGCGGGCTATATGCCTTGCCTGCACTGGGAATTATGTATGGACTTGGGGCGATTCTGAAAGATGATAAAGCCCGTTATACAGCATTAAAAGGTGGTGAAGCATACCTGTTCGCTTTCCTGTCAGCGCAGATCCTCAAACAACTCACCCACCGCCACAGACCTTACCAGGATAGTCCTCCCGACCCCTATGACTGGGATGGGCCTATCGCCCCGGTAAGTTACAATTCGTTCCCATCCGGCCATTCAACCGTTATATTCGCCCTGGCAGCAGTTATTGGGACTTCATACAGCAAGACCATCTGGGTGCCTATTGTTTGTTATACCCTTGCAGGGCTGACTGCCGCCTCAAGGGTTTACCAGAATGATCATTGGTTTTCTGATGTTTTTGTAGGCTCTGCCCTTGGATTTGCCATAGGCAGAATGATCATAAACAACCATATGAAAAGATTAAAACTTGTACCGGCAAGTCCGACTGGAGTCGGCGTTACGCTGGTCGTCAGCCTCGATTGAAATATACGCTGTACCGCGGGTGTTCCCCCATTCAAAGCGAATGGTACATGTTAATTATATTGACCCCTGCGCTGTTTGTCCTCAAGGTAAATCAATAAAAATATTTTCTGCTCTGTTGCCACGACATGTATGGGAGGATAATCACGCATAACACGGTCATTAAAATAGATGTAATTTTCAATCCCTATATTCAGGCTTTTATAGATCCTCACTGTAATTCTTGGCTTTAAAATGTGGATGTAATTATTGCCATTCAGTCCGATTGCAGTCCTGATCATGAAGAAATAATAGATGAATGATGCTGTTCCGTATTTCCCTAGGTTGAATACGGTTTCAAACTTCCCTTCAAACCCGGCGCCGTAATTATAATCCCTGAATTGAGAGGTGTCAGGGCCATACAGGGTGCTGCTTCCTGCAAAGGGAACCAGTGCCAGGTGGATCCTGGTGTAAAGATTGCTCGTCTTGCTTATTGGCAGTTTGGCTAAAACACCACCCCCAAAGCCGATCGTGCCCAGTTCAAACGATTTATTATCCCAATAATCATAATACTGGAATCCGCCAACAAGCAATGCCATTTTACCCAGCTGGTAATTTTTCCCGAATAAAATTCCATGTCCGATTATATTATCAAGAAATTTTCTTCCGACCCCGATATTCAGATCCACCCTGAGTTTGAAATAATCAAAAGGTTTCCGGGACCGGAGTTCAAAAGGGTTACCGTAATCAAGCTGAAGATTGATCATCCAGTTGTATGTCCCGGGGCCAAACATGTCATAAGGAGCATCATCTACTTTACGGACCCCGGAATAAATTGAAACATTAACAGGTTCCTTCTGGTAGACTTCCTTGTTGGTGACCCTGAATGATTTACCCTGTATCAACCGGTTAAATCCCCGCATCGGGTCAATGATCGCAGCTGCGATCTCCCTGAAAACCCTGTCGGCGCCCCGGGTCCGGTCATCAAGTATGTTCGAGCTCAAACGGTAAAGAATCTCTCCCAGGAATGCGCCGTTAATGGGGGTATAGATGATATCGTTATACGACGGTCGTGTATTCTCTCCAAGGTACTCCCACATCAGGCTCCCTCCCACAGCAAATGCGAATGATTCAAAATAATTATATCCATTCGACCGGCCGGCATTGAAGGAGAGTGTCCCGGAATAGGGGTGTCCGATAAAGTTCACGCCAAACCGGTCTGTGTCCCATTCACACCCCTGGGTGATATTGACCTTCCACGACTGAAACCCGATCCTGGCATAATCTGCGTTTAAAATGTACCTGTCGAGCGACCAGGTCAGGAGGACAGCGCCAAAAACTTCAACAGCAGGGATCCAGAGATGATACCGTTTGTTATAGGCTGTATCATCATTAAGCAGGTCACCGTATTTGTTCTGAATGGTTGTATCGATAAGTGGACTTTTCAGCGGCTCGTTACCCAGCGAATCCGAATGAAGCTCTACTTTCTTATCCTTTATCTGTTCAAGCTGCTGGTCCCGGTTCCCCTTTGCAGGAATTACCGTATCAGGTGTGCTGACATTCTGAGAATAACCAAATAAGGAATTGACCAAGAGGAAAGCCAGAAATAGTATCGCTTTCATTTTATGATAATGAAGTAAAATTCAATGATGAATGTGAAAATGCCCTTCGGCAGGAAGAATCAGCTACAACGAGTAAAGATCATTGATTTCACGGATGGTGAGCTTTTCAATGACCGCGCGTTCATCAAAGTCCTCCCCTGATTTTTGAATTATCTCTACGGATAAGCCAAACTGATCCCTGAAATTTTCCATTATCTCGGAGATATCCATCGTTGGCAGTATCTCGATGATTCCTTCATGATGGATGGCCCTGCATTCCTGCAGGGTTTTACTTCCCTGCTTCACCAGCTTTATTGAAGGGGGAGCCCCCGGTTTGCTTGGTTTTGCAAAGAAGATTATTTTCAAACCGGGGAACAACTCACTAAATTCCTTTTGAAGGGCAAATATTTTCCGGTTGTTGTTTATGACCATTTTCATTGGGATACTCTTTTGGATGAATGGTCATTTTTTGGCATTCTGCAGTGATTGCGCCCAGGCATAAACCGTCTTGATTTCGTCGGTAGACAGAATACTCTCAGGATGCGTTCCCCTATAGGTCGCCGGCGGCATCTTGTCTTTGGAAATCATAATACACATCGCCTGGGCTTTGGAAGCCTGCTTGTCAGGTGAATATTTATCCCAATTGGTCAGGTTAAGCCGGGCCAGTGCATCTGCATTGCCAGGTTCAGAATGACAGGATACACATGATTTTTCTGCAATTTTCATCACATTTTCGGGAATTGCACCTGCAACACCAACAATTGTCCCGGCTGATTGAGCCATCGAGATATTCGGCAAAACCAATGCGATATATAAGAACCCGGAATATGAAACAGCAATTTTTATCAAATTTTTCATTAAGTCATTTTTACCTGTGAAAGGGTTTTCACAACAGGACAAAGGTCGTCGACTTTCTTTTCATAACCGTTACATAATTCCGGGAAATGTTACATGATTCCCACATCCGGAGATCAACCCTATGCCATGTTTACCTGCGTAAGATGCCTGTTAACCATCTTCAAAAACGGAATTCTTTCAATTGGTTTCACGATAAAATCATCACACCCTCCCTTCATGGCCCTTTCCCTGTCACTTGCAAGTGCATAGGCAGTTTGGGCGATAACCGGCAGTGACGGCCTGAATTTTTTGATGAACCGGGTGGCTTCAAATCCATCCATGACAGGCATCTTGATATCCATTAATACGAGCGAAATTTCCGGATGGGTCATTACCTGCTCCACAGCTTCAAACCCGTCCCATGCATGTAAAATCTTTACATTCCTCCTGGATAGAATCTCTTCCAGGAACGTATGATTGTTCACTTCATCCTCTACGATAAGTATGGTCTTCCCACCCCAGTCGTAGCTTATACTTTCGACTCCATGCTGCGGAACCTTAGCCTCCCCGGTCATTTTATCATAGGGAACGGTAAAGATAAAAACAGAACCTTTCCCGGGCTTCGATTCTACAGTCATCGCACCTCCAAGTTTTTCCACAAGGGCCTTGGAGATGGATAATCCAAGCCCGTTACCCCCGTATAGCTTCTTCCCTGTTGCGACCACCTGGGCAAAACGTCTGAATATCAACTCCGTGTTTTCAGGAGCGATTCCGATCCCTGTGTCTTTTACAAAAAACCTGATGAACCCCTCCTCAACCGTATATCCGAAGGTTATCTCACCCTCCTGGGTAAATTTGATGGCATTATTCAGAAGGTTGCATATTACCTGCCTGACACGGTTCCCGTCTGTCCTCAATATGACCTGGCCATCCCGGATGCCGGCACTGTATTTAAACCTTAACTTTTTTAATTCAACAAGTTTCTTATAGGTGACGAATAAATCATTCAGCATACTATCTACATTCACAAGGTCCTCTCCAATGGAGATTTGCCCGGTATCAATCCTTGAAATATCTATGATGTCGTTTATGACAGATAAAAGCTGAAGCCCGCTTGCACGGATGATCTGAACGTACTTCGACATCTCTTCAGCAGAAATTCCGGGCTGAAGGAGTACATCGGAAAACCCGATGATCGCATTCATGGGGGTCCTGATCTCATGACTCACGTTGGCCAGGAAGGCGGATTTAAGATTATCTGATTCTTCAGCCTTTAATTTGGCGCCAAGCAGCTCAATATTTTTCAGGATTAAATCCTGCGCACTCTCCCGGATCTGGTTTTCATTTAATATCCTGTTAAAGGCAATGCCGA
>JGI20214J51088_10002906_pt1 | contig 11339 bp, 11 predicted proteins | sample WetSurMetagenome_FD_51088 | JGI IMG/M metagenome (IMG submission 51088)
CCCCTATCCCTATCGATTGTCCTTGATGTCCATTCCCGCAAGGTGAGGCCTTCCTTCCTGGCCATGGTCTTCATGGCCTTCATTATCCCTGAACCGTACTGCGCCGCCTTCTTNGGCCGACGGGATTCCTCCTCCAAGCCAAGGNCCTCGGCCACCTCGCGCAACGCCACCTTCCGCACCCCATCGTGGACCAGCATCTCATCCGGAAGTTTGCTGGCAAGAACCATGACACGGGGGTCGAGGAAGGGGTGTCCCATGTCCTTACCGAAGACGGACGCTAGCCTCCTCTCTGATGGCATCCCTTTGGTTAAGAGCTCTAACGCGTCGGACCCCATGCTCTCCCTTCGTGCACGAGGCTCCATTGCCTCGTATCGAGCATAGCCTCCGAAGAGCTCATCAGCGCCCTGGCCACAGAGGATGTGTTGCTCGCACGCCCCTCTGGCCACGAAATAGAGGGGCAACTCGAACGATATGGTCAGAGGACTGTCGGTCCCGATGGCCCCTGCCACGACCGGGATCGCCTCAAGCAACTCTGCACCGCTGACCAGGATCCCCTCCCATCCTAGCCGCATTCTGTCCGCTGTCCCTTCGGCCACCCGCAGGTCGTGGGCGCCTTCCACCCCGACGGTGTAAAGCGTGACCTTGGCGTGACGGGAGGCAAGCATGGCCACGACACAGCTGTCCACTCCCCCGGAGAACATCACCGCGACCTCTGGACCGACCACAAGGTCAGTGACCGCCTCGTCCAGTGTGCCCAACAAACCCTCTAACCGATTCACATTGCGACATATGCGGCCGCCGATATTAATGGATTGAGCGTATGCGTTTTACGCATAGAAAGTGTTATCAGCACACAGACTGCTCCATCATGTGGTCGACATGGACAATGTGACACGTATCGGCGTTTCGCTGGAACCGGAGCTTTTAGGGAAGTTCGACGAGATGATCGCCCGGATGGGCTATGGAACCCGTTCCGAGGCCTTTCGGGACCTCATCCGGGACGCCTTGACCAAGGTGGTCCTTCAGGATGAGGAGGCCAGGGTCTGCGGGACCGTCACCCTGCTCTATAATCATCACAAGGGCGGTGTTAAGGAGAAGCTCATGGAGATCCAACATTGCCAGCATCAACTGATATCCAGTTCGATCCATGTCCATCAGGACCTGGAACGTTGCCTGGAGGTCCTGATCGTGTCAGGGACGGTCCGGGAGATCAAAGAACTGGCCGATAGCCTAGGAAGCGTCCGCGGCGTGGCCAGCGGAGTGCCGGTGCTGCTATCTGCCGAGATCGAGGACCATGCCCACGTACATGGTGAGCACCTTGAGGAGGTACCTCACGTCCATGAGCATGAATGAGCCCAAATCCGTTAAATAAAGGAACGTTCTTGATGCGCATTGGATGAAGACCCTTATCATTTCTGAGAAGTCCGATGCCGCTGCCAGGATCGCGGTCATCCTTTCGGGCGGAAACATGAAGCGGGAAAGGTCCCATGGCGTCCAGGTCTTCCGGTTCGAGCGTGGCGATGATGAGTTCTCCGTCATGGGACTGCGTGGTCACATCATTGAACTAGATTATCCTCCTGAGCTCAACGATTGGTCCAAGGTCGATCCCAAGGACCTCGTCTATGCGAAACCGCAGGAGAACATCACGGCGCCTAACATCATGGACGCGCTCAAGGAAATTTCCAAGGAGTCCCATTACATCATCATAGCCACCGACTTCGACCGTGAGGGGGAGCTCATAGGTCTGGAATCAGTGCAGCTGCTCGATTTCGACATGTCCTATGTGAAGAGGGCCAAGTTCTCCGCTTTCACGAAGGTGGAGATAGAGAATGCCTTCTCCGAGCTCACAGAACCAGATTATAAACTGGCGGAGGCCGCCAAGACCAGGCAGGTCGTGGACCTGGCCTGGGGCGCCGCACTTACCAGGTTCATATCCATAACCTCAGGGCAGGTGGGCAAGAACTTCCTTTCGGTCGGCAGGGTGCAGAGCCCCACCTTGAGTCTTATCGTTGATAAGGACAGGAGCATCCGTACCTTCGTCCCCAAGCCCTATTGGAACGTCTCCGGGATGTTCAGGACGAAGGAAAGCTTCAATGCCGCTCATCAATCCAACCCGTTCCATGAAGAGGGCTCCGCGACGGAGGCGATGGGGCATGCCCGATCGGCTAGCCATGGAACGGTTGTTACATATGATGTCACAGAGAAGGACGAATATCCTGTGCCCCCTTTCAATACCACCATGTTCCTGGCGGAGGCCAATAGGCTCGGCATATCGGCCAGCGCGGCGATGAAGATCGCCGAGGACCTCTATACCTCGGGTTACATATCTTACCCGAGGACCGACAATACCGTCTATCCCCGTTCCCTCTCTCTGAAGTTCGTATTGGAGAAGCTCAAGGACTCGGAATTCCGTGAGGAAGTGGAGGAGCTGCTGGCGCAACCCCACATCAAGCCCTCTCGCGGGAAGGTGGAGACGACGGACCATCCGCCAATCTATCCAACCGAATCTGCCACCAAGAAGACCATGAAAGGGGATAAATGGACCATCTATGAATTGGTCGTGAGGCGATTCCTAGCCACTGTGGCCCCTCCAGCCCATTCCGAAAGCCGAAACGCGGTCGTGGAGGCAGGAGGGGAGAAGTTCGTCGCGAGAGGATACAAGCTCCTCTTCTCAGGATGGAGGAAGTACTATCCATACATCCGTGTCACCGAGAGCTCTCTCCCCCAGATGAACGTCGGGGATAAGGCAGAGGTCTCCAAGGTCGAAATGGAGAGGCTGGAGACCAAGCCACCGCAGCGTTACACCCAGGGGACACTCCTCCAAGAGATGGAGAAATTGAACCTGGGGACAAAATCCACCAGACATGAGATCATCCAGAAGCTCTATGACCGCAAGTACGTCATAGGGAACGACCTGGTCCCGACCGAGAGCGGGAACGCGGTGGTAGAGGCGCTGGAGAAGCACGCCAAGATAGTGACCGAGAGCAAGATGACCGCCCATCTCGAGATCGATATGGACGATATCGCCAATGGAAAGGCCACCATGCAGGAGACGCTGGAGGAGTCCCAGGACATGCTGTCGGATGTGCTCGATGTCATGGAAAAGCACAAGCAGCAGATCGGGGACGACATCCGGAAGGCCTTGGCCGAACAGAACAACCTAGGTATTTGCCCATCCTGCGGGGGTGACCTCCGCATCATACGTACACGTAAGGGAACTGAGTTCATTGGATGTTCCAATTACCCACAGTGCGACCGGACCTACAGGAAGCCCACCGGTGCATTGGTCCAACCCACCGATCAGAAATGCGAGGCCTGCCAACAGCCAATGATCAAGGTCATCCGCAAGGGGAATCCCTTGCGCATCATTTGTATCGACCCTGATTGCGAGACGAACAAAGGCAGGGACGTGGTCGGACCCTGTCCAGAGTGCGGAAAGGACCTGAAGACCTTGCACTCCCGGGCCGGGAAGCGCTTCCTAGGCTGCTCCGGCTACCCTGAATGCAAGAGGACGTATCCTTTGCCTCAGTTCGGGACCTTATTCCCGACCGGGGACCTATGCGAACTATGCAAGGCGCCCATGTTCGGTATGAAGGGTAAGGGTGCCTGGACATTCTGTCCCAACATGGATTGCGATAGCAACGAGAAGCTCAAGGTGGCGAAGAAGAAAGAGAAGGAGACGACCTCGACCACCGGGACAGATGAGGTCAAGAAGACGGTGACCACATCGACCACCAAGAAGGCTCCCGCGAAGAAACCTGCTGTCAAGAAGGCCCCATCTTCCACGAAGACTGCGAAGAAGCCGTCGGTCAAGAAGGCAACCCCAAAGAAGAAGACCGCTCTAGCAGAGTAAGCCTCATTGGATCTGAATGGGTTTGACCACTGGTTCGCAGGGTCCATGGTCCAGGTCATCGACCTGGACCCTTGCGTCAGCAAATGCCTCGGGAGCCCTTTCTCTGATGATCGCCTCGAGGACCGTCTTCTCCAGACCATACTGGAGTATGTTTATCACCAAATCGAGGTGTTGCGATTCCTTCTCGAGGGCACCGATGCAACGGACCTTGCCATCATGGGTGGTCACACTGCAGGCCAGATATCTCTCCGGTCCTATCTCCGCGATGCATTTGACGTGGCCGATGAGGCGAGTGCCGGCCTCGACACAGTCAAGGGTGATGCTGGTCATCAGCCTCGAGACCATCTCCTTCATCCCCTCGGGGGAATGTGGACGGAGGAATGCCACGTGCACCCTGGCGGCATGGGCGGCGAAGTCCTCTGCCAGCATCTCACATCACCATCGCTTCCACTACTGGGTCGATGTTGATCATTTCNGTGGCAGAGGTGGTGATCACCGTCTTNTTGAACCCTAGGGTCACCAGGTTCTCTTTGACCTCGTTCACGGCCTCGGATGAAGCCTCATCGATCTTGTTGATGAGTATGATATCGGCGGCCTTGAGCTGGTTCCTCAGAGGATTTGGCAGGGCCTTCATGATCAATGGGAAGCGGACCGCGTCCACCACCACCACGATCCTTATCCTGCCGATCGGACCACCATAAAGCCTCATGGTGTCCAGGATGTTCGATGGGTCTGCGATCCCAGTAGGCTCAACGATGACGAGGTCGGGACGGTACTTGTCCTCCACCATGCGGACCGTCTCCAAGAAGTCCGCTCCCAGGGTGCAGCATATGCAACCGCTGGGCATCTCCGTGACGGATAGTCCATATTTCTCCATGACCTTCCCATCGATCCCGATATCACCAAAATCGTTCACGATGATGACGACCTTCTTCTTGGTCAGCTCTATGATGCGACCCACGGTGGCCAGCACCATGGTCGTCTTGCCAGAGCCGAGGAAACCAGAAACCACCAGCATGTCCATGTGAGGCTCACCGGATATGGCGAAACCTATTCAGCGGCATATATATAAAATCAGATGATGGAACCGGCGGCCATAAAAGCCAACTGGCGGGCTCTTGTGTCCCGTCCGATGCCATCAGACGTCAGACTCGGACGTCCCATAGAAATCCTGGTCCAGCTCGGCCTTCTCGGACGCGATGCGCGTCGTTCTGCAACGACGGCACTCCACGGTCTTGCCCAGACTTCGCTTGGTGCGCACCACGTTGCGATCGACCTCGACAACCGCCCCACATTTGCACAAGGTGCGTAATGTCGGTGCCGGACTGAACGTCATGTAATGATCCTTCTCTAGGATATGGCGGCCCACCGGGACCACCTCTGCCACGCTGGCCATGTGAACGGACATGAGGTCCGTCTCGACCTGTAACCGGAACGCCTCCGAAGTCCGGAACGTAGCTTGCGCTGAACGATTTTCAACCAATGCATCCCTCCCCACTCGAAAGAAAAGCTGTGAACGATATGTGTTACCGTCCTAGATGGGAAGCCCTCTCTCTGAGCACAGAGACTAATGCATAGGACATTTTAAACATTTCGTATGGTGTCCGTTCGCCATATCCAGATGTACGATTTTGTACTCATTTAAATAATGATAATTCTTNGAAGACTCAACATATGTTAACACTTAGAAAAACGACTAACCATGGCGAAGAACGCCGGTCCCATCGACGTGATTTTGTGAATGAAATCGATGGTCCACTTAATTCCTACTTGACCGACGCGAAAGAGGCTATGGTCAGTGTCTTCCCCACGCCCGGTATCATTCGAAGCTCGTCAATGACCAGGGACCCTATCCCCTCCATGGAGCAACCTCTGACCTTGATCAGGATATCATGCTCGCCCGAGATCAGGTGCACCTCCTGGACCCCCACTAACCCAGCGATCCTATCTGCCAGTTCCCTTTGTGAGACGTCATTGTTCGGTAGGAAGGAGACCAGAACGAAGGCTGTCACCGGCTCTCCGAGCTGGGCATAGTCAGGGATGACCGTGAATCCTCTGATGACACCTTTGTCCATCATGCGTTTGATGCGCTCGTGAACGGTGGCCCTGGGGATGTTGAGATCCTTGGCGATGGCCTTGGTGCTTCGCCGCGCGTCCTTCTGCAGTTCGATCAGTATGGCGCGGTCCTTTTCATCGAGCATAGTGATAGACCTCCGTTCCAGATTATAAATCCATATGGCCCTTGGTGGGCATCCCATTGAGCTCGACGTCAACAGGCACCCCCTTACGGACGCTGGCCGTCACGATGCAGAAGTCTTCGAAGATGTCCCGACACCTGTCCAAGACGGACGGGTCGGAGACCTCCGGGTGCAACTTCACCGTTATGTGGGTTATACGGAACCTACCACCTTCGTTCCTTGCCAGTGTGGTGTACACTTCGGCCCGGAGAGAAAATACCTCGGCCCTGTGTCTACGCACACAATAGGCAAGGCTAGCACATAGGCAATTTCCCACGGCGGCAGCCAGGAACTTACCGGCATTGGGATAGTCCCCTGTCCCTAGAGGCTTCGGCTCGTCCATGTAGATGTCCTCCGCCTTCTCGTTATCGAAATGGATACGGAACTTGTAACCTTCAACCATCTCGATCTTGGTCTTGAAGTCGCCCTCCTCCATGATGAGACCTCACAGCGGCAGGCCCTTCGTCTGCCTGATGACCCGATCGCGTATCGTCTCCGTGCATTCCTCTGGATCAGAACGCTTTCCCCGAGATAGGAGTTTTACCTCGGCCAGCTGCATATCATTTCCGCAGCGATTACACTTAGGCGACCGGCCTTCTGAGGTTGATACGGCGAAATTGAGACATCCATCACATCGATAGGTGAACTTCCTGCCACTGCATTTGCCGCGCTTCGCGACTGGCCGACCCTCCTTCTCCACGATGTCCATCGAGAAGTCGATGGTCGGAGCGTTGCTTATGCTCGTGCCGATCCCGAAACCATCGACACCGGCCTCGACGAGCTCCTTGAGGTTTCCCTCCGACAACCCACCGGAGACGAATATCTTCACATGTTGGTAACCGCGAATATCCATCTCCCACCGGACCTCCCGAACGATGTCCGGAAGGGACCCTCTCCTCGAACCGGGGGTGTCCAATCGGACAGCATAGAGGTCCTTGATGTTCTCGCAAGCGATGACGGCCTCGACCTTTTCATCATAATAGGTATCGACCAAAGCCACCCTTCTCACGTGGCCTTCGACGATGGAATCAAATGCTTGGAACGCTGCCTTCTGATCGCCCATCATCACGATCAGCGAATGGGGCATGGTCCCGCTAGGCTCTTGTCCTATCGTCTCCGCCCCAAGGATGGAGGAGACCGTGTCACAGCCTCCGATGTAGGAGGAACGATCGATGACCGGTGCCAATGCGGGGTGCATCCTCCTCACCCCGAACGACATCACCGTCCGTCCACAAGCTGCCAGCTTGCATCGGGCTGCCATGGTGGCGACTCCGGAGCTGAAGCAGATGAACCCCAAGGCAGGGGATTCTAGCTCACAGTACTCCCCATAAGGTCCCTCGATCCTGAGCACAGGCGTCCTTAGACCATCCTGCGTTCGAGGATTGAAGACAGAGCCCTCGGGAAGGCCGTACATGTCGATGTCATGGCCCTCCAGTAGGCGTACCAGTTCCTCGATCCCGCAGAGGATCCCCCACCCCCAACGGTCCGGTAATCCCCCAACAGTGAACTCGGATACGGTGCTAACGTCCAGAAGATTCTTGGAACGGAGGACGTCCATGGTCCTCTCGAAGTATATGTCTGTGGTCCTGCCAGAGGCTATTTCCTGGTCAGATGCGGCAAAGAACTTGGGCAAATGTGCTCCTCCTGAACTTGAGAGGGGCAACACCGTGCCCCATAATGAATTGTGTGCCGTCGCTTAAATGTTGAGAGGCGTGCCACGTACCAGTTTTCGAGAGGCGAATGAACCCTTGCCCAGGAACATCGCCCTATTGCCCAGATTCTCTTCTATCCTTAGAAGGCGATTGTACTTGGCCGTCCTCTCCGCCCTGGCCGGGGCTCCCGTCTTGATCTGTCCGCATTCCAAGGCCACAGCGATGTCCGCAATGCATGTGTCTTCGCTCTCCCCGGACCGGTGGCTGACCATAACGTTGTATCCGGACTCGAACGATATCTCGGCCGCGCGCATAGCTTCCGTTACCGTCCCTATCTGGTTGACCTTGAGCAAGGTGGCGTTCCCCGCTCCAGCCTCCACGGCCATCCTGATGCGCACGGGATTTGTGACGAGCAGGTCGTCGCCAACGATCTGGACCTTCTTGCCGACCTTGCTTGTGAGTTCAGCGAAACAATCGAAGGCCTCCTCTTCGAAGGGGTCTTCCAGACTGATCAAGGGGTAATCCCGCACCAGGGAACTCCAATAGTCCACCATCTCATCGGTGCTCAGGGAGCGACCGTCGATGTCATATCTTCCCTCGGTGTAGAATTCGCTGGCGGCGGGGTCCATGGCCAGGAACACGTCCTTCCCTGGAGCGTAACCCGCAGATTCGATGGCCTTCAATAGCATGTCCAGAGCCTCTCTGGAAGTATCGATGGGCGGGGCGAACCCGCCCTCGTCACCCACATTGATCGCTCCCGCCCCGAAGCCCTTCTTCAGAACTGTCTTCAGACTGTGATAGACCTCTACTCCCATGCTCAATGCGTCCGAGAAGCTCTTGGCGCCGCATGGCGAGATCATGAATTCCTGAGGACGGAGGTTCCCTCCTGCGTGCCTGCCCCCGTTTATCACGTTCATGTTCGGTACCGGAAGGACCCTGCTATTGCCGCACAAGAAGTCGTGGAGCTCCATGTCCTCTGCCATTGCCCCAGCCCTCGCCGCGGCGAACGAGACGGCGGTGATGGCGTTCCCACCGAGGTTGCATTTGTTCTGCGTACCGTCCAGCTCGATCATGGCCAGGTCGATGTCCTCGAGGCGGCGCACATCCATGCCTCTCAAGCGCCTGTCCAAGAGGGTCCTGACGTTGTCCACCGCTTTGCCGACCCCCTTCCCGGCATATCGTTCTCCCCCATCGCGAAGCTCCGTCGCCTCATGCGTCCCGGTGGATGCTCCGGAGGGAGCTATCGCGCTCACCTTCAGGGATGAAGTGGAAATCTCCGCCTCGACCGTGGGGTTACCCCGGGAGTCAAGGACCTGACGGGCCCATACCTTGGTGATCTTATAACCGGTCATATCGAGCACTGCCCCGAACTGACCAGGAACCCGCTTCCATTAGATAAAATCATTTGGAGCCCTTGGCATCATCGGTGGTATCGATGATCTCCATGTTCCTCTCAAGCAACGCCAGCTCCCTTACGCTAAGGGTGCGCGGGTCCACTGATACGATGAGACGGGACTTGTTCTCCATGACCGCCTCGGTGACGTGATGGATCATGCGAAGGACCTTCTCGAAATCATTGTTGACTATCAGGAACTCCACTCCATCGATGAGCACCACTGAGTCACCAGACTTCTCCACGAAACGGATTATCGTGTCGCTGAGGATACCGATGTTGGTCGGGTTGATGTAGACCTTGCCCAGTTGATTGCTCAACCAGATGATGGGGGTCTTATCGATGCCCCATTCCTTCCTTATCGTGGACGGATGCTGCCTGGTGACGCATAGCCCTTGGATGTTGTGCGTGACCTGGTCCACGAAGACCTCGAACGACTTCTTCGGTTTCGTCTCCCTGACGAGGTAGGCATAACCCTTGTGAAGGTCATACAACTTGGCGGACTGCCTTGCATTCTCCATCCCGGAATCTGGTGGGGGTGAGGGCAATGGCTTGGGCGTCGGAGCTTTGCCGAATAATTTGGAAAATGCACTGGGCTTCTTCGTTGTAAGCTCCGGTTCTTGTGGAACAATCTCAACCAACGGTTCGACAATGGGCTCGTCCAAAACCTCATGGAGCCTTGCTTCCAGCGCCTCGTTGGTGAATGGTTTTCGAATGTATCCGGCCACGACATCCTGGAGCCCAAAGATGTCCGTACCGATCTCTGTGGCCGCGGTCAACATCATGACCTTGCCCCTATTGGTGTATCCGCGCTCCTTGAGTATACGNAGAACGCTCCAGCCATCCATGTCTGGCATGTTTATATCGAGGAGGATGAGGTCAGGGTTCTCCTTTTCTGCCCTCTCCAACGCCTCCCTCCCTCCAGAGGCAATGATGGGAGTGTAACCGACGTTGGACACCAGCTCGGAAACGATCTCGGTGACGGCCGGGTTGTCGTCCACAATAAGGACCTTTTTCAAGAGCACACCACCTCTCTTCCCATCACTGGACTATAATCGGGGCGCGTGTTAAAAAGATATGCCCGAAAAAATCTGGCTTCGAAAATATGATAGAACTGGAAAAGGATTTTGACGAAGGCTTACGCCTTCCTGCTTTCCTTGGACTTCTGGCGCAGGTTGGAGTAACCGCATTTCCTGCACCTTTCTGCCCTGATGGCGTTGCGAGCGCAACAGTTCATGCAGATCTTTTTATTAAGAAGCCTGGCGTCGGCCTCTTTGAAGCGTGCCATATCAATCCTCCCGCTTGGAAACTAAGATGTGATATAAATAGGTTGGCTAATCCAAAGAGAAAAAAGGCCTTTCTAGAAGCTGACCGTGCGGGGATAATTTCAAAGGACACATCTTCGGTCCAGAGCTAACCTGACCTTAATAATCTCGGCCATTTACGCCGATCCAAAACCTGTCAGGGAGGAATTCCTTCTTTCCATGTTCAGCAACATTATGATCGGTCTTTTCATCTTGGGACTAGGGCTCTTCATTATCGATAGGACTAGAAAAGATTGAAGTCAAGGCAATCGGGATGGCTACCTTCAGACACGCTCCCCCACCAACACCAAATATGCCAGGAGAGCCTCCAACTGTATCCTCTCATTGCTCCCTTCGACGATCCGGAACTCAACCTCACCGGTCTTGTCAATGAGACGCACCTTCTCGATATCGGGAATGTTGAGGTCAAAGAAGCTCTTGTGGACCTGTCTGATGATGTCCTCTCCGCTGAGACCATAGTTGAGCATGATCTCATCTAGCATGGCGCGTGCCTCCACGAAATTACCTTTTATGGCCGTCTCCAGCATGCTCACGACCTCCTCTGGTCGTGCGTTACCGGTTGTCTGATAGACCACTTCCAAGGTGACCTCCCTCTCGGAAGCGGCCACGACTTGGAGCGAGTTGACTGCCTTGCGCATGTCGCCCTCGCCCACGTGGACCAGGGCATCTAAGGCCTCGTCGGTGATCTTGATGCCTTCGTTGTCGGCGATGCGCCTCAGGTACTTTTTCACGTCCTCTGCCTTCAAGGGACGGAAGCGGAAAACGGCGCACCGGGACTGTATAGGCTCTATGATCTTTGAGGAATAGTTACATGATAGGATGAAACGGCAGTTGGCGCTATAGCGTTCCATGGTCCTCCTCAACGCCGCCTGGGCATCG
>JGI20214J51088_10002907_pt1 | contig 11339 bp, 9 predicted proteins | sample WetSurMetagenome_FD_51088 | JGI IMG/M metagenome (IMG submission 51088)
ACAACTTGGGTTGATCCCTCTCGCTATGCGCTAACCGGCTGAATTATACCGATTCGACAGCGTCGGCCGGCGGGGAAGCTAATCCAGTGCTCCATTGTGGGTCCGTCCCCCCGGCACCATAATGAANAAATGGGCGGCNAGGNCCGGCCGCCCATTCCACCCTTTGTGTGTTCTGTCAGCCGTCCACATCTCCCGCGACGCGATGGGTCACGGGAANCACGCTCCCGCCGGCTTCGAACTCCTGGGGTGCCTTGAAAGTTTGGGCGGGCNGACAATCGGCGCTCGGCGAGTTCAACTCCTGCGGGATCCGAGCATGGCCTGACAACACCCTGCGGAGCGCCTGCCCGAAATCAGCGGACCAGGTGCTGGGTAGCCGAACAGGCGTCCAGGACGAAGAAGCGCTGGGTCGGTTGGGCCATCAAGACTGGCCCGTCCCAGTCCAGGGACGCCAGCACGGTGCCGTGGCCGCGTTCTTGGTGCTGGTACTCGTAGTACAGATCAAACCGGGCCTCGCTGCCGGTGGTGCGCAGGTCGATCTGAAACGTGGCGTAGGTGTTGGTCGGTAGTTGGATGGCCTCGGACTTGACCTGCGCGCTTGTGAGGGTTCGACCGGCGGCGTTCACCCCCACTAGGTCCCATGCCATGTACTGCACCGGCTGGCCACTCCATTGATTGGCGACCATGCCATTCAGTCGCAACACGTTGGGTTCGGGCCGCGTGCAGTTCCAATACTGTCTGATGGCGCTCGTGCCGACCGTGTGCTTGTACTCCACTGGCGGCCACTGGATGTTGCCAAGCAAAATCGCGGCAGGCGGCCCGCTCGCCACGCACCCGGATACCGCGATCCCAAAGAAAACGCATAGCCCCCGGATTGCTCGCTTCATCGCTTTTCCCTCGCAGGCGATCACCTTACACCCCCCCGACAGCACGCGCGCGGCTGAATCGCCGCTCGTGCCGTCGCTCGCCACGGGCGCGTCAATGGGCTTGCACTCCCGTCGCGCGTCCTGAATGTTTAAAGCCTAGCATGTGAATCCGCCGTTGGCAACGAGGCCATGGTTGATGGATCGGCCCACGCCCTTGCTCCCCGTTAACGACCTTACCCTTCGAGCTGCCGTGCGAGAAGACCTGCGGAGCGCGGCGGCCTGTTCAGGTCCCGCGTGGCCCGGCAGATGGAAATGCTCGCGTTGTGGCCCCAAAGCCCGTCCCCGGCGTTGGGGGGAACTTGCCGGGAGTCTTGTTCCATGAGGAGCGGTGTGGTAGCGTCCCGGCAATCGAAAGGGCGCAGTGCCGGCGGAGGGGATCGAGCGGGTAACGCGCGGGGTGTTCCCCGCGGCAACGGTCTCCGGTCGCTCGGACACAACTGGGCGGGGGAGGCGGGTCTTATGTTGTTTGTCCTGGTCGTCTTCGGTGTGTATCTGGCGATGAATTGGTACGTCCTGGCTCGGCTGTGCCACCTGTTCGCGATCCGCAAGACGGTCAGGTTCTATCTCGCGCTCATCCCCCTGGCGCTGTCGTTCATTGTGGCGCTCGCCCTCGAGTCGCGATTTGGCACCCAGGTCACCGGCGGCCTGTTTACCGTGGCGATGCTGTGGCTGGGAATGTGCGGCCAGTTACTCTGGATTTTGCTGGCCCAGCAGGTTCTGGCGCTGGCCATCCCGCTTCCTCGGCGGGTGTGGGCGATCGGCGCGTGTGGCCTCGCGTGCGGTCTCGCGCTGTATGCCGTCGTGAATGCCCGCACGGTCACCGTCCGTCACGAACAGATCCCGCATCTTCCCCTCAAGATCGCGCACCTGTCCGATATCCACATCGGCTCGATCGGACCGTCGAGGCTCGCCGACATCATCGCCAGGACGAATGACCTCACGCCCGATATCATTCTCATCACCGGGGACCTGTTCGATAACGCCAACCCCACCACTCGCGCGAGCGCCGCGCTCCTGACGAGGTTCGCTGCCCCGGTGCTGTTTACCTCCGGCAATCATGAGACCTATACAGGATATGACAACGTACGGCAGATGCTTGCGGCCACACAGATCCGCTGGCTGCGCAATGAAGCGGTGGAGGTCAACGGTGTTCGGATCATCGGCGTCGAGAACAGCTACGACACGGAACTGCTGCAGTCCGTGCTAAGCCGGACGCTCCCGTCACCGGCGTATACGATTCTCATGAATCATCAGCCAACGGGGTTCGCCATCGCCGCCGCTCGCGGCATCGGCCTGACGCTCTCCGGCCACGTGCATAACGGTCAGATCTGGCCGTTCAACTTCATCGTGGGACTATTTTATCCGTATCTCAAGGGCCTGCATGCAAATGGGGGCGCGTTGCTGAATGTTTCGACCGGCACGGGCATCTGGGGCCCGCCGATGCGCCTCGGGTCCCACAGTGAGATCGTCTTGCTGGAACCGATGCGCTGACGCGGCACTCGCGCGACGACTGTCGGAGCGGACCCCTCCCCGGCGACTGGTCGGCTGTCACGTATGGCCAGCGCCACACCGAGTCTATCGGCCGGCCAGGACCAGAAACATCCCTCGTTTGCCTAGCAGCCAAGCTTCTGGTGGACCGCTGCCGTCAATGTCTCGATCCGTCGGGTCAACTCCTGGGTGATCTGCGTGAGGTCCGTATTCTGCTGGAGCAGTGTCAGGAGCTGGGCGGTTTGCTGGAGGGCCTGCGCCTGTTGCGCGGCGCTCGCGGCCGCCAGCGTTTCTCGGTGGAGGGCATCGGCGTCGGCGTGGGCCTGGTCCCGGTCCGCCTGCCGGGTCTGGGCAAGGAGGATGAGCGGCGCGGCGTAGGCGGCCTGGAGACTGAACGCCAGGTTCAGGAGAATGAAAGGGTAGAGGTCGAATTGCGTGAGGCCGGCGACGTTAAGCGCAATCCAAATCGCGACGAGGATGGTTTGGGCTACCAAGAAGACCGGAGTCCCGAAGAAGCGGGCGAAGGCCTCGGCCTTCAGTCCGAACCAGTCGGTGCCGAACGCCGGGGCGAGGTGAGCGTGNGGCGCGTGGAAGCGGAAGTGGTGACGGGGATCGACTGAGCGCGCCGGGGTTGCGTTGCGGTGAATGTCCGTCGGCGTCATGGGACTGGCTCCTTTGTGGGCGGGACCACACACGGATCACTTTCCGGTTCAGGCCAACCGTTGCAGCTGATGTTCTCGCGTGGCCAGATCTTCCTTCGCGGTTCTTCTTCCCAGTGTTGGGAAGGTGCTGGTCAAATGGGGCTATTGGTTCCGGCCGGATTCTCATCAACCCCGGGACACTGAACCCTTTGTGTTTCTTGTGCATCTTATGGTGAATCGTTTCGGCTCAGTGCCTTCCCCTGGGGAGCAGTTTTCCTCCAAGCAGTTGGCCGCTCAGAAATGCGACAGCAAGCACCAGGACCGTGTCAGGGTGCCACCCCAGCCCCGCCAACACGCGAATTCCAATGACGAGCGGCACGGGCGCATGAACGGCCAGGAACCATGGCACGGAGAACTTCCGTAGCCCGGCTCGCCAGTAGCCAAAGGGCAGGTTGACGATGAGGACCGCGAGGGCAACTCCACCCAGCTTGAGCATATCCCGCGACCATCTTCCCTTTCCGTGAGGATTTGAAGTAGAACGTCGCCGCCGTTGGGGCCGAGTGTAGTGGTCAGGGAACAGAAAAGTCAATCGGCAGCCTCGGCGCGGCATTGCCGCGGCGCCGGTGTTGTCCGCCAATACTTCGTCCACCTCGCAACCTCGTCAAACAGGCGGGGGATACCGGTAATCCGGGCGAGCACGTCTTCTGCGCGCCGCGGTGTTGCTTCCCCTGCTTTGCGTAGCTGGTCCGTCAAGTTGATTGAATCCGATTGTCGCAGTTGACGTTCCCGGCATGCCGAATTCTCCTTGCGGATTCGGCTCAGTTGAACGCCGCACAGGTGGGACTCTTCCTTCTCGGGGGTTTAGCGGCAAGCCGTGGGAACCGATCCGCTTGTGCCCCTTGTGCCTTTTGTGGCGAATCGTTTCGGCTGAGACCGGTACTGCCGCCTCCAAAGGGGCGCGCATCGGTCTTTGTTGCATGAGCCCGTGAAATTCCTCTTCAGGAATTCGGCGAGTTTCTTGGGGGGCTCGGGGTCATCCTTCGACCTCACAGCGTGCGACGCCCCGAATATCTCGACTGTGGTCTTCTCATCCTGCCCCGCGACCCCCTGCGTAGCGAGCAGGGCGGCGCGGGGCAGGTGCCTGTCGTGCCTCCGGAGAACTCGTAATCGGCTTCCCTGTGGATGACAAGCCCACGTGCTCCTCTTTCGGCTTGACACCGCTCGGCGGTGGGGTGGATATTTCGCTCAATACAGGAGCCCACCGCATCGCTAGCGGGGTCGACTCGCGGAGGGGCGCGGGGCCGCGTTCGCCGCGGAGTCTTTTTGCCTTGGGAAAGGGGTGACCCGCCATGGCGGACATCGGCAAGGAGTTTTTTCTCGCTCGCGGTGGGCCCGGCGACTACGTCGCCACCAACGCCATCCGCATGCCGGCCCCCGTACACCTCCTCGAACAGCGGCGATTCGCCCTGGGGCACGGCGTGGAATTCAAGGAGTTTCTGCTCGGCGCGGTGGCGACCGGCGAGGCCAAGCCGCGGGTACTCCCGAGAGCGGTATTCAACGCAGTCCAGCGGTTTGTCAGCAGGTACCGACGGCAGAAGGCCGGCGTCGATACCGCCTACCTCGTTCAGATCGATCGGATAGGCGGACGATGGCTGGGATGGTCCCTCGAGCGAATCGTCAGCGTCCTCGAAGCCGCGTTCGGCGTGCGCGACGATCAGTTGCGCATCCGGTGTTTTCATCGCATGCTGCACTACGGTATCAGGATCACGGCGTTTGACGACGCGCAGGCGATGAATCGCTGGTACTGGCGCTTCGGCATCCAGCCCCTGTCCATGCAGAAGGGCTTCAGGAACCGGCTACCAGAGGGGGACGACGAGGAGCACCCCTGGTTCGAGACGGCGGGGTGGCAGAGGCTCCCGGGAGAATTCGTCGGACGGCTGAAGGAGGATGCGAGGGCGCTGGTCTTCCCGTCGTACGGGAAGCAGTTGCGCGAGGCGCTGTACCGCGATCGCTGGGACGCCTTGATCCCGCCCCTGTTCCTCCCCAAGGTGACGTACCACTTCATCGGCGCGACGGACCATCACCATGGTCCGGATAACCACGTCTGGACCGAATACCGCGCCAAATACAAGCTCCTCTTCTACGAGGGCATGTTCCCAGCCTAGGTGGCCGAGAGGTCACGACAAGGGCGCGGTGGCCGCTGGCGGTGCCGACGAGGGGTACCCGTGCGTATGCGAGGTCGCGGGAGAAGTATGCCCACCGCTAGCGGTCCATCCTCCCGGTCAGCCTCCCTTCCCACCGCAAGATGGGGCAGTCGGCCGACCGCACGCTGCCCACTCCCCGGCGAAGGAAGCCAGAGGTTCAGGCCGCAGGCGACGCCCCGATCCCGCGCGCGTCGAGTTCCGCAGTCGTAACGGCCTCACGGTCTCCCGCGACACCCACCATGCGTCGGATTGCCGCCCCGCGTGCCGCAGGGGTCCCTCGCCGGCATCCCAGGCTGGCCTAGGAGCATCCTCCGTCGCCGGCCACTCCGCCGGGGAGGCTCGAACGCGCTTGGCGATAACTGGCCGGTCTGGACGCCCCTCGGGCTCCGAAGGTCCGCCGGTTGGCTGTCGAGCCGACTGGGCACGCGGGCGACCGCGTGTTAAGCGGCCTGGGCGGCCTCCGCGGCCGGTACGACGCGAGGAGACGCCCGACGGCCCACTTTGTGCGAGGTTACGGGTGTCGTCGTTCGCCTGACGGCTCCCTCGCCGCTGGCATGGCGTCTGCTCCTCCAATCTGCCGCAAGGGATGGACGCGGATCTGGAGCTTCCGAATCTCGCAGCGGGCGGTGGATGCTGATGAAACGCATGGTCTTCCTCCTGGCCGTTTCCCTCCTCTTCTGTGTTTCTTGCCAGGCGCACATCCGGGTGGCTCCTCAGGAAGCGATCTCTCTGGGGTCACAGAGCCTCGGTAACATCGCCGAAGCGGACTTGGATGCGAAGATCGCACGCGACATCGTGACGGCCCGGAAAGTGATTGAAGGCTTGCGGACGCTGGAGAAGCAGGCCAACGACACGGCCATCGCGCTTGGACGGATCACTGCCAGGGTCTACACGCAGGCAGAGAACGACCGGATCCGAGCCCTCCTGCAAAGCTATCTCAACTATCGCTCCATTCTGCTCAGGCTCCTTGGGTATTACAGCGCGTATGAGACAGTCTCCCGCGAAGATCTCCGCCTGAAGAGCTTTCTTCTGGCGTACGTGTGCGGCCTCACATTGTTCCAGGAAGGGATCGTCCTGGTAACCCCCTATCGCGATCATCCCCGCGCCCGCGCCAAGCTGAACGAGGCAGAGCCGCTGTGGGGCATCCCCCCCAACCTCTTCGAGACCGTGTACCAGAACATCACCAATTCCACCAATGTCCGGCTCCTCGGGGAGGCGTGGGACTACTACACGTCCCAGCTGCCTCCGATGGCTCGCCACGGACTTGCCGAGGGGCCGGAGATCGCTTGGCTCCATGACACCATCCGGACGCAGCAGCAGTTCATCGAACAGAATGCCGTCGATGTCTGGGAGGGGAAATGGGACATTCTACGGCGGCAGGTGGAAGCGTACCGAAAGGTTCCGGTGTATAACGCCATGGCGGTTCTGGGAACCTTTGCCGGCAACGTGAAAATCTGGTTATCGCCCCCGCACATCACCCAGGCCCAAATTCAAGACCTGAAGCAGATTCTCCAGCCGGGCGATGTCATTCTGGAACGGCGGAATTGGTTCCTGAGCAACGGGTTCCTCCCGGGTTTTTGGAAACACATGGCGCTGTACGTGGGCAGCGCCGAGGATCTCGAGCGCCGAGGTCTGTCAACGGACCCGCTCGTCCAGCCGCACTGGGAGCGATTCCGCCAATCCGACCGGCACGGGTATCAACCGCGGGTGGTCGAGGTGGTCTCTGCTGGGGTGATATTCTCTCCCCTGGAGCACACCGCCGCGGCGGACGATCTCGTCGTCCTTCGTCCGCGATTGAGCGAAGCTCGCAAGAACGCGGCTATCGCCCGGGCTTTCTCGCACTACGGCAAGCCGTACGATTTCGATTTTGACTTCTTTTCAACCGACAAGCTTGTCTGTACGGAGTTGATCTTTCGGGCGTATGATGAGCCGCTGCACGGAGAGAGCGTCCGATTCCCGCTGGCGCGCATCATGGGACGCGACACGATGCCGGCCGACGAAGTGGTTCGGATGTTTGCGTGGGAACGCTCGATGGACGCCGAGCCTGCCGTGCACGGGCTGCCCTCGGCCAGCCAGTTCGAGTTCATCCTCTTCCTCAAAGGGAGCGGATGGTCCGGGCGTGCGGATCTTGTCGGCGTGGCGGATTTCATCCGAACCGTCGAGCGCCCGCGCGGGCCGATCGACCCCAGCGGGTCACCGGGTCAGGAACGCTAGCCGTTCGTGTTGAGAGGGACGCGCAATCCCTGCCGAATGAACCGAAACGATTCACCGCAAAACGCACAAGAAGCACAAGGGGTTTAGTGTCCTGCGGTTGATGAGAATCCTGCCCGAAAGCAGAGTCCCACTTGCGTTGCACCGGGGGGATGCACCGCGACGGACAATCTGGCGACGCGAAGACATCAGCGGCAAGGTGTGGGATGAGTGGATACCGCGCGGAGAGGCTCGGCGGCTATCGGAGATTGATCCGTGGGTCCATCGCGTCCCGGAGGCCGTCGCCGATGAAGTTGCAGGCGATGGCCACGGTGAGAATGGCCACCCCAGGGAAGGTTGAGATCCACCACTGCTGTATCAACTCGCGCCCTTCGGCGACCATCGCGCCCCATTCCGGGGTGGGCGGGACGGCGCCGAGGCCAAGGAAGGACAGGGCCGCCGTGATGATGATGGCGTTGCCGAAATCCATGGCCACGAGCACGAGCGAAGGCGCCAGCGCGTTCGGCAGGACGTGGCGAAGCAGGATGCGCCGGTTGGACATTCCGAGCGAGCGGGCCGCCGGGACGAAGTCGCGCTCTTTGAGCGCCATCACCTCTCCTCTGGCGACGCGTGCGTAGGGGGGCCACCAGACCACCAACATGGCCAGCATGGAATTCCGGATACTCGGGCCCAGCGCGGCCGCAATGGCCATGGCCAGAATGAGCGCTGGGAACGAGAGCACCATGTCCACGATGCGCATCCCGATCTCGTCGACCCACTTGCCACAAAACCCCGACAGCGCCCCATACAGCGTGCCAAAGAGCGAGGCCAGGACCACCACCACCGCGGCGACCGGCAGTGACACCCTGCCACCGTACAACACGCGGCTCAGGACATCTCGCCCCAGTCCGTCCACGCCCAGCCAGTGATCGGCAGACGGGGCCGCAAGGCGAATGGGAATGTTCTGTTCGATGGGGTCGTAGGGGGCGATCCAGGGAGCGGTTGCGGCGATCGCCACCCACACGAAGAGGACGAAGGCGCCGCCCACGGCCATGGGGTTTCGGATCAGCCGGCGCCAGACGAGGCGCCACTCACTTTCAGGAGGAACGGCCCGCTCGCGCTCCGCAACGCCCGACGCTGCCGTGATGGTCGCTTCAGATGTGGTCGTTGGCATGTGCCGTCACGAGTAGTGAATACGAGGGTCGAGCCACCCATAGAGGAGATCCACGAACAGATTTACCACCACATAGACGATCCCGATCACGAAGGTCACGCCCATGATCGCAGGAAAGTCATTGGTCCGAACAGACTGGAATGCATAACGGCCGAGCCCCGGCCAGGCGAAGATCGTCTCGGTCATCACGGCGCCGGACAGCAACCCCCCATAGGCCAATCCCAGGACGGTCACGGTCGGGATCAGGGCGTTGCGGAGTGCGTGGCGTGCCACGACCACCGCCTCGCGGAGTCCCTTGGCCCTGGCCGTCCGGGTATAGTCCTGCGAGAGTACCTCCAGCATGGACGAACGAGTGATCCGGGTGATGAGCCCCATGATCGAGCTTGCCAGGACCATCCCAGGAAGGACCAGGTGAGCGACGGCACTCTGGAACGCTTCCCAATCCCCGTCAAGGAGGCTGTCGACGGTGAAGAGGCCGGTCACGTATTCCGGCCGTTCGATCTGGGGGCCGAGTCGCCCCGGCCCAACGGTCCAGTGCAGCGTTGCGTAGAAGAGTACCAGCGAGACCGTCGCCAGCCAGAAGATCGGGATGGAGACGCCAATCAGGGAGACCATCCGGGCGAGATGGTCGATCGGACCATCTCGCCGGACAGCCGCAAAGATCCCGAGCGGAAGACCGAGGAGGAGGGCAAACACTACCGCGGCCGTCGCCAGTTCAACCGTCGCCGGCAGGAACAGGGCGAGGTCCTTGGTGATCGCGCGCCGGGTGTTAATGGAGGTGCCGAACTCCCCCCGGGTCAGATTGCCGACGAACGTGAAGTACTGTTCGTGTAATGGCCGGTCGAGGCCCCATTTCTCCCGGAACGCCTTGACGATCTCGGGCCGTTGCGAGGCAATCTGCCCGAGATTGGAGACGATGGGATCGGTCGGGACGCTGTGCGCGACGATGAAGGAAATCAGCGTCACCCCCAGCGCCGCGACAACCATCAGGACCAACCGCCGCGCGATGTATGGGCCCACGGTACCTGCACCCTCCCTAGTCTTTGCTCACCGGCGCGAGGTGCGCGTATCCCAGCGGAAAATACTGGTACCCTTGAATGTTGGCCCGGGTGACAATCTGGACCTTCCCCTGCACCAGCATCGCGTAGGGGCCCTCATCCACCAAGAGCGTCAACAGTTCGTGGTACATCGGGATGCGCTTCTTGGGGTCGCTCTCGGCCGCAGCCTTGTTCGCCATGTCCTTGGCCTTGGCGCTGTCGTAATGCAGGCGCGGAGCCCAGGTGTGCAGGATCATCTGGCCGGCCCAGTCCGATGGCCCGAGGAAGTCAGGCGTGTTGTACGAGATCACGGCGGCCTCGGTCTTGGCCCGGTACTTGGTCATCATCGCGCCGAATTCCTCCGGCAGCAGCTCGACCTCGATCCCGACCTTCTTCAGGTCGGCCTGGATCTTCTGGGCGATGGCGTCATAGGTGATCCCGACCGGGGAAGGCCCGCTGCCGTAGCGGAGCGGGAACTTGAATCCGTTGGGCACGCCTGCCTTGGCCAGCAGCTCCTTGGCCTTCTTGACGTCCGTCTTTGGATTCAGCCGGTTGGCGTCAGCTTGGGTGAGCCCGAGAATACCGATGGAGTAGACGGCCGGTCCGCGCACGGCCTGTTTGTTCGTCAGCGCGATGATTCCGTCGTAATCGATCGCGTATCGGATCGCCTGCCGCACCTCTTTCTTGGCCAGCTCAGGATGAATCTGGGGGTTACAGGTCATCCCCATATACATGTTGTCCAGGGACTGGCCGGGGATGATCTTAACGTTCTTGTTGTCCCGCATCGTGGCGACGAGGTCGGGCGTCAGGTTCAAGGCGATATCCACGTCGCCGTTCTCCACCTGCAGCTTCTGAGTCGCCGGCGAGGTGACGTCCCGGATCTCGACCTTGGCGACCTTGGCGGCGGTGCCCCAGTAGTTCGGATTCCGCTCCAGCGTGATCCCCGTGCTGCGGATCCAACCCTTCAGGATAAACGGACCGCCGCCGGCCGAGTTCTGGTTCAGCCACTCCTCGGCCTTGTCATCCTTGTCCGCCGTGGGCGAGTCGCTCGCCCCATGCTCCTTGGCGAGTTTCGAGTCGATGACCGCCCCGTTTTGACCGGAGAGAATCGCCAGCCAATCCCCATTGGGTTCGTTCAGGATCATCTTCACCGTCATCGGATCAACGACCTGCACCTCTTTCAAGGGATCCATCTGCCAACTGGCATTGCCTTTGATGTTTTTGAGGCGGGTGAAGCTGAACCGGACGTCTTCTGCCGTCAGAGGATTCCCGCTCGCAAACTTCACGTTCGGCCGGAGCTTGAACGTGTACTCTTTGCCGTCCTTGGAGATTTCCCACGAGGTGGCGAGGACCGGCGTGTAGATGGTGAGTTCCGCGGGGCTCTTTGGCTTAAGCAGATAGTCATAGGTGTTGAGGCAGATGAACGCCGCCGCGAACTCGAACTGGCGGCTCGGATCGAGCGTCTTCATATCTGCCTGGTCCAGCGAGATGTTGAGCGTCTTCCCGGTGGCCCGTTGACCGGCCGTTGCCTGCGAGACGCCCAGGGCGCCCACGAGCGCGAGAACCAGCGCCCCGACGACTAACGGCGAGAGCGTGCGGAACCTCCACAGCGTTTTCATGTCTCGTCCTCCCCCTGTGTGTGGCAGACCCAACCAGCCAGACCACGACAACCGCAACGCATA
>JGI20214J51088_10002909_pt1 | contig 11332 bp, 6 predicted proteins | sample WetSurMetagenome_FD_51088 | JGI IMG/M metagenome (IMG submission 51088)
ATCTTCATGTACTGCGTTCTCCTTTTCAGCTTTTGGCTCGGGTTTTTCATCAATTTTAATCTCCTCATTTTCAACGACTTTTTCTGTCAATTCTGCTTTTGTGCTGACATCTAAGATAGAGTCATTTTTTTGCGCGTTTTCCGCTTGTGTGGCATCCTCAGTTCCAGTGGCGTTTTCATTCGCCACGGATTGTTCTTCACGAACAGAGTCATCCGGATTTTTCTTGGTCATAATCAATCCTTTAATAGTTCAGCTCTTTTTCAGTAATTTACACCATGGCAATCCATGGAAATTTCAGAGTACGAAAATATTGAAATATTTAATAAAACTCAAAGTTTTGACGTAAATAAATGTGAGAATCAGATATTAAGACAACCCACACAGGTTATGGTGGAATGAGATTGAGTCAATATGTTCCTTATTTCAGTTTGCTAATTGAAGAATTTAGCGGATAAATTATATATTTGATAAATAAATCCGGCTAAAGGAAATTTCCGGTAAACACAAATTAAATTAAAAATAGAATGGACAAGACTCAGATTTTTATTTATTCTGCGATTTTAGCAATTTTGGCAATCAGGTTATACCAGAAATATGTAAAAAAGGATAAGAATAAATCAGGAACCTCATCAAGACTTTCTTCTGACAGTTCAATTACTTCATCGTCAAAAGATGAAGAGTACGAACCTTACTCAAAAAAATAAAAAAAATATTATTTCCTGTTCTTGGAAATCATATAACGGAATGGATTAATAATCTTCTGAAGCAACCTTATATCTTCTGTAATTATTTCTGCTGTGCCCTGCATGTTCTGAGTAAAATCCAGTTTTATCCCATATAAGGTTGTAAGTCCTTCAGGCAGTTCGATTTCAATAATATAAGCATCACCGGCAGGAACAAGGGATTTTGATTTTACGATTCCGCGAACCATTCCGGATTCAAGGTAGGGATAGCTGCTTAGTTTAATATTAACTGACTGACCGGTTTTTATTTTGCCTGACCTTTGCATCTTCATATTTATTCTGCCAACAATATTTCCTGTTTCGAGAGGAACAATGGTTACAACCGGCTCATCTTTTATTGCGGACTGATTTGCACTCCAGAACTTTGTAAAAGAGACTATTCCATCTACCGGAGCGATTAGAAGGTATGTATTTTCCCATATATGTAATTGTGCCTTCAGGTTTAAAAATGATTCACGTAAAACTGAAATGAGTTTTTCTTTTTCTTCTATACGGGTGATACGATAATCCTGGAGAAGTTGCTGTTTCTCGGCCAGTTCAATAGATTTTGCTGAATGGTCAAGTCTGGCCTGCTGCAACTCGATATTGACTCTTAACAGCGATTGATGTGATCGCTCAAGGTCAATTTCTGCTATAACATTTCCGGCAAAAAGTGAAGAATCTCTATTATACTTTTTAGCTTCAAGTCGCTGATTTTCCGAATACAGCTTTTCTTTAACAGCCAATCTGTCGATAAATTCCTTAATCCCTCGTATCTCATTAGTTAAAGAAGCAATTTTAGTTCCGTAAAGATCATTAATCAAATAGCTATTCAGGTCCGAAAGATTCTTAAGAAAAATTCCATAAAAGCCCTGAAGTTCACCAAGTTCCGTTAAGAGAGGCAATAACTTATATGAGAGCAATTCAGGTTTCCTGATAGTATCGATTGTTTGTCGAAGCAATTCCACTTCTTTCAGCGAAGCTGTTGTTTCCATCACAGCAACTAATTGACCTGCAGTAACTTTTTCTTTTTCCTTTACAAAAAATGAGTTTATATGTCCGGTAATTTTAGTAACAAGAGTTATTGGCGGATTAGTTGTAGTAATTTCAATTGGTGAGGGTATGGTATCGGGATATTTTATTAGCCAGGCAAACAAAAAGAAAATAATAAAAATCAAAAGTATTATGGTAGTACCCCATCGGAGAATTCTGCGAGGAGGCTTTCCCATAATCTCCCTGACGGGGTCAGAATATATTATTTCAGGTTTCTGATTTTTCATGTGTTTAACCTAGCTTCCAAGTTCAAGCTGATTCTTCACAAGATTAAAATATGCCCCTTTTATTCCAATAAGAGATGCATGAGTTCCTGTTTCTACAATCCGTCCACCGTCAAGAACAACAATTTTATCGGCGTTTCTGACAGTGCTAAGCCTGTGTGCAACAATAATAACTGTCTTGTTTTTAAAGAATTCTGTGAGATTTTCTACTATTACTTTTTCATTATTGGCATCAAGCGAATTGGTGGCTTCATCAAAAATGATTATATCAGGATTTTTATAGATTACCCTTGCTATCAGCAACCTTTGTTTCTGACCTTCACTTAATCCATGTCCATTTGCGCCAATTTTGGTATTGTATCCCAAAGGGAGAGACTCTATGAATCCTTTTATATTTGCTATTTCAACAGCTTTTACCAGTCTTTCCTCATTTATTTCTTCCGTTCCTGGAGCGATATTGGCTGCAATTGAATCGGGAAACAGGAAACCATCCTGCATTACTGCTCCGACTCGTTTCCTCCAAACTCTGAGGCTCAGATTTGACAATCGCAAGTCCCCAATAAGTACCTCGCCTGAGACAGGTTGATAGAACCCAAGGAGCATCTTTAATAATGTCGTTTTCCCGCTTCCACTGGTACCAACTATTGCGGTCACTTTGTTTTCTTCAACGAAAAGGTCAACATCCTTTAAGGCAAAAGGAGAACGCGGGCCTTCATACTGAAATGAAAGGTTGTTAAAATAGATATCTTTCTTTTCAGGCAGCTTCCTGACTTTTATCCCCGGATCGGGCTCTTCCTCTTCCATATTATGAACTTCAGCAAGACGATCGAGACTCATTCGTGCATCCTGCGATATGCGGAAGAAGCCGATTATCTGACTAACAGGCACATTGAGCTGTCCTATAATAAACTGAACTGCAAGCATCATTCCAAGTGTCATATTGCCTTTTAGTACTGCAGTTGCTGCAACTATGGTTATAAGAACATTTGTAATTTCATTTATAAGTGTAGCTCCGGCTGACTGGTACTGAATTATGCTCAAGCCCTTAACCTTCAGACTGAACAGGGAAGCCTGAAGTTTTTCCCAATCCCAGCGCATACTTAATTCACTCTGTGTCAATTTGATCTCCTGCATACCATTGACAATATTAATAAGTTTGTTCCCTGATACTGACATTTGTTTAAAACGCTGATGATCGAGCCTCGCTCTCGATTTCATAAAAATTGAGACCCATACTATATATAATACTGATCCTGTTAAAAACAATGCAAGTATTTTAATACTAAATATTGCCAGAACAATACCGAATACAATAAGATTGAAAAAAGAGAACAAGATATTCAGGCTGGCTGAAGTTAAAAACTCTTCAATCCTGTTATTGTCTTCAATACGCTGCAGGATATCACCTGTCAGTTTGGTATCAAAAAACGCTACTGGTAATGACATTAGTTTTTGAAGGAATCCTGAAATTATTGCAACATTTACTCTTGAACCAATATGAAGAAGCAACCAGCCTCTGATAAACTCAACTGACATTCTCCCGAATACAAGTGCCAGCTGAGCAAAAAGAATGAGGTAAATAAATCCTATATCGTTATTATTAAGACCAATATCTATAATAGACTGTGTCAAAAACGGAATTACCAGTTGAATGCAGCTCCCAAGAACCAACCCAAGAACAAGCTGATACAGGTACTTTCGATAGAGTCGAAAATACTTAAAAAGGAATATAAAACCATTGGCTTTTTCTTTCTCACTTTCAATTTTGAAAAGCGAGGGTGTCGGTTCAATAATAAGGACCAATCCGGAGGGTTTTCCATCAACAACAGTAGAAGCCCAGTTTCTTATAAATTCTTCACGCCCAAGTTTTACAAGTCCTATAGCAGGGTCGGCAACGTAAATTTTTTCGTTTTTTATTTTATAGACTACAATGAAATGTTTTTGTCTCCAGTGTACAATACACGGTAACGGAACATTTTCATTCATCATTTCGAAAGGTATTTTTACTCCAATTGTTCTGAAGCCCAAAGAGTCGGCAGCTTCAGATAATCCAAGAAATGAGACACCTTCGCGTGTTATNTAGCACTTTTTTCTAAGAGATTCAAGGGAAAAATTCATTTTGTAAAATCCTGTCACCATCTTAAGGCAGGCAGGTCCGCAATCCATTGCATCAGGTTGTTTTACAAAAGGGAAAGACATTTGACGTTTTCGGAAATTTGTTTTTATCCAAAGTAAAGATATTTATATTTTGATTAAAATATTCCCTGGTTACAGATAAAATCAGAAGCTCAGGTATCATAAAAAGAGTTTTGGCTTTTGGAAATACTATATTTGCCAATTGATTCTTCTAACCACAAGGGGTTGTTTAAAGGAATTTCTGATATTAATATAATAGAGGGCGTGCGCAAACAGGATGACAAAGTCCTGAACTGGCTATATGACTCCTATTTCCAGTCTGTAAAAAAATATGTGCTTAATAACAGTGGCTCAGATGAAGATGTTTCTGATGTTTTCCAGGATACCATTGTTGTTTTATACAATCAAATAGCAGCTGATAACCTGCATCTTACCTCAGATCTCAAAGGTTATTTTTTTGGAATAGCACGAAATGTATGGAATGCACAACTGAGGAAAAAACAAAAAACAATAGAACTTGAAATAGATCTTCCTGAAGAAGAGGATTCAGAAGAGCAGTATGATCCAATTCTTGAAAGAATTATCAGCAGGGTGTTTGAAAAATTGAAACCCGATCAGCAAATGGTATTAAACTTATTTTCCAATGGTCACTCATACGAAGATATAGCGAAAAAAATGAATCTAAAAAACGAAGTTTATGCCAGAAGAAAAAAATACTTATGCAAAGAAGCTCTTCTGGAACTTGTGAAAGAAGATCCTGAATATCAGGAATATCTTCGTTTCCAAAAATAAAATCCAATAATAACAATAATACTAGCCACAGCTATTAATGCTATTGTAAGTAAATGTGAATAATAGAGAGGCTCGTCATTACCATATACTACAAGGGTAGACCAGAAATATGGATGAGATCTGAGCTGATCAGCATTTTCCAAAAAAGAGATTCTTGCTTTTTTCAGAGCCCCGCTTTTTGTATATCCATGAATCAGGTTTTTATAAAACATTTTAACAATCTCCGTTCCTGATTTATCTTCAATCTCCCACATTGACATAATAACCGACTGGCTACCAGAGTATATAAATCCTCTTGCGAGACTTAATATACCTTCGCCTGAAGACAACATCCCTGATCCGGTATTACATGAACTGAGAACAACCATTTTCGCTTTTAAAGGGATACCGTAAATCTCAAACGTCTGAAGATAACCATCTTCTTTAGAATCATTTACATGACTGAAGATTAACGTTGAATGCATCGGATCTTTATCATTTAAAAGAGTATGCATTGCAAGGTGAATAATATCATACTTACCGGATTCACTTTTATATACCGATTCTCTGGCTTCACTATTTTCAAATAATATTCCACCAGTGATATCTGAAATGTATTCGGCCTCATGTCGTGCAAACGGAAGATCATTCAATAAGCCTGATCCTGCCTGTCTTGACCTTAATGCTGACTGAATATCAATAGGTTCGGGATAATCAGGAGCAAAGGCAATTAATCTGTTTTTTCTATGGTATTCTTTCTTAACTGATTCAGCCATAAAAGTAGCAGAATAGGTGTATGAAATATCAAAACTATTCATCAGATAAGAAAGATTCTTGTATCGGATAGATGTAAGAGAGTCTGGTGAGCTTAATAAAGTTTCAAAAGGCAGGTAGGAAAGAATATTATCGGGAGAAATGAAGAGCTTATCAGAAATCAGATACGTTCTGATCGGGTCTATCAATATTTTATATAATCTGTATCCTGCGACCTCATATTCCTTAAATTTTACTAAGGCATTCTCCGAAGGTGAAGGCATTGATAATAGTCTTCTGAATCTTTTTATATCGCCATAAAATGAAGAATCTATTGGAATCGCTAACAATTGGTGGTTTTTTCTGTTAGCCACAAACGTATATAATGTAGTATCAGACAGGACATAATTAATATAATTTCCTTCATCGCCGACTATATTTGGAATATCCTTCAAAGCAGATACATGAGTGTTATACTTTATAGCGAAGTACTCAGGATATTTTTTTTCAAAAACAAGAATCAGAGAATCCCTTTTCCTTATTGTCTCAAGAAGATTTTCTTTCAAATTGGCAACTAATATACCATCTGGTTTCTCAAAGGCAGATTCATCGGTTATCCTTATACTTAAGATATCAATTTTTCTCTGCAGCTCTTTCTCCAGTTCACCTGTTTCAGAAGGGATATGAAACTGTGTTGCCTTTAATTCCCTTGTTGAAGCAAGCAGACCCGCAACTTTACTCTTTTCCGCATATTCAAAAGCCAGTTCAAGGAAATGAGTATCAGAATTCTGAATATAAAGCAGATTGAAATCTCGTATTGCATTGAGATAGGAGTCCCTGTATCGGTCACCCAGAATTAATCTGCTGTCTTCTTCACTGATATTAATTCTTACTTTATCCAGAAGTGATACTATTAATTCCGATGTATTTGATGCAGCTTCAAGGATTTTGGGGTCAGATTTTCGCTTATAGATGTCCCAGATAATATTATATTTTGTTTTGAGAATCTTAAGAGAGGTCATGTTTGGTTTAAGAGTTTCCAGAGGTGGATTACTATATTCCGATGGTCTGACATCTTCTCCATTTGAAAAAAGCAATGATTGTATTATTTCAAGAGCTTTTCCCTGTTCACCGGCTTCTTCTAAAGCTCGTGAATATCCAATATATACAGCGTTTTTTAAATATAGATTCTGATTATTCTTTTGAAGAAACTCGAAGCACTTTTCATAACATTTAATTGATTTTCTGATGTCAAGCTTATTATTTCGCAAATAATCTGCATAGTTGCTCAGAACTTCATAGTAGTTAATTGTATTGAGATCAATAGAGGATTTTGCCCGGTCAAGTGCATTCTTCAGCAATTTTTCCCCTTTTTGAGTTTTCTTTTGCCTGGCCAGAAGTATACAATAGCTATTTACAAGGTTATAAGCCAGAGATGAATTCCTGGAAAGTGCAAGTCCAACTCCTTCTTCATAGTACTTGGCAGATTCTTCCGCAAGACCGAGAGCATTATATGTAATTGCCAAACCGTTCAGCAGATTAATATAATTGTCATTATGATCCAGCCTGTAACTTTTAAAAATTGATTCGGTCTTATCAAGATATATTTTTGCTTTTGAGAAATCAGCCAACCTGTTATAGCATACACCCAGACTATAATACAGATCAGCAAGCAATGCCGGAGCTACTCCTGAAGGATTTTTATTAGCAATATCCAGAGCAATATTCAAAGTGTTTATTGCTTTTTCAAATTCATTCAGATCGGAATATGCAATTATCAGAGATAAGTAGAAATTTATCAGCTCAGGATTCGATTCCCCATATATTTTTTTCCCGATCTCAAGAGATTTCAATGCATAAATTTCAAGTTTATTTAAGTCTCCAATACCGGAATATGCTACTCCAAGATTATAAATAGCACGTGCATACCTTTTATCGAATTCATCATTCTTCTCCTTTATCGAGATACAGAGATTTAAGTAACGTATAGCCTCATCATATCGCTTTATTATAAGTTTATAGATTCCAATAAAATAATATGACTCCGAGAGGGTGCTGTCGCCAGGATTTTCAATGCTTATATTAAGTAAAATTTTTTTGACTGTAAGATTTGAACTATTAATATCTCCACGGGTGAGAAAATTCATAAGAGATTCATTAAGCTGTTCTGTTTCTTTTGAATTGTTATGCAGAGAATCGGAATCTGAAGACTTAGCCATATTTCTGATGGCTTCTGCTTCAGCCAGAAGATGCTTTCCATCGACATCAGACGCACAAACAGACTTAACAGAAATAAAAAAACAGATGATAAACTTTAAAAACTGATTCCTGAAATTCATGAATAGACTTCATTGTTATCGGGTATCCCCGATATCTTTCCTGCTCAAAGATAGTAAAATCAAATCAAAATAGATATTTCTTAAAAAATCTGACTCTGTATTTATCTGATTATGTGATCATAAAAAAAATATTTTAAAAATAATTGATTTCTTCGTGTCACAAAACATGTATATCCGACATGTAGATATATAGGGAACGGAACAAAAACCATCCTGATTAAGTATAAATAAAAAACGAAAAATATGAAAACCCTGACGACCCAACAAAAAAATGAGATTTTTAGTGTGTTCGCTCTTTCAATTGAAGAAATGATTTATGTTCGCGGAGGTGATTCTGACGAAACAATAAAATCCACAGTACCTCCTATTATTATCTGACGGCAAAAATTCTATCCTGTTTTTTGAAACAGGAGTAATTGATCATTGATACTATCGATTTATCATTCATTTTTAAAGGTAAATGATTTATCGTTCATGTTGAACTGAGTTTTCTGACAGCATTCATCCAAGATGTATGCCGTTTATGAAAAGTAATACTTTAAGACTCTATAAAAGAGTTTATTACAATCTAAACGATGGTTTATTGAAAATTTTAATATTCGCTTAAAATTTTAATATTCTAACTATAGTTTATTTGAAAGAAACGAAATTTAATATCCATGAAAACAATTGATTTTTCATATTTCATTGAAAGGTATAATGCAGATGATATGAGCGATACCGAAAAACAATGGTTCCTGAAAGAACTTGAAGGCAACGAAAAGCTCAGGCAGGAAGTTGCTCTTAGGAAGCAAACCGATAATATACTTAATAACCAGAATGTCATTTCATTAAGAAATAAGCTTTCAGCAATTGAAAAGAAAAGAAAAGAAACAGAAAAATCTGTTCCTGACAAAAGAAAATCCATATTTATCAAATATGCAGCGGCAATAGCAGTGCTGGCTATTATTGGAAGTATATCGTTGTTTAAGGGAAAGAATATGAGCAGTGAAGAAATTTTGAATAAATATTATAAAGCGTATGAACCTCCGACAAGCCAGAGATCGGTCCAATCGGGTGCAGATGCCGACTTTACTCTTGCCCTGGAGTTCTATAATACACACGATTATGATAATGCAGCTGTATTGTTCAACAAAGTCCTTGAACACAAACCTAATGATATGCAGACTATATTATTGCAGGGTGTAGCAAATTTTGAAGAAAAGAGATATCCTGAGGCAAAACGATCCTTCAGAAAGGTAGTTGATGACAATGCGAACTTGTATATTGATCAGGCTCAATGGTATCTTGCACTATGTTACCTCAAAACAAATGAAAAGGATAAGGCAAAACAACTTTTTAGATTAATCGGTAAAGAAGAAGGTATTTATAAAAATGATGCCAGCAAAATTCTCAGGGGTCTGAACTAAAGCAGGCAGATGTTCAATATAACATACGATTTATTAGGACACATTTGAAGATAAAGACTATGGAGAAAGATACTAATTCATCGAATAATAATATGATAAATTGTCCCACAGTATTAACGGGGATTTCTCATGAATTGAGAACACACATGAATGCAATTGTTGCATTTTCATTTCTTATGAAAGACAATGATTGCAGTAATGCAGAACGTGAAGATTTCAGCAGTCAGATATTAAATGCCTGTGAACAATTATTGGGTCTTTTCGATAGCTTTCTCGACACAGCAATAATAGATACAGGCAAGTCAGCAGCTGATTCAAAGATATATAAACTGGAAAATTTTCTTGATGAGCTGCTTTCAGAATTCAGGGAGGAGCTTAAGAAAGATTCTAATAAAAATATTGAACTGGTTGCCGAAATACAGTTCCCTAATTCAATCGAAGTATTTATCGATAAGAATAAGGTGTACAGAGTAATTCGCAGTCTTTTTCAGAATTCAGTAAAAAGCACTAAATCAGGGTATATTAAGATCGGATACTTTCTCAGGGACGAAAGATTAAATTTTTATATTCTTGATTCAGGACAGGGTTATTTTAAAAGCCGGGAATTTCTTCAGACAGAGGATTTAAACGAATCGCTTACAAAGCAGAGTGATACCTATACTGCTATCAATATAATTCTGGCAAAAAAACTAATTCAGATGCTTGATGGAACTATCTGTGTAGAATGTAATGGTCTCACTGGAACAGGTATCTATTTTTCTGTTCCTGTGAAGCAGGTAGCCAGTTCCGGCATTACTCTCAATAAATATGTAAATACCATGATTGCTATCTGATATATGCAAATGTTATTTTTTGATGTCTGAATTCAATTAGCATGAGAACCAATGGCTGTTTTACCAATAACAGCCATTTTTTTATTTTTTCAATTCAAGAATTTTTGCTTCAGTTCGTCTGTTTAGCTTTCTGCCTTCACTTGTAATGTTGTTACCTAATGGACTGGAGTTCCCATAACCCTTATATTTAAGTCTGTCAGAAGAAATTCCATTCTGTATAAGGTAATTAACGACAGATAGGGCCCTTTTTTCAGACAGAACCATATTGTATTGGCCTGACCCGGTAGAATCAGTATATCCCCCTATCTCCATTACCAGATTTTTATTTTCAGACAGGAGTTTCACAAGGTTATTCAATTCAGATTTAGATTCATTTTTGAGTTGCCAGGAATCAACTTCGTAAAACACATTTGCAAGTTGCATTATCTCTCCCACTTTGGCAGGACTTAAAACTATTCTTTTTATCAATGGCTGAGATACAGTATGCATCCCTTCAAACATAAAATTTTCGGAATAAAAAAGATAACCGGGCTTACTGACATTAATTCCGTAATTATATCCTGATGGCAGACAAACCAGAAAATTGCCTGTCTCATCAGTAACATTCTTGATCAAAATCTTCCCGGTTGAAAGGTTAATTAACTCATAATCTGCTTTTAACAATTTTCCAGACTCTTTGTCGTATACTTTTCCCTTCATATACGAAACAGGATTTGGTCTGGCCGATTCGTAAAGACTAAAAGAAAATATATCCTTTCCATTTTTTTTATCCCTTGTGGACGAATAATATGCTTTTTGTCCTCCGGCCTCTATTATTAATCCCATTTCATCATTATATGTGTTAATAGGATATCCAAGATTCTGGGGGGCAGTCCAGGTACTATCGTCATTCATTCTTGTTATATAAAGATCAAATCCTCCCATTCCGACCTGACCATCAGAAGCAAAATATAAAGTTTTTCCATCGAAATGAATAAATGGAGATATTTCATCTCCTTCTGTATTAATTCTGTTGCCAAGATTTACCGGTTCGGACCACATGTTTTTTTCATTCAACTTTGAAAACCAGAGATCTTTTCCACCGAAACCGCC
>JGI20214J51088_10002910_pt1 | contig 11332 bp, 12 predicted proteins | sample WetSurMetagenome_FD_51088 | JGI IMG/M metagenome (IMG submission 51088)
TTTTTCCCACGGAGAATCGTTTTTATGTTCTGGACATCCCAGCGGTGCAGGAATATGCTGATATACCGTTCTGCTTCGCTTTCCCTGACAAATTCTAGGATTTTTTGAAACGTCCTGATAAAATTTTTTCTCAACGCAGATTCGATACAAAGGACTCCCTTATACAGGACTTTTGCCTCGATAATATCCTCTTTATATGGCGTTTTTTCAAGGTCAGAAATCAGAGAATCAAGATCGGGTTGAAAAATCAGATCTTCGAGCGTGTGACGATCCAGGAGGTAGCTTTTCATTCCGCGGATTCGTGCATTCACATACCCGTAATCCATGTCAATCACCATATAGGATTGCATAGATTTCGAGTTTTTTTCGTTCTTTTACCCTTTCAAGCCGCGATTCAAAGGTATTTGAAATTTTTACGTCTTCGTTCCGTGTACTGAGAACAAGACCGCCGGAGATCTGGAGATCTGCAATTACTTCTCCCGACAGATTTAACTCGGACACTATCTTTTTAATCTGAGTCTCATCCCGTTTGTCAATATGGATACGGAATGTCTCTCCTCCAAGCGCTTCAACTGCTTCCCGGGTAAGGTTTTTTAAGATTTCCGGATAGTTCTGATCCTTTCGCACGTTCGACAGCTGCTTGTCTGCTTCGCTAAAAGCTTTCGAAAAAATCGCTTCCTTTGTTTTGATCAGTTTTTCCTTGTTCTCACCTTTGGTCAGGTAGATGAGTTTATTCTTCTCAATTGTGGCGGCTTTTTTTGACTCTGCCAGAATTGACTGCTGTATCATCGTTGCCTGATTCTTTGCATCTTCAGAAATCGCCTGGACAGCGCTACGGGCTTTTTCTCTCAGCTCGTGCTCTTTTTCCTGTGCGCTCTCTTCAACGGATTTTAACAGGTTCTCATATGCCATTGCCACACCCGCGGTTTCTTAAAGGCTTATCGACACCCGGATAGGAATTTTGACTGCTCCCGTTTGTTCCCGGTTCGGGAGTTCGGAGAAAAATCGTTGTATACGGGAACGCGAGGTAATCACCGTCCGGTTGCTATCGCGAGATTATTTGACCAACAGGATGATCATCGATGCGATCACAAATCCCAGGATAACAAGGGTCTCCGGAATAGCTTCGATAATAATGATCGTACCAGCTACTTCAGGTTTTTCCGCAATCGCACCTGCTCCGGCTGCACCTATCCGTGATTGCGCCCAACCTGTTGCAATTGCACCTCCGGCAAAGGCTATTGCAGCACCAATAGGAACTTCCCAACCAACCATTTTATTCCCCCCCCTTTAATGATAGTTACCTAACAGAGTCATTCACGATAAAAGTATCGTGTAAAATCATGACAAATTATAGCTCTGATGAAAGAATCCGTTGATAATATGAAAATTATATTACTTGACTTAATATAATGTCCAGTGACTTTAACACATCATTGGTCAGGGGAGGGCGGGCTTTCACCTCTTTCCCAATACTAATCAGGGATCTGATTTCATTGACGGATAATGTTGAAAAACGATAGGTCCGAAAATTATATTACTTGACTTAATATAATGTCCAGTGACTTTAACACATCATTGGTCAGGGGGGGGCGGGCTTTCACCTCTTTCCCAATACTAATCAGGGATCTGATTTCATTGACGGATAATGTTGAAAAACGATAGGTCCCCCAACGCGTGCGATCAATCGATGTCCAGACATCCCCCAGGACATCCTTGAGCACTTCGGAATCTGATGCAGAAATAAAATTCCACTCCGTTCCTAATCTGTGTCGTATCTTCTCCATCGCATCTTCGACTGCCTTTTCCTTCTGGATCTGAAACAGTCTTCTTCCCAGGGTATCATCAGTAGTTCCGGACATAGATTATAATTTGTGGGAATTATTCCGTTACTGGTTAATATTGTTTTCCGCATTCCTGCCTGGGCAATACAGTAAATTGGCGATGAGGGGACGGCAGTCGTGCCGCAAAGTATATAGAGAGGGAATGGGATTATCCATCATCCCCACATGAGACGCTGAGGAGCACTACTATGCCGGATGTATCACAGAAAGAAGTCGGAATACGGATGTACCATGTACACCGTGAAAAGATTGTGGAAGAAACAATAAAGAAAATAAAACATGGTATTGGCAAGGACTGGAGTTCCTTCACCCGGGAGGATATCGATCTGTTGAATCACCTGTTACAGTGCACATGGAATGTAATTGACCAGAAGATATGGGATAAGGTACCTTTTGGCACTATGACAAAAGATGATGTACAAAAAATCCTTTCTTACGGCCACGGGGTTAGCCCGGGAAAGAACCCGGAGCCAGCTGCGGTCAACGAGATAAAAAAAATTTTGCTCTCTCTCAAATGATACGAATCCATTTTCTTATTTCTGCTTTTTCGCCAAACTGTTATTGTCAGACAGGAACCTCAAAAAAATCCCCGTCAGTCACATTATGGCCACTGCTACGCACTCTTCGATTGAACCTATCCGGGCAACCGCACCACACATATCCGGTACATAAGCAAGCGCTTTACCGCTGTTTACCATTATTGCCGTGTATTGTTCCATCACGGGCGAGACAACCATGCAGGTATCGGCAAATACCCGGGCACCACTTTTTTCAATAGCATTGACANTCCTTATGTTTTTTTCAATGATTCCCTGTGCTGCAAAGATATAGAGGGGTTTTGTAACTGTTTTTCTTTTCAGAAGCCGGGCGATATCGGCAAGCTCAGCAGGCGAGCAATGAGGACAGCCAACAGCAACTGCATCGACAGGAATATCGGTAAAAAGCTGGTCGATTTCAGCGGGCTCAATCCTGATAACCTCGAGACCCGCTATATCGAACTGGTTCTTCTTTGCTTCAGGAGTTACATCATTGACATGATAGAGAGCAACCGCGCCGGTTGCTGCCATTGCAGCACCAAGTGCTTTTAACTGGTCATAGTCAGGTGAAATACCCTGAAAATAGGGTATTTTATTTCCTACCAGTTTGCCGGTGTAATACCCGAGGGCACCATAACGGGCAATCCCCCATTCTTTTTCATCAGATTTTACTTCGATAATCACCTCGGGTTTACGATTCCTGGAAAGATGCAGTCCATAACAGGGGGTTTTTCCGATAAGGGCTGCAGCAAGTGCTCCCGGGCCCCCCTCACGGTTTGTCCGTGCACCGATGACCGAGTTGGCGTAACTGACCGCTGAGGATTCCGACCATGCGAGATGATCGCCAAACGAAGTTTCATGAAGGTAATAGGGAGTACAGGTGCATTCAAGATTCACCCCTAGGCGTTCATATGCCAATATCACCGCCTGCTGTCGGGCAGCAAATACCGGGTCGATTCCCATTTCCTGCCATCGTCCACGTGGCATGCCAATGGGGTTCAGCACCGCTGGTACAACGGCACGGGCATCAAGGCTTGAAAGCCATGCCAGCCCGTACTCGCCAATCGTTTTGTACGATGCCCCACTGACCTGTGCACTTCTGATCCTGACAAGACGTTCTGCACCAAATACCTTCCCGAGAGCTACAAGAAGTTCCAGCATCTTCTGCCGGGTCTCGCCATTCTCACCGGCAAGCATTCTCTCTTCGTCAGGATCAAGATACATCGGGTTCACCAGGTAGCACGTAAAAATTCATTCTCGTGGCCAAGTACCATGGTCGCATCCACCCCGATTTTCACGTTAGTTCCATCCTCAAGCTGGCAGGGATCAAGAGATGATCCCCGGACCCCGGTGATCACCATCACATCCCGATCACCGCTTACACGGGTCGCAATCGCATACTCTACGTCGAGTGGATCACAGGGATCGATATCCCCGTCAACAATAACAACATGTTTTAAAGAGGTATGAGCCGCAAATGCGGCCATAATTGCATTCTTTGCATCACCCTGCGTACTTTTTTTTATCTGGATTACGGCATGAAGATACCCGCACCCACCTTTGGTCAAGACGACATTTTTTACTTCGGTCACGCCAGCAACCGCACGATAAATCTTTGGCTCATACGGCGCGCCCATCAGTATTTTATGTTCATCGCCTCCGGGCAGGATACCATGATAAATATAATCGCGCTTGAGGTGTATGCCGGTAAATTCAATCACNGGTTGCCTTCTTACGGGATCATAGGTTCCAGTTATATCAACAAAAGGCCCTTCATCAGTAACATCTCCCCCGATATATCCCTCGAGGACAATCTCGGCATCCGGAACCAGCACTCCATTACCACACTGCCTGACAGTAATTTCCCCGCCCAGGAGTTCAGCCGCATAAGAAAGTTCAAGACCCTGGGGAACGCGGGTGCAGCTGGCAAATGTCACTGCAGGATGCGTTCCGATGGTAACCGCAATGGGGAGCTTCTCCCCCTTTGCCAATGCTTTTTCACGCATCACATGCGTGTGCCTGCCTTCGACAAGCCGTGCCACAACCTGGTTATTGCTTATTACCTGCATCCGGTGGATGGACGCATTCTCCACACCATCTAATCGTGAGAAGATAATTCCCGAGGTAAGATACTTCCCGGCATCCCGAGGGAAATGATGCATGATGGGAAGTTTCGAAAGATCCGGCTTTTTCATCGGTAGCGTTCCTGCAACTGTTACCCTCCCATCAAATTTCGCTTCGGAAAGTGTTTTTACCATCTCTTTCTCATCAATGTCAAGAGCAATAGAGAGAGCACGACGACTTGCCGTAAGGTTCATTACTGCCCTGCTACCGTTGATTTTATGGAAAAACAGGAGTTTGTCTGTCCCGGATGCCATCCTTGGGGCCTGGATATCGGCTGAAACAGGCTCCTCTATATCCTCTACGAGCCCCTTTTCCCGCATTTTCTCTATGAAGTCACGCATCATAGCCGCTCCAGCGCTTTGCGAGAGTGTGTTCCACTTCGAGATGATCGAGTACGCGTGCAACGACCATATCAACCAGATCGTCTATTGTTTTCGGATTGTGGTAAAACCCGGGGCAGGCTGGCATTATTGTTGCCCCGGCATCTTCTGCAGTGAGCATGTTCCTGAGGTGGATTTTTGAGAGCGGAGTTTCCCTCGTAACAAGAATACAGGTACGATGTTCCTTGAGGCAGACATCTGCAGTCCGGGTGATAAGGTTGTCTGCATAGCCCATTGCAATCGCTGCGAGCGTTTTTGCACTGCAGGGAATTACTACCATACCGTCAAAACGGTTGGATCCGCTTGCGATCGGTGCGGCAATCTTACTNATCGAATGGTATTCCGCAGTAAAACCTGTGAACGTAACGCTTTCATGGTCAGCGATCTGCTGTGCAATGTCCGAAACAATAATGTGAACCTTTGCATCCCTGCAGAGAACCTCGAGCAGGCGTCGTGCATAACACATCCCGCTCGCACCAGTAACTCCGATTACGAATTCTTTTTCCATTCTATCCTCGCGCTCTCCTTATGATACCAATGTCTGATTCAGGATAAAAAGAGTTTATGCAAAAAAACGCGGGACAATTTTCGAAAAATCATTTTGTTTTTGGGGGAGCAAAGAAGCGGTATCGGACATGTGCTTCCTCCACGCGGCGTGCATGCGTTGGATTGAGATCCCGGCGCGCTTCGATCACGATATTATTGAGAATATTATGGAGTCGGAGTGTATCGTATTCCTTATCCTTGTGTTCATTTAAGAAGTCCAATAAATCGCTTGTACTCTTAAGTACCCCGGAACTTCCCACAAGGTTCAGGCGATTAAGGGTCATGGCGAGATTCTTTTTTGCGATGTCCGTCTTGTAGGGATCACCGGTGGAAAGGTTTAGATCAGTAATTGCATTCAAAAGATCTGTATAGACCTTAAGTTTGTAGGTGTTCTCATGCGTTCTGCTCTCGGCACCGCGAAGTTTCAACACGGAAATCGTTATGACGATAACAATCGCCACTACACCGCAGATTACAACAATCCAGTCTTCAATCATAGTATTCACCTAAAATATTAAGGGTTCCTTTTTGCCAGAGTTACATCAACCTTCACAAGATTACCTCTCATTTCGATCTTGTAGAGACCTGTATTATACTTTGGTATCAGGTGTGTGAGCTCAAAACCATTGGTACGACCGTAACCATAGGTATCTGACTGCCCTGTATCCATATTGGTGACATTCATCTCAAACCAGCTGAAGATGACATCATCCTGCAGCGGATGCACAACAAACTCAATGCCCCACGAAGGATTGTCAACCCGAACCTCTTCTGTATATGTTTGTTTCTCGCTCTGGAAACTATACGAGTCCTTCAGGTAATGAGCCCCTAAAGAGAACGAGGGTTTTTGAGAGGGGATCACGGAGATTTGGGGTATATCGGATGTCTGAACAGGAGTGGTATCCTGCGTAGCGCCAGGTCCCAGATCCCGGATACACCCGGCACATAATACTCCTGCAAAGATCAAAACAAGACAGATGATTATATTTTTATTCATGTGAGTGAGTGTTGGACACAGTAATATAATATTTTTTATTACATTTTATTATAAGTCGGTATGAATGCGTCATCCCGCTAATCGCTCGTGCCCGGGTGTCTGGCAATCAAATCCTGCTACCAGTATTCATCAGGAGGTTCACAGGTGAGCGGAAACGGGGTAACAGATACCCCTTTGGTTCAGGCATCAGTTTTTTTTAACCTGTTTCACGGTAGAGACGGGAAATCTTTACTCTCTGTATCGGAATTGAGATTCCCCTGCTGACGATTCGTTAAAACAGCGTGTCCTGTCGTGTCGGTTTTTTTATGTGCAAAACTTCACAGCCGATTTCAGCAACTAAATCCCTGTGCTCGGGAAGTGTATACACNCCAAGGCGCCATTGTTCGCGTCGCGTTGCATTGAGGGTGCGGATGCGGGGGGAGAACTCGTTAAAACCGACAACTGCATCACGGTTCTTTACCTGTACTTCAAGTGACATCTCGCGGGGAGTCGCGGGGATATCGACCAGTACCTCATGGGGCATCAGGCCGGCATGCAATGCGATCTTTTCTGCGAATTCACGGCATTTTTCCAGGGATACACCCAGCTCAAAAAGGGGTGTACTTACCCGATCGCTACCGGCATATACTGCACGTTTATAGAGCCTGCGCTCATACAGGCGGAGAGCAAGGTCACGGGCAACAGGTTTTTCTGATGTACGCAAAGCGTGGAGACAGTTTGCATCATCCATCTGAAAGAGGGATTCAATCGCCTCTTTTTTTGCATTGCCGAGATGGTCCAGAACGGCCAGCTGGAACATGCTCTCTCCAATCCGGCTTACATGATGATAATATACGGTCGGACGCATGAGCGTCCGTGCAATGAGCATCGATTCTGCAGCATTTACACCATTTTCATCAAGAACCGTGCCTTCGCTGGTCCGTAACAGGTGCCGGATGAGGCGTTGCGCATCGACTGATCCATACGGTGTACCGGTATAATATGCATCACGAAGGAGGTAATCCATCCGATCCACATCGAGATCTCCATGAATTATCTGGGATAATGAATGCTCTCCCTTCACGACAGCGCATAGTTCATGGGGATCAATCCCCCATGCACGGAGCGGAACACCCATCTGTTCCTCGGCAATCATTTCAATATCGTCATGAGTGCGGTGCAGGAATTTTTTCATCAGCGGTTCGCTCGCATGGGAAAAGGGTCCATGACCAATATCATGGAGAAGCGCTGAGGCAACGACAAGGGTGTGCTCATCTTCAGACAGCTCAAATCGTCGTGAAGCTACACCGGCAAGAAACATTGTTCCAAGTGAGTGTTCGAAACGCGAATGGTTTGCACCTGGATAAACAAGGTAAGAAAAACCGAGTTGCTTGATATAGCGGAGACGCTGGAGTGCCCGGGAATCAAGCAGAGCCAGGGCAAAATCCTCCACTTCGACATAACCATGGACCGGATCTTTTATTATCTTCACGATTTCACTAAAAGAATCTTCATATATAACGCATTAAAGTATTGAGTAATGATTACGTTCCTTTCGGGCGGAACCGGGACCCCGAAACTCCTTCGGGGTATGCAGAAAGTGATGGACCGGCATGAAATCTCTGTTATCGTCAATACTGCCGAAGATATCTGGATATCGGGGAATCACATCTCACCGGATCTTGACACGGTTATGTACCTGTTTGCCGGTATCCTCAATACCGACACCTGGTGGGGTATCAGAAACGATTCATTTACAACCCATGAAGAGATTATCCGCCTTGGGATTGAAGAGTATATTGCAATTGGTGATAAGGATCGTGCCGTTCAGATCGCCCGCGGTGAGATGCTAAGAAACGGAATGCGCCTCACCAATGCCACAAAAAGTCTCTGTGACCGTTTTGGTGTCCGGGAGAATGTACTGCCGATGACCGATACCGAAGTGACAACCCAGGTAAAAACAGATCTCGGCCTGATTCATTTTCAGGAATACTGGGTTCGGGCAAAGGGACAGATCGGAATAGAGCAGGTGCTAAGAAGTTTCCGTGATCCACCTGTTGCAACCGAGGAAGTTCTTGCAGTGATTGAAGCGAGTGACGCTGTGGTGATCGGTCCCTCCAATCCAATTACCAGTATTTCCCCGATTCTTGCGTGTGATGGGATAAAACCAGCCCTGCGAAAAAAAACAGTGATAGCAGTAAGTCCGTTTATTGGTAATTCCCCGGTCAGTGGTCCAGCTGGGGACCTCATGAAAGCTGCAGGATTCGAACCCAGCGCCAGGGGGACATTACACTGCTATGAAGGGATCGCTGATATCTTCGTGCAGGATATCCGGGACCCGGTTGAAATCGGCAATTCAGTAAGGTTTGACACGCTTATGATCGACGAAGAAAAAAGTGTCGCACTTGCTCAGGAAATCCTGAGCCTTACAAAGGATTGCTGAACGAAAAATCCATAAATTTTTATGACTTTTTTTTTTGCAAACTTATATAATGCTGCGCAATAAGGTGAAGGATATGAAGGTTAAAATGGACGATATGATCCCTATTTCAATAGTTATATGCTGTGTGGTAATCTCCGGATGCGTATCGGATCTTGAAACCGGGAAAGGTACACTTCAACTTTCCACATCACCCTCCGGTGCCCAGGTTTACCTTGACAGTCAGTACCAGGGTAGTACACCAGGCACTATAGCCGATGTGGGAACAGGAAATCATACCCTTGAATTCCGTTATCCCGGGTATCAGAGCTGGTCAACCCCGATTGTAGTATCGTCAGGCACCAATCATTATTATGCCGCATTGACAAGGATTCCCGAGATCACGCCAACAAACAGCGTCCCTGTCACGTTACCTTCGTCGCCCGAAGTTACCGTGAAGGCGAGTAAAAATACCATGGTTATTGGTGACTCGATCCTCTTTTCAGGAACAGGTTCCGGCACTGATAGTATTTTTTTGACACTCTATGGGCCGGGATACTATCATTACGGAGTGCTCCTGGACCAGCCTAAGGTAAATTCAGCAGGTTCGTGGAGTTATACCTGGAATCCGGGATTTTCCCTGCAATCTGGTTCTTATACCATGGTTGTGGAGGACGCTAAGAAGACTTCTTCTGACAGGGTTGAATTCTCCGTTGTTGGCGGAGGAGTGGTGTCCATAGCAGCGAATACGTATGCGGCTGCACCGGGTGGTGCCGTAACATTTTCGGGCCAGTGTACAACAGGTGCACAAAATGTTCAGCTCGTGTTATACGGGCCTGAACGGTACTCGGGCGGGGTCGAATTAGGTTCGGTATCATGTCTGGCCGATAAAACTTGGAATTTTAAATATTCACTTGAAAATTACATGCCTGCCGGCTATTATACCATGTATGTATATGATATCCCAAAAACAACATCCAGCAACATTCAGTTCACGGTAGGTTTCACCTCATAAAAATTGTGTCCCTGGGGTAGTATCTCAATCCCTTTTATTGAGTTTTTCTGACAAGAAACGGTTTCGTAAGCCTAAACCGCGAATAACCGTTTAATATTTCATTCGTCCGGGACTCGTGACGCAGATAAATTCAGTAAATTCCGGCATGTCAACGTATTTTTCTTCTGCCAGGGTACGGATTGCCAGAAATCTAAAAAAACCGGTTAAATAATCCCGAACAGGATTAAACCCTGTCACGATTATCCGATACCTATTTGAAGGATTTTATACTAATACTCGTTCGGAGAACGTACATGGGAATTACCAAGAAATTCGTCAATATGTTTAAGTCAGGAAAAGCCGAAGAAGGGGGGAAAAAAGAGAAGGAGGAAGCACAAATACGTTCACAAACAGTGCGTTATGAAAGTTTCCTCACTGCTCTGAGAGAGGGCGATCTCGATACCCGTTGGAATGCAGTGCGATCTGTCGGCGATCTTGGTGAACCCTTCATCGAACCGCTCATTGGTGGCCTCAACGATGAGTACTGGATTATCAGGCGCGGATCTGCAGATACTCTTGGAAAGATTGGAGCTCCTGCTGTCGGACCATTGATTGAAGCATTACACGTGCCAGGTGAAGATGTACGGCAGGAAATTATTCATGCGCTTCAATTGATCGGGGAACCTTCGGTTGGTGCTTTGATACAGGGGCTGAAACATAACAATCCATTTATCCGAAGAGGTTCTGTTCAGGCACTCGGGATCCTCTGCGAAGCACGGGCTGTCCCCCAGCTCATTGAATCACTCACGGATCCAGATGCCATGGTCCGATATGAGAGCGCTGTTGCTCTTGGTCGGATCGGAAATCCACGGGCAATCGGACCACTTATCGAAGCACTCAACGATGTAAAAGAACCAGTGCGGATGGCAGCAATGGCAACGCTCTGTTCACTGGGAGAGCCATCAATAGATCCCCTGATCAGAGCTCTCATTGATCCTAATGATGATATCCGCCACAGGGCGACACTCGCTCTCGTTACTGTCGGTGAGCCCGCAGTGGATACGTTAATAAAAGCNCTTGGTGATCAGAATCAGGGCATACGGAAGGGTGCTGTAGAAGTGCTCGGGCAGATTGGGAACACACGTGCAATCCCACCGGTTATGGAAAAACTCGACGATCCCGATCGATCGGTTCGTATTGAATCCGTGAAAGCGCTCGCTACCCTCGGAGTCCCTGCGATTGCACCCCTTATGCAGGCATTCCGCATCGGGGACGCAATGGTGAGAACCAGCGCCATGGAAGCTCTCTGGATGCTTGGACAGCCGGCGACAACCCCTCTCATCATGGTTTTGAAAGACGACCAGAGCGATGTTCGTAAGCGTGCTGCACTCCTCCTTGGTGAGATCGGGGATCAGAAAGCCGTCGATCATCTGACCTCTCTTCTTGCTGATGAAAATGTTGCAGTAAGACGCGAAGCATTCGAAGCGCTTGAGATGATCAAGAAACGATCTAC
>JGI20214J51088_10002912_pt1 | contig 11330 bp, 11 predicted proteins | sample WetSurMetagenome_FD_51088 | JGI IMG/M metagenome (IMG submission 51088)
AGTGGCGAGGAAGCTAAACGAACGCCCAAGGAAGACGCTAAACTATGAAACACCGGCTGAACGATTTAACCAACTTGTTGCATCGACGGGTTGAATCCGCACCGAAATGAAGACGGGCTGGAAGTTAGCATAGGCACCGGTCGCGAGTGTCTGGTACCCTTTGAAACCATGCCTTGCTGTTTTTGCGACCCTTTGGTAAGGTGATAGTGATTATGAAACTGTCTCGTCTCTTTCTGCCGTTATCCTTAGCATTCGCCTTGCTGTTCGCACAGCAGGTGGGGGCAGAGCATACCTTGACCCATGTGTTCGAGGAACAGTCGCAGAAAGACAAGCAAGCACCGCATTCTGCGGCTTGCGAGAAGTGCGATGCCTATGCGCAATTAGGTAGCGCCCTTACTGTTGGTGCTTATGTTTTACCTCTGCCACATGCATCAGTTGAAGTAGCAAGACATTTCGCTGACTCTTTCCATTACTTCCACATCCTGGCCGCTCCTGCACGCGGCCCGCCATCTCTCCACAAATATTTCGCCTAAACGCCAATCCCTTATCCTATGCAGATGAGGGGTTGCTACTTAGCAATATTTTTGGAGAAACACCGTGCTCAAGCAAATCTTATTTTGTGCGGCGCTGTCAGCGCCGCTATACGTCTATGCCGAAAATGAACAAGAACCAAGTTCTACTTCTGGACAAGTTGAACAAAAGACTGAAACCAGTAAGTTAAGCACTATCGAGGGATTGGTACGAAATAGCCTCGGACTACCAATCGATGGAGCCACTGTCACACTGAAGATGGCCACTGGAGAAGTCGTTGGCAATACCACCAGCAATGCAGATGGGCGTTTTAACTTTTCAGGAATTGCACCGGCCACTTATGTTGTCTTGTCTGACAAAGCCGGTTATGAATTCGGCACTACAAATGTAACGCTTCAAGCTGGAGTGGTAAATACCACCATAACGTTGGCAGCATCGCAAGTACCTGAGATCAACATCACAGTGGCGCGTTTGGACAATGCCCGCAACGGGCTGTCACCAGAAACCGGCGGCAGCGTCTATCGCTTCGCACAAAAAGACATCCAAAATTTGCCGCAGGGAGACAGTACGCCATTAAACCAGGTTCTTCTTCAGGCTCCCGGCGTGGTCAATGATTCATATGGACAATTACATGTGCGCGGCGATCACGGCAACATGCAGTATCGCATCAACGGCGTGATACTTCCCGAAGGCATCAGCGGTTTCGGCCAGGCACTCGATACGCGCTTTGCGCAGAACATTAATCTACTCACTGGCGCGTTACCCGCACAATACGGCTATCGCACGGCAGGGGTCGTCGAAATCAATACCAAGACCAATTTCGAGAGTGGCGGGCAACTCGACATGTATGGTGGCAGCAACAATACTTTCAATCCCAGCGTGGAATATGGCGGTACCAAAGGCAATCTTTCTTATTTCGTCAGCGGCTCCTATCTGACAGACAACGTTGGTATCGAGAATCCGACATCGAGCCGCAATCCGATACACGACACAACCAAGCAAAGCAAGGAATTCGGCTATTTTTCCTACCTGCTGAATCCGGACACCAAAATGAGTGTCATGTTCGGCAGTTATGACGGCAGCTTCCAGATACCCAACAACCCCGGACAACAGCCGGACCCGAACAATCTGGGCATCCTGCCGCGACTCGGTTTGACGGGATACAACTCCGCCTTGCTCAACGATCAACAACGCGAAGTAAATCGCTTCCTCGTATCGTCGGTGCAAAGCTCGCTGAATGACAATATCGATTACCAGGTCTCGCTGTTTACGCGGTATTCCAGCACCCACTACATGCCCGATATCGTCGGCAATTTGGCCTTTAATGGTGTTGCATCGGACGCGTTTCGCAGCAGTTCCAGCACCGGCATTCAGGCCGATGCCAGCAATCGCTTGAACGAGACGCACACACTGCGCATGGGCTTGTTCGGCAGCAACGAAAACATCCAGAACAACGACACGTCCGCGGTATTTCCGGTCGACCCCTCGACCGGATTGGTTTCCGGGTCGGCTTACAACATCGTCGACAACAATCCCAAAAACGGCAACACCCTGGTTGGCGCCTATCTGCAGGATGAGTGGAACGCAACCAAAAAACTGACCGTGAACTATGGCGCGCGTTTTGACCAGGTCAATGCCTACGTCAATGAGCATCAACTGAGTCCAAGACTGGGCGTGGTGTACAAATACAGCGATCAAACCACTTTGCACGCGGGATATTCGCGCTATTTCACGCCGCCGCCAACCGAACTGGTTTCCACCAGTACCCAGGCTTTGTTCCAGAACACAACGAATGCGGCTCCAGGACTGAACTCTTCGGTAAAGTCGGAACGAGCCAATTACTATGATGCGGGTGTCATGCATCAGTTGACCTCAACCACCAGTCTCGGATTCGACAGCTTTTACAAGCAGAGCCGGAACACGATAGACGAGGGACAGTTCGGCCCGGCCTTGATCATGACACCGTACAATTATGCGCAAGGCAGAATATACGGCGTTGAGTTGACCGGCAATTACAAGTCGGACAATCTTTCCGGCTACGCCAATCTGGCTCGTACTGTCAGCCAGGCCAAAGACATTATCTCAAGCCAGTACCTGTTCGATCAGGCCACGCTCAATTACGCGGCAAACAACTGGGTAAATGTCGATCATGAACAAGCATTGACCATCTCGACCGGCGGCTCCTATCTATTGTCGGGCACGCGCCTGAGCAGTGATGTGATATTCCAGAGCGGTTTGCGCAACGGCTTTGCCAACACGACGAATCTGCCTTCCTATGCAATTGTCAATCTCGGTGCAAGCCGCAAGATCAGTCTTGACGCCACAGGCCCGGTGGAAATAAGACTGGTCATCAACAATTTGTTCGACAAGGTCTACGAAATACGCGACGGCTCCGGCATAGGTGTATTCGCACCGCAGTATGGGCCACGGCTCGGCCTGTTTCTCGGCCTGACCAAACAGCTCTAATTTTTGCAATCAAGCACGGGTTATGCAGGGCATAACCATTTAAAGGAGTCTCTCATGCAGGAAATACAAGAAACACTGCAAGCCATCAAATTCGGCGGTGTCATTATCTACCCTTTGTTGGCTTTGGCCGTTCTGGCACTGGTGATCATGATCGACAAGTTCTACCTCCATTGGCGCTACGTCAGACTTCCGTCTTCGCTGTTCAATCTGATCGAAACATTCGGATTCACCTGGGAAAAGCTGGATCAGGAACTGTCTGCATTGACGCCTGGAAATTACTACTCAAGGTTCTCCCGTATCATCACAGACAACCGCGACAAGCCGATCTGGTGGCTGGAATCGCGCGCCAGCGATGAAGCGCAACTCATCGAGAAAGGTATGGGGCGCGGATTATGGGTACTGGAAACCATCGTCACAGGTGCGCCCCTGCTGGGGCTGCTGGGAACCATCACTGGCATGATGCATTCATTCAATCTGATTGGCGGGGCTGGCCTCGTCGATCCCACCGGGGTCACCGGCGGTGTCGCGCAAGCGCTGATTGCCACCGCATTCGGTATCTTCATCGCCATCTTCGCGCTGTTCGGCTTCAACTTTCTGTCACGCCGCCAAGTGCAGGTACTTGAAGAAATGGAGCGTCTCGGTACGCGCATGATAGACAATATCCGGTTGAGCCAGCACGAGAACGGGGGCGAAAAATGAAGATCAGAAAATCTCGCGAATACAAACGCGGACGCATCGAAATCATCCCGATGATCGACGTGATGTTCTTCCTGTTGGCCACTTTCATGCTGGCCTCGTTGTCGATGCAAAATCTTCATTCGCTACCGGTCAATCTGCCTCAAGGACATGCTTCGCCGATACAGGCAAAAACGCCGGTTACTTTGACTATTCGATCCGATAGCCAGATTTTTTTGGATAAGACACAGGTAACACTGGATAACCTGGCAACTACACTGAAAACGATGTTGCCCAACACGGATGCCAGTATTATTGTCGCTGCGGACAGTAGTGCACCCAATGGCATCACGGTACAGGCGATGCTCAAGGCCCGCGAAGCCGGAGCACAACATTTCCTGATTGCGGTTAAACATGTCGACTGATGCCTCGATATGGTTGGCGCGGGAGGATGTCGGTTCTCCATGGCACCGACTGTACTGGACACTCCCAATTTCACTGCTGGCCTGCACAATCGCATCCATCTTGTTTGTATACTCTATGGTGCATTCGGTTAGACACACACCGGAACCGGTATCGGTTGACGCAGAATTGATAGAGCTTCCAGCTTCTGTACTTCTGCAAGCGCCATCCCGCCAGAATGCACCTGCACCTAAACAAGCCTTGCTGCCAAAGCAAATCCAGCAGGTTATTTCACCTGTTCAGCAAGATCAACCAAGCGTGAACCCCGTATCAACAGCGCCACAAGCTGCAGCAACTACTAGCAATATCCCTGTGCCTGACAGTAATCGCAGTGCGCAGCCATCAGCCCAGCCACTTCCGGTCATCCCGGATGACTTGCGGCAAGATGCGATGAGCGAAGTGGCTACAGCACGCTTTCACATAGCCTTCGATGGCAGTGTTACGGTTGAACTGGTAAAGCCGACGCAAAACCCTCGTCTCAACAGATTACTTTTGCAGTCATTGAAATCTTGGAGATTCATTCCGGCAATTAGTGATGGAAAGCCTGTTGCCTCTGTAGAGGTTATAGTCGTTCGAGTGCAAGTCAAATAGTCGATAAATTGTTAACTTCATCGTCAAGGTGGCTAGCTGTCATAAATTCTATTGAGTGTCTGTTATCAGGCAACCTATTTCGACAATCGAAGGGAAGCCTTGGGTTAATTTTTGCCACTCGCCACCGGCAGTTTTCGGGCAATTCAATTTCAAATCATATTCAGGTAAGGCGGCAAAACCGATTGCGCCAATCTGGCCGCCTGTGTCAGATAAAGTTTGAGTTGATACACCTCAACCGATGAATCCAATCAGACCCTGCCGTATTTCCCGGATGACCGATGTCGCAAAATGAGGGTCCACTTTATCAAGGGCCATGACGACCAGAAGTCCGACTATCAGGGGTTGGACGAGAATGAGCGCGAGCATGGCAAGGGTGAAAAGGAACAGCCGTATGAATTTTCCGGATCGATAATAATTCTTCAGGTGGGTCAGGAAGGCAACTACCTGTTTGCGCATTAGCATGATCTCGCTGACCATCAGGAAAAACGCCAGGACGAAGCCGGCCATGATTGCGATATAGAGTTCTATGTTCATGATTTCCTTTCGGCGCGCATGGCTGTAATTGCACACTCCCTGCAACAGCTGCCTGTCATATTTCAGAAACATTCCACGCTTAACATTACCGTAATAATTTCCGGGGGTGGAGTTTTGCATTGAATCTCGATCGGCAAGTCATCTCCCTTGCTTTCCCGACAAATGAAACTAGTGGCCAGTGGCCGATCGGGTTCAAAACAATATGTTGCAACATGCAAGCGGATATTCTGGCACGAATGCCGCCAAGTCGATCCTGCTGATCGAAGACGATCCCATGATAGGCCAGAGTCTGATTCGGGCACTGAACGATATCGGCATGAAGGTCGATTGGGCTCGGGACGGCATCAAGGGGCAAGCGTCGATCGAATCGGAGGGCTATGACCTTGTTCTGCTCGACCTGGGGCTGCCCGGAAAGTCGGGCATGGATGTGCTGAAGGCAATGCGTGCCTGCGGAGATCGCACCCCCCTGTTCATCATCACCGCGCGGGACGAAATCGACGATCGGGTGATCGGCCTCGACGAGGGGGCTGACGATTACCTGGTCAAGCCGTTCGGCGTCAAGGAACTGGTGGCCAGGATACTCGGCGCCCTGAGGCGAAACGACAACGACACGCAAACATTGCTCGGTAGCGCGGAGATCACGATAGACACGATGACCAAGGAAGCGACCTACCGCGGGAAGACCCATCTACTCTCTGCCAGGGAATTCGCCCTGCTGCAGGCGCTCATCGAACATCCGGGCATGATCTTTTCGCGCAACCAGATCGAGGAACGCCTGTACGGCTGGAACGAGGACGTGGAAAGCAATGTCGTCGAGGTGCTGATCCATGCTGTGCGGAAAAAATTCGACAACGAAATTATCCGCAACGTGCGCGGCATCGGCTGGATGGTGACCAAGCACACGCCATGATTTCCCTGAAGCGACAACTTATCGTCTGGGCGCTCGGGCTTTTCACCGTAGTGGGGCTGCTTGCGGGCGGAATTTCCTATTTGCTCGCACTTCAGGATGCCAATGTCCTTCTCGACCACCAATTGCTTCTGGTTGCCGGAAGTATCGACGAGGGGTCACAGTTGTCCGCAATGCAGGCCAAATTTCTCGGTGAAAGCAGGGAAGAGCAGGAATCCGATTTCGTGATCCAGGTATGGTACGAAAATGAGAAGGTGCGTTCATCGCACCCGGACTTCGACTTGCTTGAGGGAAGGGTCACAGGGTATTCGAATGTGTCGCTGCACGACCAAAGATGGAGGGTTTATACCATCGTGTATCCGAACCGTACGGTGCAGGTTTCCCAATCGGATGAAGTTCGCCGCAAGATCGCCACCAATGCGGCGTTGCGGGCATTGCTCCCTATTGCCGGGCTCTATCCGCTGTCGTGGATACTTGTCGTGTTCGGGGTCGGACGCATCTTCAAGCCTCTGGCCGAGGTCGCCAAGGCGGCAACGCAACGCGATGCTTCCAGCCTGGATCCGCTCCCGACGGAACACATTCCGGCGGAAGTCGCCCCTCTGATCACCGAAATAAACGGCTTGATCCGGCGCGTCCGGGAAACGATAGATGCGCAACGCCATTTCATGCTGGATGCTGCACATGAATTGCGCACCCCGCTTGCCGCGCTGCAATTGCAAATAGAGAACCTGTCCCAGAGGCGCTCGCAGGAGGATCTTGAAGCCCGGATCGCAGAACTGAAATCGGGAATACAGCGCGCTTCGCATCTTGTCGGGCAATTGCTGCACATGGCCCGATACGGGGCCGAAAAGCGAACGATCCGGGCCAACCTGGATCTGGGAGAGCTCGTGAAATCCTGCATCGGCGATTTCATTCCCATCGCCGAAAAGCGTCGCATCGATCTCGGCATGATCCACGATGAGCCTGCACTGATATGGGCAAACGCGGGCGACCTGCGCATCCTGTTCAACAACCTTCTTGATAATGCCATCCGCTACACGCCGGAAGGGGGACGGATCGACGTCAGCGTTGTCGTTGCGAACCGGAGGGCAAGCGTCGAGATACTGGATAACGGTCCCGGGATTCCGGAGCCACTGCTACCCCGCGTGTTCGACCGCTTCTTCCGGGTCGGTGGACACGAAATCGAAGGGAGCGGCATCGGGCTGGCCATCGTGAATGCGATCGCAAGCCAGGAGTCGGCGGAGATCAGGCTAAGCAACAGGCGGGACAGAAGCGGCCTGCTTGTGTCAGTCACCTTCAATCTGTCCGCGATGACAGCCTGACCGGACAGGCTAAGGGTACGCCGATTAAGTCCTCCGTTCGTGGTGCGCCCGCAAGTGGTAGGCCGTGGCTGTATGGGGCCTTCGCCCCAACAGCACATGCACAGCTTGTCGAACCATGAATGGACGAAGACGCACAATCAAGCAGATTGCGGAATCTGCCCTTCGACAAGCTCAGGGCGAACGGAGGACTTAATCGGCGTTTCCCTAAATAAAAAATAAAGCACTTCAGCCGCTTGCACAGAATCATTCGACCGGATTACCGGCAAGTAAAAAAAGTGTCATAAATATTTCACCTTGATTTAAGTCTGCCTGCGTACTTTGCGCCCTCGCCAAGTCAGCCGTTGAGCAACTGCTTGATGCAAGCGCCGATTCAATACAATTTTTCAGGAGGAAGAGATGCAAGTCAGCTTTGAATTCAAGATGAAACACCTCACGCATTTGATATTGTGTGCAGCACTGGCAACCGCTGCGCAAGGCTCTTTCGCCGAGGACGTTGTCGATCTGGGTACGGTACAAAACACTGCAGGCGCGGACGATTCCGCAAAGGCCAAGGATTCCGCATCCTATCAGGCGCCGACAAAAGGCTCCCTGGTTGCGACGCAGCCCCAGTCCGTGATCAGCCAGCATTTCATCCAGGAAAATGCGTCCGCCGCGTCCAACTATTCCGACATCGTCAATATCGCGCCCAGCGTATTTAGCGTCGATCCCAACGGCCCCGGCCTGATGGAAACACAGAGTCTGACCATGCGCGGCTTCCAGAACGGTCAATACAACGTGACCTTCGACGGGATTCCCTGGGGCGACTCTAACGACTTCACGCAACACACCACGTCCTACTTCATGCAGCAGGACATCGGCAATGTCGTTGTCGATCGCGGCCCGGGCGATGCCAGCAATATCGGCAATGCCACCTTTGGCGGCACGATCGCCGTCAATTCCAAGGATCCGATGCAGGAAGCGAACACCAACCTCTATGCTTCCCTGGGCAGCTTCAACACGCGTCTGTTCGGCGCGCAGCTGGATACCGGCGTCCTGAAGAACGACGGCGACGCGAGCGCGTTCGTCGATTACAAGAACCTGACCTCGGACGGCTACCTGACCAATGCGGGACAACGCCGCGACAACGTCTTTTTCAAATACTCCAGGCCGGTATCGGACAATACCGTGCTGACCTTCGTGACGATGCAGAACAAGTTGCGCCAGAACGTGGCGTTGGGCACGACCGCAGCCAACATCCAAAAGTACGGACCGAATTTCGGATTGAATACCGATCCGACCAGCCAGGCCTACACAGGTTATAACTACGACACTATCACCTCCGACTTCGAGTACCTCGACCTAAAATCCCAGCAGGGCGACCTGTCGGTGGACAACAAGCTCTATACCTATGCCTACTACCATGACGGTTTCAACGGATTGGATCCCGGCCTTGGTGCTCCGAACGGTACAAGCTATGGTCCGAACAATGTTCCCGGACAGATGATGACCATGAACTACCGGTCCGTCGGCGACATGCTGCGCATGTCAGAGGCGATGGGTGCGGGCAAACTGGACTTCGGTATGTGGGTCGATTACCAGACGAACAACCGCTGGCAGAAGGAAGTCGATTTCTCGCTGGGCGGGGCGATCAATCCGGCTGGTGGGGGCATAAACGGCATAGATCGCAATATGCGTGACACCCTGACCACCATCCAGCCCTATGTGCAGTATGAGTGGAAAGCAACGGATGCATTGACCGTGACGCCGGGCCTGAAATATGTGTCTTTCAACCGTACGATGGATGCAACAGTGAATCAGGGGGCTACCGGCCTTCCGCTGAATACTTCCCAGACATGGACGAAGGCGTTGCCCACGTTGACTGCCCATTACATGATCGAGCAGGATTGGTCGGCTTATGCTCAATATGCCCAGGGCATGCTGGCACCGAACATCAACGCGTTCTATCCCAAAGGCGGAACGACCGCGACGCTTCCCGAGCAACTGTCGCCCGAAGAATCGACGAACTACCAGCTCGGCACGACTTGGGCCAGCAAGCGTCTGACCCTTTCCGGCGATGTCTATCTGGTCGACTTCTCCAACCAGAACACTGGCACGCCTTGCGGCATCTATACCTGTTTCAACAACACGGGCGGCGTGAAGTACAGCGGTGTCGAAAGCGAAGGCACCTACGTTCTGGGCTCGGGAGTCAGTGTGTACGGCAACTATGCCATCAACAATTATTCGATGAGTACCGTTGGCGGGGTATTGCAGAATGTACCCAAGAACACGGCGACCGCAGGACTGATCTACAACCAGGGACCGGCTTATGCTTCCCTGATCGCCAAGGAAGTCGGGCAGCGCTACAGCGGAATTGATGTGAATGGCAATGCTATTCCGTTTGCCAGCTACACCATTGTGAACTTCGCATCGAGCTATACCTTCAGCAAGGATGATGGCCTGGGCAAGAACACCAAGGTCGGCTTCCAGATCAACAACCTGCTCAACAAGAACGATATCTTTGCATCGTTCAACACCGATATAAATGGTAACCCACTGTTCTACACGATACCGACGCGCAGCTTCATGGTGTCGTTGTCGGCAGATATGTAGTTTCCGACTAACCAAGCCATGGGGGAGCTCGTCTCCCCCATTACCAATTAGAGATCATGAATATTTCACACATACTTGAACTTGCAAACGACTCCGGCGGCACGCTGTACCTGATGCTGCTGCTGTTGCTGATCGCGCTCACCGTGATCATCGAGCGCACCCGCTACCTTTCCAACATGCAGCATGGCGGGGAGCAACTGATCGCGATGCTGAAGGAAGGGGCGAACAAGGCGACGCTGGCCCTGCCCGAAATGCTCGCGCAACTGCCGCATGCGAATTTGTTTGTTACGCTGCAGAATGAGCCGGTCAGCAATGCGGACCGCGCCACGATCGACGGCCATCTGGAAGAAGCGATCATGCACGAGGTGCCAACGCTAGACCGCTCGCTGTGGATGCTGGATACCGTGATCACGCTGGCACCGCTGCTGGGTCTGTTCGGTACCATCATCGGCATGTTCAACGCGTTCCACGCGCTGGGCGATGTCCAGAACGACGCCACGCAAGTGACGGGCGGCATCGCCGAGGCGCTGATCGCCACGGCATCCGGCTTGTTCATCGCAATGATCGGCCTGGTGTTCTTCAATGCCCTGCATACCCGGGTGCGCATCATTCTGCACCAGCTGGAAACGATCAAGATCATGCTGCTGAACCGTCACGACCAGTTCAGGACCCAGGCGACCCCGACGCGCTGTGCGGTCGAAGTGATCCACACGCAGGCGAGGGCATGAAATGAGGTATCTGGAAACACGCAAGGCCAGGATCGAGATCATTCCGATGATCGACATCATGCTATTCCTGCTGGTCTTCTTTGCGATGCTCACGTTGCGCATGATTCCGAGCTCCGGCCATGTGACCCGGCTGCCGACGAGCTCCACTGCCGTTGCGATCCCGCATCCGAAGCTGCTGGTTGAGATCAATCCCGACGGTTCCTTGCAGGTGGAAAACCGTACCCTGACTCCCGTGCAATTGACCGATCTCCTGCACCAGCGCGACAGCAGCAAGACCGCGGTGACGATCGCCGGCAGCGATACCTCGTCGCTGCAGCAGGTCATGACGGTCATCGACGCGATCAAGGCGGGCGGCGCGACCGAGGTCGGCCTGGCCACGCGCACTTCTGCGGGCAAATAGATCGTGGCGAACAGTCGTTATCAGTTTCAGGCCCTGGGCTTGGCAGCCGTGATCGAGTTCGTGCTGCTGGCGGGGGCGGCGTTCGCCCTGACCGGCGCGGCATCGAGGCCTGTGCTGTCGGGTTC
>JGI20214J51088_10002914_pt1 | contig 11329 bp, 10 predicted proteins | sample WetSurMetagenome_FD_51088 | JGI IMG/M metagenome (IMG submission 51088)
CGCGCAGGGCGAGGCCGACGCCACCTTCATGGTCGCGCCGGCGCTGCTGCCCTACCTGCAGAACCAGAAGATCCGGCTGCTCGCGGTGAGCAGTGCGCATCGCCCGGAAAGCCTGAAGGACCTGCCGACGATGGCCGAGAGCGGTTACCCCGGCGTCGAGTCGCTGGCCTGGAACGGCATCTTCGCGCCCGCCGGCACGCCCGCAGCCGTGGTTGAGAAGATCAACGTCGACTCCAATGCCGTGCTGAAGGACCCCGAGGTGCGCAAGGCCCTCGAGACGCAGGGGCTCACCGTCGTCGGCGGCAGTGCGGCCGACTTCCAGCGCTCGATCGACGCCGAGATGAAGCGCTGGGGCCCGGTGATCACGCGCCTGGGCATCAAGCTCGACTGAACCGGACGCCTGCGATGACCCCCGAACTTTCCTACGACGTCACCGACGCCGACTTCGAGGCCGCGGTGCTCGAGCGTTCGCTCGACGTGCCGGTGCTGCTCGACTGCTGGGCCCCGTGGTGCGGACCCTGCCGCTCGCTCGGGCCGCTGCTCGAAAAGCTGGTCCAGGCCTACGGCGGCCGCTTCGTCCTCGCCAAGCTGAACACTGACGAGTCACCCCAGGTCGCCCAGGCGATGGGTATCCGCAGCATCCCCCAGGTGACGCTGTTCCAGGGTGGGCGGCCGGTGGACCAGTTCCTCGGCGCGTTGCCCGAGGGCCAGATCCGCGCGTTCCTCGACCGCCACCTGGGTGCGGACATCGTCGACGCCGAGCCCGAGGAGCCGACGCCGACGCCGCTGGACGACGCCGAGGCGCTGATCGACGCGGGCGCCTACGCCCAGGCGCAGGCACTGCTCGACGGCCTGCCCCCCGCGGCACGCGACGCGCGCCACGCCAAGCTCGTTGCACGCCTGAAGCTGCTCAGCGCCGAGGCGCCCCCAGGCGACCCGGCGGCGCTGGCCGCGCGCATCGCCGCCAACGCGCGCGACTTCGAGGCCCGATTCCAGCTCGCTGCGCTGCACGCGCACCGCGGCGACTTCCAGGCCGCGTTCGAGCAGTTGCTCGAGGTCGTGCTGCGCGACAAGAGCGCTGACGAGGACGGCTGGCGCCAGAAGGCGCGCCGCCAGCTCGTCGAATGGTTCGAGGTCTGCCCCGACGCCGAGGTCGTGAGCCAGGGCCGGCGCTACCTGGGCATGTACTTGAATTGATCCCCACGAAGCGCCTGCGGCGCCTCCCCCCAGGGGCGACGCCGCCAGACCGGCGAAGCCGGATCTGCGGCGCCTGCTGCATCCATCGGTGACAGCGCTTCAGCCCAGGTGCGCAGCGGCGAGCAGCTCGCACGTGTAGGGCTGACGCGGCGCGGCGAACAGCGCCTCGGCCTCGCCTTCCTCGACCACTTCGCCGTTCTTCATCACCATCACGCGGTGCGACATCGCGCGCACCACCGCGAGATCGTGACTGATGAAGACGTAGCTCAGCCCGTGGCGGCGCTGCAGCTCGGCGAGCAACGCCAGCACCTGCTGCTGCACCGAGACGTCGAGCGCCGAGGTCGGCTCGTCGAGCACCAGTACCTCGGGGCGCAGCACAACGGCGCGCGCGATCGCGACGCGCTGGCGCTGGCCGCCCGAGAACTCGTGCGGGTAGCGCTGCAACACGCCGGCGACGCCGTGGCGCTCGGACAGCCCGACCTCGTCGAGCATCGCGAGCACGCGCTGCTCGCGCTCGGCGGCGCTCAGCTCGGGCTGGTGCAGCGCGACGCCCTCACCGACGATCTGCCCGATCGTCATGCGCGGCGACAGCGACGCGAACGGGTCCTGGAACACGACCTGCATGCGCCGGCGCATCCGGCGCAGGTGCTCGCGGTCGGCGTTGTCGATGCGCTCGCCGCCCACCTCGACGCTGCCGGCGGCGATGGGCTGCAGCGCAAGCAGCGCCATGCCCAGCGTCGTCTTGCCCGAGCCGGATTCGCCGACGATGCCAAGTGTCTCGCCGCGGCGCAGCTGCAGCGTGGCGCTGCGCACCGCGTCGAAATGGCGCTTGCCGAACCAGCCCTCGGCGGCGGTGAAACGCACCGCGACGTCCCGCCCCTGCACCAGCACCGGCGCATCGGCGGCCACCGGCTGGACCACGCGCTGCGGCCGGCTCGCGAGCAGCTTGCGCGTGTAGGCATGCTGCGGCGTCGAAAACACGGCCTCGGTGACGCCGATCTCGACCAGCTTGCCGCGCTCCATCACGCCGACGCGGTGGGTGAATCGCCGCACCAGGTTCAGGTCATGGGTGATGAACAGCAGCGCCATGCCGATCTCGCGCTGCAGCTCGTCGAGCAGGGCCAGGATCTGGGCCTGGATCGTGACGTCGAGCGCGGTCGTCGGCTCGTCGCAGATCAGCAGCCGCGGCTTGCATGCCAGCGCCATCGCGATCATCGCGCGCTGGCGCTGGCCGCCCGAGAGCTGGTGCGGGTAGTGGTCGACGCGGCGCTCGGGCTCGGGGATGCCGGTCAGCGCCAGCAGTTCGACCGCACGCGCGCGCGCCGCGTTCGGACGCAGCGCCTCGTGCAGCTCGAGCACCTCGGCGACCTGGTTGCCCACCGTGTACAGCGGGTTCAGCGCCGTCATCGGCTCCTGGAAGATCATGCCGATCTGTGCACCGCGGATGCCTCGCATGCGGCGCTCGGGCAGGCGCACCAGGTCCTCGCCGTCGAAGCGGATCGCGCCGCTCGTCGCCGCCGCGTCGACGAGGCGCAGCACCGACAGCGCGGTGATCGACTTGCCCGATCCCGACTCGCCGACGAGGGCGAACTTCTCACCCGGCGCAATCGAGAACGAGACCTCGTCGACGACCGCGGCGGCGCCGAAGCGCACACTCAGGCGGTCGATCTCGAGCAGCGGCGCGCTCGTCGCGGGAAGCGAGCTCATGATTTGCGGGTATCGAAAGCGTCGCGCAGCGCGTCGCCGATGAAGGTCAGCAGCAGCATCGTCACGACGAGTACGGCGAAGGTCGGAAAAATGATCCACCAGGCATCGAGGTTGGCCTTGCCCTGGCGCACCAGGTCGCCCAGCGACGGCACCGATGACGGCACGCCGAGACCCAGGAAGTCCAGCGCCACGAGGCTCAGCACCGCAGCGCTCATCCGAAACGGAAGAAACGTGATCATCGGCGTCAGCGAATTGGGCAACACGTGGCGCCAGATGATCTGCGCGTTGGACAGCCCGAGCGCGCGTGCCGCCTTGACGAACTCGAGCGAGCGGTTGCGCAGGAATTCGGCACGCGTGTAGTCGGAGAGCCCGACCCAGCCGAAGAGCGACAGCAAGGCCAGCAGCAGCAGCAACGAAGGCCGGAAGATCGACGCGAAGATGATCAGAAGGTACAGCTCGGGGATCGAGGTCCAGATCTCGATCAAGCGCTGCACGGTGAGATCGACTCGGCCGGCGAAGAAGCCCTGGATCGCACCCGCGCCCAGGCCGAGCACGACGCCGATGGCGGTGAGCGCGATCGCAAACAGGATGCTGACCCGAAAGCCATAGAGAAGCCTCGCGACCATGTCGCGCCCGGATGCATCGGTGCCAAGCCAGTNCTCTGCGCTCGGCGGCGCAGGATTCGGGGCCTTCGCGTAGTAGTCGACCGACGTCGCCGAATGCGGGTTGATCGTGTGCAGCATCCAGTTTCCCGGCTTCGCGAACTGGGCGACGATGAACGGATCGCTCCAGTCCGTGGGCGTCTGGAAGTCGCCGCCGAAGCGGGTCTCGGGATGGTTGCGAAGGATGGGGAAGAAGGTCTCGCCGTCGTAGCGAGCGATGAGCGGCCGGTCGTCGCTGACGAGTTCGGCCAGGGCGCTGAGCGCGAGCAGCACGGCGAAGATCCACAGCGAGCCGAGTCCGAGCCGGTTGCGCCTGAAGCGCAACCAGGCACGCCGGTTCGGCGACAGCGGTCGCTCGGCTCGAACGGCCGCGGTCATTTGCCTACCGCCTGGAACTGCACGCGCGGGTCGACGACGACATAGAGAATGTCGGAGATCAGCTTCACGGCCAGACCGATCAGCGTGAACAGGTACAGCGAGCCGAGCACCACAGGATAGTCGCGGCGCACGATCGACTCGTAGCTCAGGCGGCCCAACCCGTCGAGCGAAAAGAGCGTCTCGATCAGCAGCGAGCCGGCGAAAAAGGCACCGACGAAGGCCGCCGGAAAGCCGGTGACGATGGGGATCAGCGCATTGCGCAGCATGTGCTTCCACAGCACGCGCTGTTGCGATAAGCCCTTGGCGCGGGCGACCAGCACATACTGCTTGCGCATCTCCTCGATGAAGGTGTTCTTGGTTAGCATCGTCATCTCGGCGAAGCTGCCGATCACCAGGCAGGTCAACGGCAGCGTCAGGTGCCAGAAGTAGTCGCCGATGCGTGCCGGCCACGCCAGCTGCGCCCAGTGGTCCGAGGTCAATCCGCGCAGCGGAAAGATCTCCCAGAACGTGCCGCCGGCGAACAGCACGATCAGGAACACGCCAAGCACGAAGCCTGGAATGGCGAAGCCGATCAGCACGAGCACGGTGCTGATCGCATCGAAGCGTGAACCGTCGCGAACGGCCTTTGCGATACCCAGCGGAATCGAGATCAGGTAGCTGATCAGAAAGGTCCACAGGCCCAGACTGATCGAGACCGGCAGCTTCTCCCTGATCAGGGCCCAGACGTCCTTGTTCTGCATGAAGCTGCGCCCGAGGTGGAAGCTGGCGAAGTTCTTCAGCATCTCGAAGTAGCGCACATAGGCCGGCTTGTCGAAGCCGTAGAGCTTCTTCAGCTCGGCGATCTGCTTGGCGTCGGTGTCACCGCGTGCGCGGTAGGCACCGCCGGCACCGATGTGCGCCTCGGCCATGATCTGCTCGACCGGCCCTCCGGGAACGAACTGGATCACGACGAAAGTCACCGTCAGCGCGCCGAGCAAGGTCGGCAGCATCAACAAGATGCGCTTGAGGATGTAGCCCAGCATGGTCGGAGTGTGCGTTCGAGGCTCGACTCAACGTCGCGCCGGGTCCTTGATCCACCAGGTCGAGATCGGCCAGGGCAGTTGCGGGTCGACGTCGGGCGCGAGGTCGGTCGTGAAGTAATTCGGCGTCACGGCGGGGATGCCGAACTTGTTCCAGTACGAAGTCAGTTCGGTATCGGCGTACAGGTCTGCAACCTGCCAGTATTCCCACATCACGATGCGGTCGAGCGCGCGGCAGGCATCGCGAAACTCCTGCACCGTCGCAGCTGCCTGCATTGCGGCGAGCACATGGTCGACCGCCGGATTCTTCACGCCGCGCAGGTTGTTGCTGCCCGGCTCGTCGGCGGCCCGGCTGCCATAGATCGACAGATAGTCGCCCGCCGAAGGCAAAGAGAACGCGCCTTCGACGATCGTCACCATGTCGAAGTCGAACTGCTCAAGACGCCGGTTGAAGAGCGCGAAGTCGACCTTGCGCTCGTGCAGCACGATGCCCAGCTTGTCCAGGCTGTAGCGCCAGGCATTCAANGTCGGCGTGTCGTCCTGGCCGGACGGCTCGAGGTACTCGATCTCAAAGCGCTCGCCCTTCGCGTTGCGCAGCACGCCGTCGGGCCCGATCTTCCAGCCGGCCGCAGCAAGCAGATCGCGCGCCTTCAGCAGATTGCGGCGCAGCGCGTAGGGGTCGGTGTCGGTGCGCGGCGCCACGTAGGCCGGACCGAACACCTCCTTGGGCAGGATCGCGCGGTAGGGTTCGAGCAGTTTCAATTCACCCGCCGACGGCAGGCCGCGGGCACCGAACTCCGAGTTGTTGAACACGCTGTTCGCGCGCTTCAGCAGGTGGTAGCGGTTGTTGTTGTCGAAGTCGTAGCTCAGGTTCAGTGCCTCGCGCACCCGGATGTCCTGGAAGATCGGTCGGCGCAGGTTCAGGTAATAGGCCTGCAGGCCCTGGCCCGTACCCAACCTGAAGGCCCGGTTCACGATGCGCCCGTCGTCCCACTTGGGGCCGCGCATCTGGCGCACCCAGATGCGCGACCCGTAGATCTTGACGATGTCGTAGTCGCCGGCCTTGAAGGCCTCGGTCGCGACGGTCTCGTCCTGGTAGTAGCGGTAGACGATGCGGTCGAAGTTGTAGAAGCCTCGCCGCACCGGCAGATCGCGCGCCCAGTAGTCGGGGTTGCGCTTGAACTCGATGCGACTGCCGTCATCGGAGGCGGATGCGATCGTGTATGGCCCGCTGGTGATCGGATACTCGGAAACGATCTCGTCGAAGCGCTTGTGCTTGCCGTCGGGCTGCAGCCCCCACTTGTGCGAGAAGATGTACAAGCCGCCGAGATTGAACAAGGTGCCGTCGCTCTTGGCCGACAAGTCGAAGCGGATCGTCTGTGCATCCAGCACGACCGCACGCGCGACGCCCGCGAGGTTCGACTTGTAGCTGGGCAGCACGTACTGGCCGGTCAGCGTGTCGAAGCTGTATTTGACGTCCTCGGCGGTCACCGGGTCACCGTTGTAGAAGCGTGCCTTGGGGTTCAGCCGGAAGGTGATCGAGCTCTTGTCCGGCGCGATCAGCATCGACTCCGCGAGCAGGCCGTACATCGTTTCAGGCTCGTCCGCGCTTCGGGTGGTCAGCGTCTCGAGCATGAAGATGCCGACGCCGGCAGGCGCGTTGCCGCGGATCGTGAAGAAGTTGAACTTGTCGAAGCTCGTGCGCCGGTCGGGGTTGGCCAGATGCAGCGTGCCGCCCTTGGGTGCGGCCGGATCGACGTAGTCGAAGTGGTGGAAGGCCGGCGCGTACTTGGGCGGCGCGCCGAACGCGGCGTACGCGCTCACCCAATGACCGTACGGCGACGCCGCCGCAACCGGCTCCGCCGTCGCTCCAGCCAGCGCGACGGGCGCAAGCAGCACCAACCACAAACCACTGAGCCAAACGACGACGCGGCGAGCGATCGCGGCCGGCGGCAACAACTTCATACGGAGACCATCGACGACGGGGTTGACCCGATAGGCAGATACAGACGTGCCGGCCGCTCATGACGGCAAACGGGCGCGATCATCCACGATCGCCGACCGGCGGGCAATCGGCGCGCGCCCGAGCGCGCCCCGTGCACGACCCTGCGTGCATCGTGGACAATCCCGCCCGATGGATGCGAGCCCCCCGCCCCCTGTGCCGCCGCCCGGCGAGCGCGGCATCGACAAGATCGATCGCCGCATCCTGCGCGTGCTCCAGGCCGACGGCCGGATCAGCAACCTCAAGCTGGCCGAGGAGGTGCACCTGTCGCCGACCGCGGTGCTCGAGCGCGTCAAGCGGCTCACGCGCGACGGCTACATCCTCGGCTACGAGGCCCGGCTGAACCCGCAGCGGCTCGATGCCGGGCTGCTCGTGTTCGTCGAGATCCTGCTCGACCGCACCGTGCGCGACGTCATGGACGACTTCAAGGCCGCGGTCCAGGTGCGGCCCGAAATCCTGGAAGCGCACCTGGTCGCGGGCGGCTTCGACTACCTGCTCAAGACCCGCGTCGCCGACATGGCCGCCTACCGCGAGTTCATCGCCAGCGTGATCTGGACCCTGCCCGGCGTGCGCGAGACGCGCACCTACGCGGTGATGGAAGAAGTCAAGAACAGTTCGCGATTGCCGCTGTAGGGCTCAGCGCGCGCCGAAGATCGCCGTGCCGACACGCACGATCGTCGCGCCTTCGGCGACGGCGGCCTCGAGGTCTGTGCTCATGCCCATCGACAGCGTGTCCAGCACCAGCCCTGCGGCGTTGAGCGCCGCGAGCAGCTCGCGCAGCGCGCGGTGCGGCGCACGCTGCGCACCGAAGTCGGCTGCCGGCTCGGGAATCGCCATGAGCCCGCGCAGCACGACGCGCTCGCGCGGCAGCGCAGCCACGGCCCGCGCCAGCGACGCCAGTTCGGCCGGTGCGACGCCGCTCTTGCTCGCCTCGCCGCTGACATTGACCTGCAGGCACAGCTGCAGCGGCGCCAGCCCGGGCGGGCGCTGCTCGGCCAGGCGCTCGGCGATCTTCAGCCGGTCGACCGAATGCACCCAGTCGAAGGCGGCGGCGACCGCGCGCGTCTTGTTGCTCTGGAGCGGGCCGATCAGGTGCCATTCGATCCGTGGCCGCAGATCGGCGAGCGCGTCGATCTTGGCCAGCGCCTCTTGCACGTAGTTCTCGCCGAACTCGCGCTGCCCGGCGGCGTAGGCCTCGCGCACCGCGGCCGCGGGGAAGGTCTTGCTCACCGCCAGCAGCGTGACGCTTTTGGCATCGCGGCCGACGGCGGCCGCCGCGGCGGCGATGCGCCGCTTCACTTCTTGCCGCTTGCTTCCGATGCTGCCCATAATCCTTCGAGACTCTAAGCGTTTGCGCGCGCCCGATTCATGGACATCACCCAGCTGCTGGCGTTTTCGGTCAAGAACAAGGCGTCGGACCTGCACCTCTCGGCCGGGCTGCCGCCGATGATCCGCGTGCACGGCGACGTGCGGCGCATCAATGTCGAGCCGCTGGACCACAAGATGGTGCACGACATGGTGTACGACATCATGAACGACACCCAGCGCAAGCACTACGAGGACACGCTCGAGTGCGACTTCAGCTTCGAGATCCAGGGGCTGGCGCGTTTCCGCGTCAACGCGTTCAACCAGAACCGCGGCGCGGGCGCCGTGTTCCGCACGATCCCGAGCAAGATCCTGACGCTCGAGCAGCTCGGCACGCCCAAGGTCTTTTCCGAACTGGCGCTCAAGCCGCGTGGCCTGGTGCTCGTGACCGGGCCTACCGGCTCAGGCAAGAGCACGACGCTGGCGGCAATGGTCAATCACCTGAACGAGAACGAATACGGCCACGTGCTCACGGTCGAGGACCCGATCGAGTTCGTGCACGAAAGCAAGAAGTGCCTCGTCAACCAGCGTGAGGTCGGGCCGCACACGCTGAGCTTCTCGAACGCGCTGCGCTCGGCACTGCGCGAGGACCCGGACGCGATCCTGGTCGGCGAAATGCGCGACCTCGAGACGATCCGCCTCGCGCTCACCGCGGCCGAGACAGGCCACCTCGTGTTCGGCACGCTGCACACGAGCAGCGCGGCGAAAACGATCGACCGCGTCGTCGATGTCTTCCCCGCCGCCGAGAAGGAGATGGTGCGCGCGATGCTCTCGGAGTCGCTCGTCGCGGTGATCTCGCAGACGCTGTGCAAGCTCAAGGACGGCTCGGGCCGCGTCGCCGCGCACGAGATCATGGTCGCGACCTCGGCGATCAAGAATCTGATCCGCGAGAACAAGATCGCACAGATGTACTCGAGCATCCAGACCGGCCAGACGCTGGGCATGCAGACGCTGGACCAGAACCTGGCCGACCTGACCCGGCGCAACGTGATCTCGGCCGCCGAGGCACGCTCGAAGGCCAAGATCCCTGAGAACTTCCCCGGCTGAGATGGCCCATCTCGCGCCGCCGCCGCAGTCTGCCGAGGACACGCCGCTCGTGCAGTGGCCGGCACGCGCCGCGCAACTCGGCGCCGAACCGCTCGACGCCGCCGAAGGCGGCGAGCGGCTCGCCGCGCTTTGGGCCGGCACGCGCGCCGGTGTGGCCTTCGACGCCGCAGCGCTGCGCCGCCTGGCCGGGGCGCTGCAGTTCGTCCAGGTAGGCGCCGACCGGCTGCTCATCGCGCAGGACGAGCCGGGCGACTTCATGTTGATCGTGCTGGACGGCAGGGTCGACGTCGAACGCGGAGCGCCACGTGCCCGGCCTGCCCGGCTGATCGAGGCGCGGCCGGGCGACGTGCTCGGCGAGATGGCGCTGCTCGACGCCGGCCCGCGCTTCTCGGCCTGCCGCACGCGCACGCCGTGCCGGCTGGCAGTGCTGGAGGCCGACGTGCTGACGCGGCTGATGCACGACGACCCCCAGCTCGCGCTGGTGCTGCTGGCCGCGCTGGCGCGCCGGCTGTCGCTGCATCTGCGCCAAACCGGCGCGCGCCTGTCGGCGCTGCTCGCCGAATCCTGAACCCGGAAGGAAAGCGACGATGGAACGCGACCAGGCCTCGAAATTCGTCAACGACCTGCTGCGCCTGATGGTCGGCCGCAACGGCTCGGATCTCTTCCTGACCGCCGAATTCCCGCCCGCGATCAAGGTCGACGGCAAGGTCACCAAGGTCAGCCCGCAGCCGCTCACCGGCCAACACACGCTGCAGCTCGCGCGCGCGGTGATGAACGACAAGCAGGCGGCCGAGTTCGAGCGCAGCAAGGAATGCAACTTCGCGATCTCGCCTGCCGGCGTCGGGCGCTTCCGCGTCAACGCGTTCATGCAGCAGGGCAATGTCGGCCTGGTGCTGCGCACGATCCCGCAGACGCTGCCGACGATCGACACGCTGCACCTGCCCAAGGTGCTGAAGGAGATCGCGCTCACCAAGCGCGGGCTCGTGATCTTCGTCGGCGCCACCGGCTCGGGCAAGAGCACCTCGCTCGCGGCGATGGTCGACCACCGCAACGAGAACACCTTCGGCCACATCATCACGGTCGAGGACCCGATCGAGTTCGTGCACCCGCACAAGAACTGCATCGTCACGCAGCGCGAGGTCGGCATCGACACCGACGGCTGGGAGCAGGCGCTGAAGAACACGCTGCGCCAGGCGCCGGACGTGATCCTGATGGGCGAGATCCGCGACCGCGAGACGATGGAGCATGCGGTCGCCTTCGCCGAGACCGGCCACCTGTGCATGGCCACGCTGCACGCGAACAGCGCGAACCAGGCACTCGACCGGATCATCAACTTCTTCCCCGACGAGCGGCGCGCGCAACTGTTGATGGACTTGTCGCTGAACCTGAAGGCGCTCGTCTCGCAGCGCCTGCTGCCGCGCCAGGAAGGGCGCGGCCGCGTCGCCGCGGTCGAGATCATGCTTAACACGCCGCTCGTCTCGGACCTGATCTTCAAGGGCGAGGTCGGCGAGATCAAGGAGCTGATGAAGCGCTCGCGCGAGCTCGGCATGCAGACCTTCGACCAGTCGCTGTTCGACCTCTACGAATCGGGCGCGGTGACCTACGAGGACGCACTGCGCAATGCCGACTCGGTGAACGACCTGCGCCTGCAGATCAAGCTCAACAGCCAGCGCGCTCGCAACCCCGACCTCGCCGCCGGCACCGAGCACATGAAGGTGGTTTGACGTCCCCTCCACCCAAGCGCGGCGCACTGTGGTCGCAGACTGCCTGGGAGGCTCAGTCCCGAGATGTTTCCTGCCAACGGCAGGCTCGACAAGCCTTCTCGCGCGATACCGCCTGCTGCAGCCGCTTCATGCGCCGCTCGTACCGGCCGATGCGCGCCGGCAGCTCGATGGGCGCGAGCGCCTCGTCGCTCGGCATGATGGTCGTGGCCGCGCCGAAGTCCAGACCCA
>JGI20214J51088_10002915_pt1 | contig 11329 bp, 25 predicted proteins | sample WetSurMetagenome_FD_51088 | JGI IMG/M metagenome (IMG submission 51088)
GCTGTTGCCCCACTGATAGCCGCCTTTTGACTTATGTACCGGCATTGTCAATCACCGCCAATACTTGATAACAAATAATTATATCTGATTGTTCTTTTCTGCTTTTCAGATAAAGAATCATAATCAGCTATACCTCGTGACAATGAATATGCAGATAAAGTGGTATCAGATATATTAATGCCAATTTGTTCTAATGGTTTATTATCACCATATAAGAATGACCGGACTTTATCAAATGCTGTTTCAAAATCAATATTATAAAGCAACGCAATCTTTTCAGTGAGTGAAACTCGGCTTGGATTTTTAACTTTTTCCGTTACCTGTCACCCCTTTTCTTGGTTTTAGCTTTTTTCTGCACACTGTAAGCAATAGCAACAGCCTGTTTCGGGTCTTTACCCGACTTTACTTCGGTTGCAATGTTCTTAGATAGTGATTTCTTTGACTTGCCTTTTGATAACGGCATATTAATTTACCTCGCTTTCATTTTGGCTTTGACATAGACAAGAAATGAACATATTCCCCGTCGTTAAATGCTAATTGTTTACCATCTTTGAGGGCTTTTATATCATCCTCAGTTATTTGATTCCATTCGGCACCCCACGCACAACCAAACTCTTTTTGAGCGATTTCTGTGTTTTCTATAATGGATAGCATTTATTTTACTCGCTTTCATCATCATTCATTGGCTCTTGAAGTTTGTCACGGTTAGCATAAAGAAGTTGCTCTATGCAATCATATTGGATATTGGTGTGGATGATTGCTTTATCTTGTAAGCTCAAATGCCAGTAGCCAGTAGATACATCACCGTTTTTGCAGATTGCGCAGATTGCAAGGCCTTTGACATCTTCTTTCCCAAGATTATCAATGGATTCAGAAAGAAATGAAGTATATTCTTTTGGCTTGTCTGTTACGATTGCGGTCATTTTTTCACTATCCTTTCACTCTGATATTTCCGCGTTTCGGATTGGTTCAAATTATTGTTCTCCGGAATTTCCCATAACTTTTCTTCCACTTGCGAAGTAGACTGTACTACTTTTGTTTCGGATTTACTTCCTGCTTTATTTCCCTTGATGTATTTATCAATCTTTTCGGATGTAGAACCCTCAGAATAGGCTTTTTTAGCCTTGCTTGTAATACTCGTTGTATTAACTTTAACAACGCCAGATTTATCCCATACTTTTTCACGTTGTGGCAATCTCACAAGGTTGTTTTCCTCAACAAATTCCTTTTGCTTTGCTTGCCAATATGCAACTTTGGCATTTTCCTTGGTTGCATCGACACCTGCTGCATTCTTCGTTGCATAGCGCTTTTTCCATTCTCTAATCTGACGCTCATTATAGCGCTGTGTCTGCTCGTTTTTATAAGTAGTTTCATCGTACTTAGTTTTTGGAAGTGTTTCAGATACGCCCTCAACATAGGCATAGAACGAATGGCGGCAATTCCAGCCGCATAATCCCGCCCCTGTACCGTAGCCTGTAGCTTCTGCCAAATTGCGGTACTTATCTGTGCTGCCAGTACGCTTATAAACCTTGCCTTGCCATTCTGCGTGCTCTGGACGTGCGTCACTGTGGCTTGTAACCTCCACAAGGTCAGTGCCTAATGCATCAGCATTATTAAATGATATTTCTGCGGTCGCTTGATTAACGCCCGTCACGCTTGCTCGGCGTACTGCTGCCTCAATACTCGTATGTACGCCTGACGCATAATCGAACGCCGTCACGCCGGCAGCCGCAAATTTACTTACCGTCTGATTAATGGCCTGGTCTTGTGTAAATGCGCCGGACTGTACCATCAATTGGCATTTGTCCATGTACTGGTTTAATTTACCCGAAGCGTCAATTGCAATTGTGCCAGTCAGTTTTTTTAAGCTGTTGTTTGTGCGGATAAGATTGGCATTGAGAATTTGCGTAAACATAGATGAAGCAGTTAATGGGATTGTATCAGTCGGCAATTTGCCTAATTTGATAAGTTCATTTTGCAATGCCGTGTCTTGAACGGATGATTTTATGCCTGCCTCTTTGAACATGCGTAAGACTTCTTTTTCAGATAGTTTCGTTGTCTTTGCTATCTGTTCAGCGATATACTGTTGTGATGCGCCCATGGCCTCCATCTTATAGACTTGCCATTCAGCGGTCGGCGTAAGATAGTTGGCTTTTGATAATCGCCGCGCTATGTCTGACATAATAGATGTTTCAAGGTCGCTGTATATTGCTTGTAAGTCCTCTGATACGCCGTCTAAATATTGAGGTGTTAAAGCCATCTTATCGCACCACTTTCGGCTGCTTTACATTATTAGTTATAATATCGGGTAATACCGTTTCATTTTGTGATTGCTTTATTGTCTTCAAAAGCTCGTCATATTCGTATTCCCATCCTGGAATTATATGCGTCATTGCAGTCGCCAAGTCGGGTATTTGTTTTTCATCGTGTAAGTATTGTGTCATAGCTCCAATAGATGGCTTTTTACTCATTTTTGTGTGCCTCCATCATTGTTATTAGGCTGTTGCTCTGCCGCCGTAGGTTCTGCATTACTTCCGAACCCATCTTCAACAGTCGGCGCTTCGGTACCGCTTGCCGCAATCTTCTTTGCTTCATCTTCGGTATAGTTTTCATAGTTCACAAGATATTTGTCAAGCGGGTATCTATCTTGTGTGACCAATGCCAACATGCGGGTGCGTTCTCCGTCCTTGTCAGTAATTATAGAATCGTCGAAATCGACCTTGATTTCTAAACTGTAAGGATTGACTTTATTCATTTCAGCGATAACTTTTGTCATGCCGATCATTGCAGATTCAAGCACCAGTTCATTCTTTTTCAGATTTTGGTACATGTCTGACTTTTCGCTGATTACCTGTGTTGCTGTCTGTGGCTGTCCTTGTTCAAATTTGTACCGGCCGGAGCCTAATCCGCACTTATCGCCCAGCAAAGAAAGAAAACGTTGCAAACCCGCTTCATGCTCTGCTGCTCGAATTGACATATTGATTTCTTTTATTGCGTCCGTGTCATCTTCTTCGGGCATTGAATAAAACATAACATCGTTTGGGTCAAAGGTTGCAACGGTTTCACCAGTTTTTGTCATCTTTGTTCCAAGCATATCATTTTTAACAAATATGCGTTTTTTGCCTAACGTAAATTCATTGACATAACTGTCATAGGCTACATCTACCGCTTTCAATTCGTCGATTGCATCACCGTATATAGACATTCCCATTGGGCAATCATAATCAATGTTGTTAACGATGTTTGGCTGGATTATTTGAAATCGGGGAAGTGATGACTTTGTATCTATCATAGGTGCTATGCCATCAGGTACGCTCGTTGACATGTCACCATCTTTGACAAGAATGTTTTCAATGATATAATTTCCAATATTATTCAGCCGATGAGTGTTGATATAATAATATTTCTCACCGTTTATGATTCGCAATGAAGCAAATGCACACTCGGTAATGTCTCCATTGTCCCATGCAAGCGGATATATCATCTGTGCGCGTACATAATCAATAATTGTTCTGCCAGCTGCGTCTTGATATTCCACAAAAGCGCCGGTTCCTAAAGCGTATGTGATTTCCACAAGCTGATTGGCACGAACACGAAAATTGTTAAATGCCATAATATCAGCTAATGTATTGTCAAATGAATCACTGCCGGTACTTATCTGCACTTTTTCATTCATCAGCAGATTAGCATGGTCTTGACATATCTTTGAAGCCATGCCAAGGCTATAGCGGTGGCAACCGACATTTTGCAGACCGTTGAAAACTGAATATGTATGAAACCCTTTGACGTATCCCTTATACCAATTATCCCATTCTGTGATATAAGCATAGTAATCAGAACTGACTGTATTAAAACCTTTTACATTTGTTAGATAACTTCTGATTGTGTCCATTGTCTCACCGCCTTATTTAATCAGTCGTGCATTTTGAATATCTTTCATGTACTTTTCGATAGAATATTCCATAGAATCAAGATTGTCTATATTCGATGTACCGTTGTCAAGCCGCTTATCTTCATAACTCTTGCTATCCCATACGGCGTTTCTAAGCGCGCCTATTGTGTTTGTACAATGGCGCATAACCTTGTACCGACCTTGCGCCATCAGAGAATTATAAAACTGTATGCGGACGTTGATTTCACCTTTGATAGCATTATGGATTTCAAGCGGTATATGCTCTTTTATCAATGCCACTCTAAGCCCTTGCATCAACGTCTGTGCTTCTGAATCAGCCCATGCACCCATGACTTTATATTTGCTCATACACATACGGACAAATGAAACAAAGTCGTTGTTGAGTTGCTCCGGTGTCTTTATGCCGCCCCGCCAATGGTCTTCAAGCGTTATGACCTGCTGCAGGTTTCTTGTAATTCCAGTGCAAGTAAAAGCATTGCCGGATTTGTTCTCGCCAAAGTCAATGCCGATTGTTGCGAATATAATATCATTGGGAACTGTGTCAATAATAAAATTGTCTGGAAAATCTGCGAATTGCTGATATACAAGACCCTCGGCTATACACCGCTCGCCCAATATGTCGCGGCGATACCATACGCTGTTTTCAACGTATTTGCTTTTTAATGATGCTTTGCGTTCTTCCGTCAGCGTCGCGTTATCGTCAATTGTAAAATGTTGATATTGATATTGCCCAGCATATTCGGTCTTAAATCTGTCAATATAGTTTGCATAAATCGGATGGTTGGGATTGCTCGGATTTAAATCCCATAGTGTGAACGGCTGTGCTGCCGCCACCTGCCGCCCCATAGCGACCTTTACAAAGGACACGCGGCTATCGTCGCTGTCGTAATGTTCGTTGATTTCAGTGGCTATCCACATACCATAGGAGTTACCAAGGATTTTCTTATAGCTGTCAGCCTTGCCGCCGCCCGAAAACAAAATGATTTTTTCGCCTGTCTTGGTTTGGATATACAAGGCTTCATTCTCTTTGTATTTGCCCCAGCGACACCGGCCACGGAATAAATGTTCTAACCCAAATCCATTACAATCGCCTATATTCAATTTGGCATTTGGAAGAGTAGAGCCAGACGCAAGATGTATCTTGTCAGGACATGCCTCTAAGTAGGCCGCTGCAATAATGCAATGGTCTATGGTTTTGCCGCTTCTTATAGCACCCTCGGCAACGCTAAAATCGCATTGCAGCGCCCGTTTGATGTATGTCTTATGTTTGGGCGAGAACGTACCCCAGTTAATTGTCTGTGTCTTTGTCATTGTCACACAACATTTCTGCAAGTGGAGTAATATCCTCAATGTCTCCATTTGCTATAGTCTCTTGTTTATCGCGCCATTGCGACGGTTTTCGGTTTTTTAACCAAATGAAAGCCGCCGCTGTATCTGGAACAACTTCTTTTATTGTCTCTGTAATCTTTTGCTCTCCATTTTCATTTGTCTCTACTTTCTTCTCTAAATATTTGTAACCCTTTGCTCTTTTCAATAGCGCGTTTTCAACTTCAATGTCAACAACTTCCTTGCCTTTTTTTAAGGAGTTAGAAAAGTCAGGGTATTTGTTTTTCCAATCATATAAGGTAACCTTTGAAATTCCTATATTATGGGAAATTTGTTCATCGGTTAAGCCATCTCTCGCCCATGCTTCTATCAATGTTAATTTATCTTTTTCTAACCACTCCTTATATTTACCTTTTGCCATTTTGACACCACCTATAGAAAAGGCACCCATTTCTGAGTGCCTTTGATTTTTATTATTTTGAATTGTGTTCGTCAGGCAATACCTCATTGCCGTAAAGCCTCACGCTTGGAGCCGCTATCCGCAAATCATGCTTGATATAAATTTGCTTTCCTGCTGGCCTTAGAAGTCCCAATGTTTTATTTAAAAACTCTGTCCAGTTAATAGATTGTTCTATTGCTTTATTATGGTTCAGTTTGCCTACCTTGTAAATATCGACCGAGCCATCTTTAAGAGTGCGTTCCATTAGCTTTAAAGATTCTTCCGGCTCAATGACAGGTTCAAAACTTGCAAATGTGCGAATGCCATTATCATGTAATTCTTTGAGGACTTCAAGTCTTTCCTCCGGAATAGCTGCTCCACTTTCCCAATTAAGGCTTTTTGCCTTGTCAAGGAATGTAAGCGTTGCGCCTATCTGAATATGCTCCCCAAACTCTTTGAATATGTCTAAGTCTTTGAGACATCTTTTGCCGCCCTTTGTAAGAATAGCAACAGGAGCCTTTGCTTCTAATAGCAATTTCAAGGCTTCACGTGTAGTTGCACCGGCATCAGCATATACGCAAAGGCGCCCATCGGATTATTACCCGATAGGCGCATCTACGGAAAGGAAGGAGATATAAAAATGGAAATGAGCTGTTAAAATAAATATGTGGGTAAGAATTTGAACCTTCACGGCTGCATTGTGACGGAAACATTCCGTATCGGCCTTACATTATAAGCGTCTGCCCTCGGAGTTGGAACCATTATCCGCACCGATTTCGCCACCACATTTTTTGATAATACTATTATATCACGCTTTAATGTGGCTTTCTATGGTCAAATTCTCTAATGCTTTGCCATGTACTCGCAATATCCAACGATAATCAAGTATCATATGAACCGCTATTTCCTCCCATTTCTCCCCATTTATGTAGCGCCGGTATAATACTTCTCGTTGCTTTGGGTCTCTTACACCATCAATTACGTCACTTACTCGCTTTTGCGTATCACGCAATGAATTTATATCCTGCTCTATTTCAGTGCTCATATCGCATATCTGTGCAATTATACGTTCCATCTTGTTCTCCTGCGATGATTGTACCTTATCGGGAGTAAGCATTGAAGTGATTTTGGTTGCCATTTCCCGATAGCGCCGAATACGGTCAAGTTTTGCATCAATCATTTTTTCAGCGTTAATATATTGCCATAGAAATTCTTTAGCTGTCATATTTCGCCTCCATCTTTTTTCTTTGCCTCGCTGTGGCATGATAGCTGCCAACGTGCCGTGCTTTGTCATACTCCTGTGTGTATTCATCGCTGTCCCGCATTTCCGTGCTACAGGTCAATAGGCTCCATTCCTTTTGTAACCGCCTGTGACATACCTTATCGGCAAATGTCAGTGAATTGCATCGGTCTTGTATATCTTCGCGTCGCATCTGTTCCAATTCTTCGGACGTAAAAAGCAATTGTCGCATTTTGCATCGTTACTCCTTAAAATATTTTTTGTATTGCCATGCTGCCAACATGTTAAACGATATAAATAATAGCCATATTAAAAGGTACAACAGAAAATTACTAAATAATTTTTCTGGATGGAAATCTAAATAACTTAATATATAGAGACATTTTATCATTCCAAAAAGCCCTATACTTGCCCATATAATATGCTCTGTTGATTCAAGAATTTTACGCAATATTTTCACTTCCTATAATCATTTTTGCTTTAGCGGCATAATGGTAGATAGTGTCTTTGTCTAATCCCATTGTGGCGGCAATCTCACGATATGTAGCCCCTTTTGTCCGCATTGCAAGTATTTTATCGGTCATGGATTGAATGTCTCGCGTCGGGCTTTTCCGCAGCTTGGTGCTGCAATACCAGTTTACATAATTATCTGCATCTTGAGAGGTAAACGTATCGCGTTCGCCGGTATACACCATATGGGCTAAATAATGGGTCAAGGCCTTTATTGCTGGCGTTATTTCTCTATCTGCTACTCCCATGCCGTGCCTCCCTTTGCCACTGTATTAACCCCCACACAGCTAAAACCACATAAACGGCAAATAATATTGATTGGGCGTATAAACCGTGCATTGTATCAATTACACACCATGTGGCATTTGTAAACAGCCATATAATAAAACACCAACGCTTTTTATAGATGTTTGCAATTGTGCCAATAATAGATGCGGCGGTTATCAGGTATGTAAAATCAGGCATCAGTGGTTACCTCCATAAACGGGAATATTTCCTTCTTTGCAATAATCATCATCGTCTATAAAATAATTGCAATTAGTTGTGATTTTACAGCCGATTATGCCGAATGTGATTTTACCCGGCTCGCTTGCTTTTTCGAGAATAGAGATTATGCGAGTCATAAGGCAACGCCCAGTATAATTGCTGCCCTCATATTCATTCAGCACAAGAAAATCGCCAAGATGTATATCACAGTCATAGCCGTTTTTCTTAACTTCAAAGTTTTCTGCCCCGTTTTGAACTGCCTTGAAATATTCGGGCAATACTTTCAATTCATGTATCATCAGTGGTCACCTTCTTCCCACCACGATAAATTTCAACATCACAGATAGGCGTTGATGATACTTTAATCGTTTTATCTGGCATAATTCCACTTAAAGCGGATTCAAGCAAACTGCATTCTTCGTCGCTTAACATCGCTTGATGCAGTTTCCCGTTGTGGACAACGCATAAAATCAATTCATTTTCTTTCACCCCTCGTCACCGTCCTTTCTGTGTGCATCCTGTGGCGGTTCGGGTAATGGCATCCAGTACGCAGGAAAACAGTCTTGACCGCCATCTTGAAACTTCTTTAATTTCTTCCAAAATGACGCTTCATAGACATAACCGTCTTTTTCGCAAACAAGTACAGCTATTCCCTCGTCTGAAGAATATCCTTCCGGCTCTCTTTTAATTTCCGGCAGTCTATCCTCAACCGCTATCCACTGCGGCGGGTTGTCGGGCTGGGCGCGGCTGTTCCAATGTTCCCTAAATCCCGGAGTGTCCGTAAAGTCAAATTCTGACAATGGGCATGACGTGCAATATGGGTGATGCATAATTGCTTTACCATACGCACTTTTACCAGAAAATAATTTACTCCCGCAAAACGGGCATTCCCTCAAAACTTCGCTCATTTGTCTACCTCCAATTTTCTGCCACACATAGGGCAAAATTTATAGTCGTTCCATTTTAGGCATTTCACTGTAAATTCGCCGTCCCCAGCAGTACAAATTTTGCATCCTTTTTCACGCTCTTGCTTTTCACGGAGGGCTTGAATTGCGTGCAGTAACGCAGGTCTGCGCCGGTCACAATCAGGGCAGCAACACTCAAACTGTTCCATACCACTAATTGTTTCAATATCTTTTTCAATCTCGTTCATTCCTGCTCCTTTCGCTCACTTATCAACTTTTTACGTTGCGTTAATTCGGCTTCAAGGTTTTCTTTTTCGCTCTCATATTTCCCGCTAAACGAAACATTCCCGCGCCAATTTGCAAGTGCATCCATTAATTTATCATTCATTGCTGTTCCTTTCGCTTGCCATTGGCACAGTAAAAATTATCTGGTTCTTTGTCGTAAAGTATAACTATTGGAATTTTCAAATCATCTGCTTTCCATAATGGAAACGAAGATATGATTTTCCATTTGCTAATATTGGCTAATCGGATAAATTCTTTTAATCCATCAACGCTATATGCTTCATATTCTGCATATTTCATTTCTGCTCCTTCCGCTTGCCATTAGCACAATAATAATCTTCATAAATGCTTGGCATGCCAGCTTTGCAAAATATTAAATCGCCGCGTTTTAATGAATATTCGCATTTTTCACATTTCACCGGAGCCGGAACAAGGTCAAGAGTGGGTTGTTGGTCTATAAGCCCTATAGCACCCATCAATGTACCCGACATTTTAGGAAAATGTTCATCCATAAGTTCATCAGAGCGCTTTTGCAAAACTGTGATTAGCGCTGACTTGCTGATATAATCACTCGGCATTGTTATCATCCTTTCCATCCATATCCGCCCCACATGAAGGACAATATTCGGTTGATTCATAGTTTTCATCACCGCATGCAGAACAAAAGTAACTATTATTTATAATTTTCCAATGTGCATGTTTCACTTCCACCAGTTCGCCCGCCGCGAGTTTGCGCATGACGGCGGAGGCATATCTCCGTGATTCTGCTATTTTGATAATGGAATATTTGCCTGAGTTTAACAGAACTTCCGCACATTCCTGCGGTGTCATTTCATTCATGGTCTGCCCTCCTTAAAATATTTTTCAAGGTCTTAACTGTCAATTTCAATCCAAAAATACCCGTCGCAACTATCAAGATGATGCTCACCGCCGATGATGCTGCCATGCGGTTTCATATCGCATTTTCCAGAATATACGCATCTTGAACAGTTAAAATATTTTACTGCTTCATTCACCGCCTTCACCGCAACATCACGCTCAGATTTTAGGGTGGCTATTTCCTCCGGCGTTAATCCGGTATCTTCATAGGCGGCAAGACGGATAATCATATCTTGCAACCGTTCAACCTGTTCCATATTCGGAAGTTTTATATCAAGGTCGAATGTAAGTGCAACGCCTGTTTTGCCGTTGCATTTCTGCGTAAATCTCTTCATGTACATTCCTCCCATTTCAGTGCTTGCCCGCAGTTCGGACAAAAGTTTGGTTTACCTACAACAATTCTTTTGCAATTTGGACAAGCAGGAACACTTAAATCAAGTCTGCCTAATCCTTGTGGAAAATGCTCAGTTATTTTCGCCGTCTGCTTCTCCTGCAGTTTCGCATTTTCGGTTTGTAACCTCTCAACCTCTGCAAGCAGTTTAGTTAATCTCTCAACGCTCATCTTTCATTCCTCCCTCATCAAATATTTAAAAGCCTTTTTGCTCATGCACTCGCACGGTGACAGGTTTTCTTCGTTGACTGCCTTGCATTTCCCGGTAGAAATATTAAATAATTCACAATGTCCACATTTAGGCCATCCACTTTTCTTTTTCATTATTTATCCCTCCCTATATTGTGGTGCTGTCAAGGCCAATTCGCCTTTTTCCGTAACGCCAGCACCCTTTAACATAATTTTCAACCGGTCAACCATGTCGGGGTCTTTCAGCGATTCTTCCATAAATTTTTCTACTTGTTTCATGACCTTGCATATCGGTTCTCCCGTCCAATCGTATACATCATGTAAACTTGCAAGTACAAAAAATATACCTGCGTCAACGCCCTTACTATAGGCATTTTTTAGCAATTCATTGACTTCATGACATTGCTTCGTGGTTAATTGAATATGTGCTTTCATGTTTCCATCTCTTTCCGCAAATCAGCTTTGATGTAATAATTGCGGTCATACAATTTGCAAAGCCGTTCACATTCACGTCCGAACTCGCCCCAATTAATGTTGGATGGATAATAATTTAGCTTGCCAATCTTGAAAAAGTCAATAGGCCAGTCACTACATATAAGATGCTGAATATTTGTAGCGTCCAAAACAGGTTCACATGACACCCATGTTTTTATGCCTTTTTTGTGTGCCATTTGGATGGTTTCAAGGCGTTCACACCATGACGGCGCATTTGGTTCCGACTTTTCATTATGAAACTCACCCGTAATAGTCACACCGAAAGAATCCC
>JGI20214J51088_10002916_pt1 | contig 11325 bp, 9 predicted proteins | sample WetSurMetagenome_FD_51088 | JGI IMG/M metagenome (IMG submission 51088)
GTTGTGGGGGCTATTCGAATCCACAAAGGGAACCTCATGAAGGCCAATGACAATGACAAGCCCATGGTGTTGATCAATCAGGTCAAACCCGTCTATGTCTCCTTTTCGGTCCCCGAACGCTACCTTCCCGAAATAAGAAACCGCATGGCCCAAAACAAGCTCGAAGTGCAAGTCGCCGCCGCCGGTGGTACGGACAAAATCCTCCAGGGCCAGCTCGCCTTCATCGAAAATGCCGTGGATACCAATACCGGGAGCATCCCCCTCAAAGCCTCTTTTGCCAATGCCGACAAAGCCCTTTGGCCGGGGCAGTTCGTGAAGGTCACGCTGACCCTGGCCACCCAATCCGGCGCGGTGGTGGTCCCGTCCCAGGCCATTCAGTCGGGTCAGCAGGGCCGCTACGTCTTTGTCGTAAAGGACGATTCCACCGTGGAATATCGCCCCGTTGTCCCGGGAGAAACCATCGACGGGGAAACGGTTATCACCAGGGGGATTGCGCCCGGTGAGCGGGTGGTGACCGACGGGCAGCTTCGGCTCGCTTCCGGCTCGCTCATTCAGCCGGTGGAAGACAGCCAGAAGAATTAGACAAGGGGAGCCCCAGATGAACATTCCCGAACTCTTCATCCGCCGCCCCGTCACGACCACGCTGGTCATGATGGGGATACTCATCTTCGGCATCATGAGTTACCGGCTGCTCCCCGTGAGCGAACTTCCCAACGTGGATTTTCCGATCATCCAGGTGATCGCCAACCTTCCCGGCTCCAGCCCCGAGACCATGGCGTCCTCGGTGGCCACTCCTCTAGAACGGGAATTCTCGACCATCGCTGGCCTCGATTCGATGACCTCGACCAGCGCTCTGGGGATCACCCGGATCACCCTGCAGTTTTCTCTCGAAAGAAACATCGATGCCGCGGCCCAGGACGTTCAGACCGCCATCTCCAAGGCCCAGCGCCTGCTGCCCCAGGATATGCCGACACCCCCCTACTTCAGGAAGGTGAACCCTGCCGACCAGCCCATCCTATATCTCGGCTTGAGCTCCGCCATCCTGCCCCTGTCCACGGTGCACGAGTATGCGGACACGCTCATGGCCCAGCGCATCTCGATGATCAGCGGAGTCGCCCAGGTCCAGATCTACGGAGCCCAAAAATACGCCGTGCGCGTCCAGGTGAACCCGGACGCCCTCAGTTCGGCGGGCATCGGCATCGATGATGTGGAAAAAAGCATCGCTGAGGATAACGTGAATCTCCCGACGGGGACGCTCTACGGCAAGCACCAGGCCATCACCATTCAGGCCACCGGCCAGCTCACCCAGGCCGAAGCCTACAAGCCCCTGATCGTGGCTTATCGCAAAGGTTCGCCGGTCTATCTCGAAGAGGTCGGGCGGGCCATCGACAGTGTCGAAAACGACAAAACCGCCGCCTGGCTCAACGGCACCCGCGCGATCGTGCTCGCCATCCAGCGCCAGCCGGGGACGAACACGGTGGAGGTCGCCGACGCCATCAAGAAGCTGTTGCCTACGTTCCGCGCCCAGATGCCGGCTTCCTTAAACCTCACCACTCTGTATGACCGCTCGGAATCCATCCGAGAATCCATAGCCGACGTCAAATTCACCCTCTATCTCAGCCTCTGCCTCGTGATCATGGTCATTTTTCTATTTCTCAGGAACATTTCCGCCACGTTCATTCCCAGCCTCGCCCTGCCCATGTCCATCATCGGCACCTTTTCGGTCATGTACCTGATGGGCTACAGCCTCGACAACCTCTCCCTCATGGCGCTGACCCTCTGCGTCGGGTTCGTGGTGGACGATGCCATCGTCATGCTCGAAAACATCGTCCGCCATCTGGAAATGGGCAAGGACAAGCTCCAGGCCGCCCTCGACGGCTCCAGGGAGATCGGCTTCACCATCCTTTCCATGACCCTCTCGTTGGCGGCTGTCTTCATTCCGCTCCTTTTCATGGGCGGGGTTCTCGGGCGCCTGTTCCACGAATTCGCCGTCACCATCAGCGTGGCCATTCTGGTCTCCGGCTTCGTTTCCCTGACCCTCACCCCGATGCTTTGCAGCCGCATCCTCAAGCCGCCCAGCGAAGAGCGGCACGGCCGCCTCTATCGTATGATGGAGCGCTTCTTCGACGGCATGCTGGGGCTCTACGACCGCTCCCTGAAATGGTCCCTGCGCCACGGCCCGCTGACCATCGTGGTGTTTTTGGGCCTGCTGGCCGGAACCGTTTATCTTTTCGGGATTATCCCCAAAGACTTCATCCCGAGCCAGGATATCAACCAGATCTTCGGTTTCACCGAAGCCGCTCAGGGAACATCCTTCGAGTCCATGGTGGAACATCAGAACAAAATTGCCGAGATCCTCCTGAAAGAGCCCAGCGTCGAGAACCTCATGTCTTCCGCCGGGGCGGGGGGGCTTTCGGTAACGGGAAACACCGGCTTTGTGTTCATGCGTTTGAAACCCCGGTCGGAACGCGAGATGGGCGCCAATGAGGTTATCCAGCAACTGCGGCCCAAGCTGGCTGCGGTGCCTGGAATCAGGGTCTTTCTGCAGAATCCGCCCCCTATTCAACTGGGGGGACAGATGACCAAGAGCATGTATCAATACACTCTGTTGGGTCCGGATATGAAAGAGCTCTATTACTGGGCTCCCGTGCTTGAAGCCAAACTGCGCGAGCTGCCCGGATTGCAGGATGTAACGAGCGACCTCCAGATCACCAGCCCTCAGGTACTGGTCGACATCGACCGCCAGAAGGCCCGGTCGCTCGGCATCACCGCGTCCCAGATTGAAAACACTCTATTCAGCGCTTACGGTTCCCGGCAGGTATCGACCATTTACACTTCCACCAACCAGTACCAGGTCATTCTCGAGGTGGAACCCCAGTATCAGCGGGATCCCTCGGTTCTGTCGAGGCTTTACGTCCGCTCCGACAAAGGGCAGTTGGTCCCCTTGGACACCGTAGCGGAGATCAAGCAGCAAATCGGGCCGCTTACGGTGAACCACAACGGCCAATTGCCTGCGGTCACCCTTTCCTTCAATTTGAGGCCGGGATTTGCGCTCGGGCAGGCGGTCGACGGAATCGAGAAAGCGGTTCGCGACCTGCGTGTCCCCGCCACCATCACATCGAGCTTTCAGGGCACCGCGCAGCAGTTCCAGTCCTCCATGCAGGGTCTGTTCCTGCTCCTGATCATGGCCATCCTGGTCATCTATATTGTGCTCGGTATCCTGTACGAGAGCTTTATCCACCCCCTGACGATCCTCTCCGGACTGCCGGCGGCCGGCGCCGGAGCGCTTCTTACCCTTCTCATATTCAAGGTGGACCTGAGCGTGTACGCTTTCGTCGGCATCATCATGCTGATCGGCATCGTCAAGAAGAACGCCATCATGATGATCGATTTTGCGCTGGCGGCGCAGAGGAACGAGGGCAAAAGCGTCGCCGAGGCCATCTACGAAGGGTGTATTCTGCGCTTTCGCCCGATCATGATGACCACCATGTCGGCCCTCATGGGGACCTTGCCCATCGCCCTCGGCATCGGGGCGGGGGCCGAAGCGCGCCGCCCCCTGGGCCTGGCGGTGGTCGGCGGGCTGGTGCTTTCCCAATTCCTGACGCTCTACATTACCCCGGTGGTTTACATTTACATGGAAGCCCTGCAGCGAAAATTGAGGGCCCTTTTCCACTGGCGAAAACCCCGACCGGTGGTTCCCGTGCCGGAAGCGGAGGGGTAGGTTTCAGGGGTCTAAACAGTGGTTGTCGAGGAGAGAAACGATTGAGCAGCGGCGAAAGTAGCAGAATCATCGAAAAATGTGTCGCAAAAGAGTTGCCAATACGAGGGAAAAGTTTTATGAGAGGCGCTCATTCTATTACCGAGAAAAGGAGCAAACATGAAAATCATCTGCCCATCATGTCATTACGTTGGGGAAAGCAAGGCAATTGCCAAAGGCTCTCGAAGAGTCGAAATCACGCTCTGGTGCTGCTTTATCTTCCCCGGCATGTTGTATAGTATGTGGCGACAATCGAAAGACGGTCAATACCACGGGTGCCCACAGTGCCACGAAGCGAACGTTCGGCTGGTAAAAAGAAAAGAATGGAAAGCATATGAACGTAACGGACAGTTGCCAGCCGAATAAAAGTTCCTTCCCGAAACTATCGTAAAACCCCAGAGGATCCGAAGCAAGAATGCATTTCAGACGGCGAGAGAAGCCTATTGACTTGCCGGGTCGGGTAATTTCCGNGATATCCAANTCTTATGAAACTCATGTGCCAGCACTGTCAGGTCAAGAAATCCAGGCATCAAACGGGAAGAAACAGTAAAGGGACTCAAATAGTGGGAAGGATCTGTGAGGTGGCTGAGGCCCGCTACTCATTCCCATGACTGAGGGGCTTGGGCTGGGCATCGCTGGTGTAGAGTCCTCGCCTCCGGACAAACATAGAACTTATTAATATCAGTGAATGTGGAACAATCAACTCGAATGGAGATGTGCCATGAAAAAATTGGGACTTTCGATAATTACAGCTGTTCTTCTAACCGGCCTTGTAGGAGCTTCTGCTGATGCCCAGATGGGCGGCGGCATGGGCCCAGGCGTCGGCATGGGTATGTGGGATGGCGCCCACGGCCGGCATATCATCAGCACGTTGGGTCTGGACGAAAAGCAATCAGCGGAAGTAAAATCCATCTTCTTCAAACTTCAGAGGGATATGCTTAAGAAAAGAGCTGATATTGAAGTTGCGGAAGTTGAGCTGGAGGAAATCCTGGGTAAAGACCCTGTGGATCTAAAAGCAGCCGAGGCCAAGGTGAAGCAGATTGCTTCCCTGAGAGCAGAAGCCACCATGCTCCATATTCAGGGAATTGAGGATGTAAAGGCAAAGCTGACTCCTGAGCAGAAAAAGAAATTAAGCGAAATGCTGCAAATGAAAGGAATGGACCGGGGCATGATGAACTGCCCTATGATGAAGGGCGAGATGCCTATGAGGCCTCACCATATGCCAACCCATGCGCTGCCTCAGTGATCGGCAAAACAAGCAAAACCTGAAAGCCGGTCGGGATTCTTTCCTGCCCGAAACGGGTTAATTGCTCTCGTGTCGTTCCGGGAAACCCGACCTGCAACACTTTCATATAGACGGCCATGACCCCATCAGACTCAACGAACGATGAAAGCCGGTAGCTCGGCCACCCTCAGCTTGGTCTCACTGGCCTTCAAGACTACGATGCAAAAGAAGCCGAACACCGAGATAGTTTCCATCCGGAAACAGTAAGAAATTGAAAATGTTGTTCAAACCGGCATTTTCTCCTTGCATTTGTGGCGGCAGTTCGGCATATTTGTTGTGATATCACTTGGATATACTTTGACAATCATCTAGAAAGCCGGTGCCACCACACGTGAAAAACGGGACCAACTCATTGGTCGTCAACCCGGTGTTACAAATATCAAAATGGCAATCCCTCCAAAGACAGCGAAAAACCGCTGAAACCATAAGATTAGCTCCAACCTTTCAACGTAATTGTGATCTCCCGGTCGTTTGCCCGGTCAGATGGACCGGTATGACTGAGTCTAGAAATATAAAACAGCCGTTTGCGGACGGACACAAGCTCGTGAGGCGTACCTCACCAAAGAGGCAACATGAGAGGAGGCGAATCATGAAAAACTTAAGAGTATTTCTTTCCCTGAATGTGGCGGTTGCCGGATTTGGCTTATTCACTTCTTTACTCCTGCTCCCCCCGTCTGTTTCTGCCAAACCGAACGTTGATAAAGTGGTTACCAATGATTCTTCACAGCGGGGTCCAACGAAAGAGGAAATGAAGAATTCTAAGCCATTTGTAAGTCCTCGACCCACGCCGGATACCAGTTCGGTCCAGCCACTCGGGGGAGATTTTCTTGTGGAGTTACCCCAAGTGGCGCCGGGCGCGGAGGAGCCACAGGGATTCACGAATCTTCAGGCTTATGGCGACTTTGGGGTGCCGTTTACCTCCAAAAGAGTGACCCATGATGCTCTTCCCAAAGACGTCAAGGTAACCGCGAACGCTGGGGCTTACCTGAGCGCTACTTACCCCTACAGTACCATCGGTAGACTAAACTTCATGGATGAAGGCGAATGGACTCATTGTTCCGCCAGTTTGATCCTAAGGAGCGTGATCGTCACTGCCGCTCATTGCATCCAGGACTTTGGCAATGGAACGGATACTTTCAGCAACTGGACATTTGTGCCGGCCTATTTCAAAGGAAACAGTTCCAAGTCCGAGCCCGTCATGCCTTATGGGAGCTGGGTTTGGAAAGAGTATGTAAGACCGGCTTCCTGGGCGGACGGAACCGATACTAACTTGAACGGCGCCACCAATAACGACTTGGCGGTTATTCTTCTTGAGAAAGATGCTGAAGACCAGTTCATTGGAGACAAAACCGGATGGTTACGGTATGGTCAAACCGATAATTACTTTGTCAAATCTAAGCGCACTGGTGATTTATGGACTGCGGCGCTTACCACCCTCGGATATCCAGGGGATTCGGACAATGGTTCGATTCAGCAACGATGTGATGGCCCGAGCTATATGACAAGCATCGATGGCGTTCTGCAAATTTATCAGGGTAGCGATTTTACGGGTGGTTCAAGTGGAGGACCGTGGATAGCCAATTTTGGATATCAGGTGCCCAAATATAGTGAAAAAGCCGGCCCAGGCCACAGATGGCTCAGCAATGTAGTCGTTGGCGTCACTTCCTGGGGAGCCGATGAGCCTCCCGAACACGATAACTATTCCTCTCGATTCGGGAAGAATAAAGAATATCCGGAGAACAGTTACGGCACTTTCGGGGCCGGAAATATTGCGGCTCTGCTTGATGCCTTGTGTTCCAAGAAACCGGCGGGCAGTGACCAGACTTATCAGGAACTGGGATATTGTGACAGAAAGAAATGATTACCTTGCCGGAACCTCCTCCTTTGCCAATTGCCCGCGCTATCCGGCGGTAGAGGGGACGAAATGCTGTTGCATTAAGCTTTTTCAAGCTTTTTCCTCCTTATGAAGCACCTTTCGTTGGGCGGCTTTTCGCGACTCCGTGCGGTGTTGGCCCCGGGATACGGAGCGGTAATACTTGAGCCGTGAGACCGCTCGGAGGATCTTGGAGGAAACCTCGATGGCTTCTGAGGGATCATCAGGAACGAGCATGGTGGGACCGATTCAGGCTCAAGATCGGAAATTCTATTGTCTATCCTCTGACAAAGAGGTCATGTCAAAACTCAAATATCTCTCCTCCTCGTTGAAAAACGAAACGCTGAAATCCTCAATGTTTCGAAAACATACGTGTTATGCGCTTCCAAACGATTGAACCGACCTCAGTGGAGGTGGCACTCTCACCTGAAAATTGATATAGATTCTCACAATATTATTGAGATTTTACGACCGTCGAGGTAGTAGGTAAACCATGGGTGGCATTGTGCGCTTCTGATACCTCTACTTTACGATGCACTCTCCTCTTCGAGATCCTGATGTTCCGGACATTAAGCTTTTCGGCCTGACATAACTCATTGGGAAGCGTGCCTTCAGAGAAGGGGTGAAAGATGATAAGGGGACCAAAGAGAAGTTTCTTTTCACTTCACCTGGCGCTGGCGGTCTTTTTCTTTAATGGGCTGGCCGTGGCGCAGGTCGTTTCGACTTCTGCTCCGCCTGCATGGTCCGTTGGGGACTGGTGGGTTGTGGAATGCCAGGTTTACAACACCGGGAAGGTTGTCAGGGGCGCCAAGCCGGGGTGGACCCCCAGACAGGGATGGCGCTTCGAGGTGGAGGGCTCCGAATCCATAGCTAGCCAGCCCTATTTCGTCGTTTCCATCCGCCCTGAGGGTGGAAACCGCTGTCCTTACTGGTTCCGCTATTGGTTCCGGGTTTCGGACCGCTACGTGGGCCGCTCGGAACTGCACCATAGTGAACATGCGGCCTCCAAACCGAATGCCCTCAAGCCTTCAGTAGTCCGGGACGATTTTACAGATACGCCCCCGGGTCCTTTTTTGACCGACGAATTCCCGAGTCTGCCTCTTTCCATGCCTTTATTCAACGCGAACTGTAAGCCGCTCGCCGGAGGCGATAAGTCTGAAGTATCCCAAGCCTTCGAGAACTTGGCCGATTCCAGGGTTCTGGAGAAGGCGGATTTGAGAATGGCTTCAAAACTGGAGGCGGAGGCCGGAAGAAGGAACCTGCTGGTAAGGATCAGCACGCTCAAGATCACGGAGCGCCAGTACTGGAATTCAGGACTGCCCTGGTGCCTTTATGGTGAACGAACCGAAAACGGCCATGACTTTCGACGCTACTGGCTCGTGGATGTGGGCAGGAAATAAAGATGCCACAAAGGGAAGGATCCGATCGGTCTTGAATTGCCTCAGTAGAGAGGATGCGAAGATGAATAAATCCCTTTGTAAATGCGTTTTAGTCGGGGCTCTGGTGCTGACCATCTCAGGTGGCTGTTGGGCGCAACCGGCTTGGGCGGTCTGGTCGTGCTGGTACTGGCCGTGGCATGACAACTACAACCCCAATCTTTTCGACAGTGGGGAGGCCATGTACCGATATGACCTCTACACTGGTGCTTATTCACAATGGTGGGAATACAATTACCACGGCCCGCCGCAGTATCCGGCTCCCTGGTGGGGCCATTGCCACGCCTGGGCGGCGGCTGCGGTCTGGGAGCCTCAACCGGAATACTCCAAGTCGGTTGGGGGAATTACGTTCAGAATAAGGGACCGCAAAGGCTTGATGGTGGAAACGTACAACGCCTGCGCTGATGGAGACAGTTATGAATTCCTTGTCGACAACCCCACTCCTGGCACATTTTGGAAATACCTGAGGAAGGAAATCGGGGGCATAAATCCCATGCACGGGGAAAAAATGGGTTTTGTCGGCGAACTCTATTACGGTGACGAGGTCTGGAATTATCCTATTTACAAGTATAGCGTAACCCTCTCCTCCTCGTCCCCTTATTCAGGAACCATCAAGATATGGGTGGCTTCCGACGGGAAGCCCTCTTATGCCAATTCGACCACTCTGTACTACAAGACTTACGCCTATAAATTTAAGGGGGTGCGCAAGAATAGCCGAGGTGACCCGGTGAGTTCAGGAACATGGATCGGCACAGGCCCATACAGCAGGCCCGATGCCATCTGGCGCCCTTATTACGCCACCACCTGGATGCAGTATGCAGATAACACGGAGCTCTCGGAGGGCTACCTCAACGATATTCTCAGTGACGAATGAGTAACGCGCGCAGTTCGCTTTATTTGACCCTTTCTGGGTTGAAAAGCTGTGTGGTGGTGTTTCCAATTCCTTGCCGGGAAACGGATAACGCCGGTCATCCGACCAAAAGGAATGCTCGTGAAGATATGGGTGGACGCGGACGCTTGTCCGGGAGAGATAAAGGAGTTGATCATTCGTGCGGGCAGGCGCCTTAAGATCCTTGTGGTCTTTGTCGCCAACAAGCGTATCGGTATTCCGGATTCACCCTACATTTCATCGGTCCGCATCGGAATGGAACCTGAAGCAGTGGATGAATACATATCCATGAACGCCAAACCGGGTGATATTGCCGTCACCCAGGACATCCCACTCGCGTCCGTTCTGGTTCCCAAGGGAGTGGTTGTCATCACCCCACATGGAGTGGTCCTCACCGAAGAGAACATCGGCGAGCGGCTTTCCGTCCGAAACTTCATGCAAGACATCCGGGAAGCAGGGGGTATCACTCCCGGTCCGAGACAATTCTCCCGTAGGGACAAACAGAAGTTTTCGGACTCGCTCGACAGGGAACTCACCAAAGCCAGGAGATGAAGACCTCCTGACTTATCGGTTCTGAACCGTGAAGTCTGCGGAATGGGCCTCTCAATAAACCGAACAGTTTCGTCTTGCGTTGCCTGGTCCGTCCGCTCGTTCCCAAGCTCCAGCTCATGGGTTCCCAAGCCAGCGCTTGGGAACGAGCGGAAACAGCAGACAGCGGACCAGCGTGAAAAGACTTCGGGCGAGATAGCCACTATTGTTCAGATTATTAGTTCCAGCCTTCTGAGCGGTCAAACGATGAGGGGAAATGTGACACTTTAAATGGAATTCGGAGACACGCCATGAGCCGTTTCGAGACCAAAATATCTCGGGAGTTGGCGACCGAGTATGGTCGCCAGGCAGTCCAAATCACCGAGTCCGGTGAATATCGGGCATCTTCCGGTCGAGTCGTGAGGATCGCAGAAATGGTGAGGCGGGCAATCGAGGCAACGGTTTCTTATCCCCCCGGCCAACTTTTTCAAGGGTCTGCAAAGGGTCAACATCGGACCAAAATCACGGTCGAGAACATAACCACCCCTCGATGCGGCCCGAAGACTCATTATTGAAGAGTTTTGCCCGGCTGTGCTCAACTTCGCGTCGGCGACGCATCCCGGCGGCGGGTTTCTCTCCGGGGCAAGAGCACAAGAGGAGTACCTGGCCAGATCTTCTGGCCTCTATGCCTGTATCAGAGACAACCCCATGTATGCCTTTCACCGCTCGCGCAGCGACCCGCACTACACAAATTACGCAGTCTATTCCCCGGAGGTTCCGGTTTTTCGCTCGGATGACGGCAGCCTCCTCGATGAGCCTTACACGGTGGGAATCATCACGTCCCCGGCAGTAAATGCCGGCAGGATGGTCTCCTAGAGAAAGCGTCAGATCGGCCCTGCAATGTGGTTGCGCATTCTAAAAGTCCTGTTCTTTGGGGTGCATCATGGTCACGAAGCTATCGTCCTAGGAGCATGGGGCTGCGGGCGCCTCGAGTACCGGTCCCCCTCTCTTTGGTTCAGAAAGACCCATTTATCCTGTTTCCGCCGGTTCCACAAGGATTTGAGCATGATCATGTGCATGCTAACGACATGATCGTGCGCATCATGGATCTCGCCTCCGGTCGGTTGAATATGAAAATAGAAAGGGCGTCCCCTAATTCGGTATGGGCTCCGGGAATTGCTGACCCCGCACTGTGTCCCTGCATCTGGGCACTCCTCTGCCAGGATTCAGAAAAAGCATCCACCAGCAAAAGAACCGGCCCTGCGCACACTTGCCGGAAACACACAGAGATTCAGCTCCGTCTCTGAGATGCTGTCAAGGCGCGGTTTCCCGCATCACTTGGCTCAATACCCACCTGCCCATTCAATTCGCTTTTCCATAGAGCGGCGCAGCCTTCCCACGATGATGAGGCGATACTGCGGTGATTTTCGCCAGTGCCAATCCCGGAATCGGCACACCACGGTAGATTTGTTCTCCTTTCTATCTCAAGGTTTGACATGGGCGGAGGAGTTTTTAGTCATTCGCAAGTAGTCGAGAACTGCTCGGACATTGCGAGTG
>JGI20214J51088_10002918_pt1 | contig 11322 bp, 10 predicted proteins | sample WetSurMetagenome_FD_51088 | JGI IMG/M metagenome (IMG submission 51088)
CGGCAGTATGGATCATAAATTTGGAAAAAAAGGAGGTTTGGGAATAATTCTCTTTTTTATAGCGTTTAGGACGTGCAAACCAGTTTTGCAATTGCACAAACACCCCATAAATCATGTGCACAAAAAACCCGCCGAAAAGAACCAGTTCCATTACCCTGACCACAATATTGGTTCCCATAAAGTACGCAGCCTTATTAAACGTTTCCCTGCTGTCGGAGAATACCAGACTTAGGTTTATTCCCAGGTGAACCAAAAGAAAGACAACAAGAAAAAGTCCGGCCAGTGACATGATTAATTTCTTTCCAATTGAAGAGGTAAGGATATTACTCATAAAGCGTTGATTAATGTCTGATAAAGGTTAAATATGCCAACAGATTTTGGACAAATTTACCTGCTTAGCTTTATTTTTACAATACTTATGAGGGATTTATCTAATTTAGACAAATTATTAACAGTTGTCTATCAACTAATCATTTGAAAGCGAATGAAGACCGTTGATTTTCCCGTTTCATTTTTTGTGAAGAACAGGGATAAATTATGCCATACCCTGAAACCGTTTTCTATGGCTGTACTGCATGCCAATGATGAGATGTACCGCAGTGCTGATCAGCTATTTCCATACAGGCAGGATTCCGATCTTTTTTATTTCACAGGCATCAACCAGGAAAAAACGATTCTTATGCTTGCCCCTGATTACCCGGATGCATCCATGCGCGAGGTGCTTTTTATCCTTAAGCCCAATAGCAAGCTTGAGATATGGGAAGGCCACAAGCTCACACTGCATGAAGCGCAAATGATCTCAGGTATTAAAACTATACATTACCTTGAAGATCAGGAAAACATTCTGGCTTCAATAAGCCTGCAGGTAGAATGTATTTATCTGAACACACCCGAACTAAGTAAGAAGGTACTTGACTTGCCTACCCGCAATCTGCGCTTTGCCCATGAACTGAAAACAAAATTTCCAGCCCACCATTATGAGCGGTTGGCACCCATTATGCGCAACCTAAGAGCCATTAAATCGGAAACTGAAATTATCATTATCAGGGAGGCTTGCAATATTACCAACGCTGCTTTTAAAAGAGTACTCCGCAAAATTAAACCTGGAATGGCAGAATATGAAGTTGAGGCTGAAATTTCTTATGAATTTATCCGGAACGGTGCCCGCGGACATGCCTATGACCCCATTGTAGCATCGGGAATTAACGCCTGCTCGCTCCATTATAATTACAATAATGCTCCCTGTAATAACGGAGACCTTTTGCTCATGGATTTTGGCGCCGAATATGGCAATTATGCCGCTGATTGTTCACGAACCATACCTGTTAACGGAGTTTTTACACCGCGGCAGAGATATCTTTACAAATCAGTACTGGAGGTTTTCAAAATGGCCTGTTCATTAATGAAACCAGGCAACACCATTAACAAAGTGCATGCCGAGGTGTGCAAAAAATTCAGCCATGAACATGTTAAACTGGGGTTGTATTCGCAGGAAAAATTATTGAAAGAAAATAAAGAGGCTCCTTTATACCTGCAATATTACATGCACGGAACGTCCCATTTCCTGGGGCTTGATGTTCATGATGTGGGCGATAAAGATGCTGAATTTCAACCGGGGATGGTGCTTACCTGTGAGCCGGGAATATATATAGCCGAAGAAAAAACCGGTATCAGGATTGAGAATAACATCCTCATCACCCGTGAAGGAAATATTGATTTGATGAAGGATATCCCAATTGAACCTGAACACATTGAGCATCTGATGCAGGCAGGCCGAAGTTAGCCGGTTATTTCAGCAACTTCTCCAGTTCCTCTGGTTCTTTGGGTATTGGTTTACCAATAACCCGGCAACCATTATCAGTAACCACAACATTATCTTCTATACGGATGCCGCCAAAGCCCTTGAATTTAGCAATGGCACGATAATCGATAAAATCACGATACCGACCTTCGCTGTTCCATTTTTCAATAAGCGGATCAATAAAATATATGCCCGGTTCAACCGTTACCACATTTCCTTTCTGAAGTTTTCTGGCCATACGCAAATAAGCAGTACCAAATTGTTCCGATCTTTTCACCTCCTGATCATATCCTACATAATCTTCTCCGATATCTTCCATATCATGAACATCAAGGCCGATCATATGTCCAATGCCATGTGGAAAAAACAGGGCATGCGCTCCATGGCTTACTGCTTCGTCTACATTACCCTTCATCAGCCCAAGTTCCTTTAGCCGACTGGTGACAACTATAGCGGCTCTTTTGTGTACTTCACTATAAGGTACACCCGGTTTTATAGCCTTAATCGATTCGAGCTGGGTTTCCAAAACTGCAGCATAAACATCCTTCTGTTGTGCGCTAAATTTTCCACCTACCGGATAGGTACGGGTAATGTCAGTGGCATATCGCATAGGAGATTCGGCACCTGCATCAATCAACAGCAGTTGCCCCTTTTTCAACTCGTTTCCATAATAATGGTTATGCAGGGTTTCACCATTAACACTGCAAATAATAGGATACGCTGCCCGGCAGTTTCTCTCCAGCAGGGACCCCTCCAAAGCACCGGCAATCTGGTATTCATACGCCTTGGGCTTAATTAGATTCAAAGCATTAGCATAGGCCTCAGCCGTAACATTGCTCATAGTTGACTCCATCTCCTTCAGTTCATACGAATCCTTGACCGATCTTTGAGAAACAACGGCATGAATCAGACTTTCTGAGGCATTCCTGTCAACCTCCTCGTATTTAAGATTGTCATAATAGGCAAGCTGTAACCGTCTTTGCTCCCGGTATGGTGGAAGATAATGTACTTCCCGTGCATGGGCAATAGCTCTGAATACATCTCCATCCAATCGTTCCAGAGGTTTTACCTGCGTAATTCCTACTTTTAGGGCCTTTTCGTGAAATGGCTCCTGGTTACCAACCCAAATTATATCTTCAAGGGTAGGATCACTACCGTAAAGGGTTTCCATACCCGACTCACAATCAATCATCCCGGCTAAACCGGGTAAATCAAGTCCAAAATAATACAGGAATGAACTATCCTGCCTGAAAGGATAATTATTCGCCGCATAGTTCATGGCAACTTCCTTATTGCCCAAAAACAATATAACTCCTTTTCCAACGAGCTCTGAAAGCCGTTTTCTCCGTTCAATATATACTTCAGCAGGAAACATGGTTCATCAATTTTAGAAGATACTTTAAAATTATAACCTATTTTGCTCTAAAACCAATAAAATCGTCATAAATTATGATTAGATCATAACCGGACGCAACATCTTTGCGTATACTTTTATAAGGATTGAAAAATATCAGTTTTTGTAAAACATGCCATACAGAAGACTACCCAATACTGATTTGGCTCGGTTGAGAGCCCTCAGAATTGCTTTTGAGAAAGGTAAAGAATTGCCTCCTTTTAAACTGGCTTTTTCGCAGGCTACCTACCAAAAGGTTTTGTCGAATATGCATATATTTGAAAAAGTTGTTCAGGAAAGCCGTCAGGCTTTTAATATACAGGTAGAAAAGAGCAAGGACTATGGTAAAATGCTGAAAAAGGCAAAACTGTATATTTCTCATTTCATACAAGTGGTAAATATGGCCATTGCCCGTGGTGATCTTTCCACAGCCGACAGGGATTATTTTGGTTTTAGCCGTGATCAAAACAGGGTACCCTCATTCGGTAGCGAAGGGGAGGTAATCAAATGGGGTGAGAAAATTATTCAGGGCGAAACACTCAGAATTAAAAAGGGACTTACTCCTGTTACCAACCCTACCATGGCGGTTGTTAAAGTCAGGTATGAAGATTTTCTCGAATCCTACCGCTATCAGAAGATACTTCAGAAGAATCTACAGCGTAGCCAGGAGAAATTGGTAGAACAAAGAACGGTTATTGATTCTATAATTGTTTCTATTTGGAACGAAGTGGAAGATTATTATAAAGATTTACCCGATGAGACCAGAAGAAATAATGCCAAATTGTATGGCCTGGTATATTTTTTCAGGAAAAGTGAACTTTCCGGAAAAAAAACTGAAGAAATGGTTTCAGAGGGCTGATCGATTATTCTTTTCCCGTAAATAGATCATCCCAATTAATATACAAGTAGTAAAAACACTGATGTATAGTAAATACCCCGGATCATCTGTAGTGCCAACCGTATCCAATGCCGTTTGACCCACAGGTTTTGAGGCAAAATGGTAATAAAATACGGCTATGCCATTATTGGCCAAATGAGCAGCAATTGGAATCCAAATTGTACCGCTCCAAATAAAAAGATAACCAAAATACAAACCCAGCAGAAACCGGGGAAGAAACCCATAAAACTGAAAATGGATAAAGCTGAACACAAATGCAGCTATGAAGATGCCGATATGCTCATTTTTGGTAAGCTCGATAAGCAGTCGTTGTACAACACCTCTGAAAAACAATTCCTCACCAATAGCAGGCAATATAGCAATCATCAGAAAATTTATCAGAAGATCGGCAGTTGAATTACTTTTCAGAAAAAGCTCGGTCAATCGTCCGGCGCTTTCCTCCATGGCTTTCATTTCATTTTCAAGCACCTGCCAGGAATCAGGTAAATCAAGTCTTGCGTTGAATGAAGTTACTATATTCAGCAAGGGGATGGCTGCAAATACCGACAAAAATACCAACAGCACGGTAAAAGCGGATGTTTGTGTGTTCACTTTCAGATAGCCGGGAGCATTCTTACTGAATAACCAGGAAGCAACCAATGCCGGGATGATAAACAAGGTAACCGACTGAAAAATCTGAAAAAACTTAATTATATGAACATGTGCTTCGTCCGGATTCCGGATAATTCTGCTCAGCGTATTAATGTCGCAATGATAAAGCATCACTGCCAGAGCCATGGCTATAAATGAACCAACCAGAGCTAAGGCTAGAACAATAAGTATTAGCAGAATGATTTTTGCTGCTGAAGAAAGCTGAATAAAGCTATTCCGGAATGAATCAAATAAACTCATCATTTTTTATCCTTGAGCCGACAAAAGTACAAAAATACTCCAAACGCATAAAGCAATTTGCCGCAACATCTTTCTCGTTATATTTGCATCTCAAACAAGATTATGGTCAACGTTGGCAATATACTGCTTCCTGAAAAAGCACTTTTTCTTGCCCCTATGGAGGATGTTACTGATCCTTCATTCCGGTTTATATGCAAACATTTTGGAGCCGATATGGTATATACCGAATTCATTCCTTCGGATGGACTGATCAGGGATGCCCGGAAGAGCCTTAAAAAACTTGAAATTACTGATAACGAGAGACCAATTGGCATTCAGCTATACGGACACCTGATTGATAGTATGGTTGAGGCTGCCAAAATAGCCGAAGAAGCAAAACCCGACCTCATTGACATCAACTTTGGCTGTCCGGTAAGAAAAATTGCATATCGTGGTGCTGGAGCCGGTATGCTCTGTAACATCCCGCTAATGATAGAAATGACCAGAGCTATTGTTGAAGCCGTTAAGCTGCCCGTAACGGTGAAAACAAGATTAGGATGGGATGAAAACAGCAGGAATATTGTGGAAATAGCCGAACAGCTTCAGGATACCGGGATTAAGGCATTGACCATACATGGAAGAACCAGGGCACAGCTTTATAGGGGGAGTGCCGACTGGTCATTGATCGGAGCTGTTAAAAACAATCCCCGAATGAAGATTCCAATAATTGGTAATGGGGATATTGTTACACCTGTATCGGCAAGCGAAGCATTTAACCGCTATGGCGTGGATGGAATTATGATTGGCCGTGCCACCGTTGGACAGCCATGGCTGTTTCGGGAAATAAGAACCTATTTGGATACGGGTATTCTTTTACCTCCTGTGAGCCTTAGGGAAAAAGTGGACCTGGCCCGGCTCCAGTTTAAAAAATCATTAGAAGTTAAGGGCGTTCCGCGGGGAATTTATGAAATGCGCCGTCATTTTATCAATTATTTTAAAGGATTACCCGATTTTAAGGATATTCGGATAAAACTGGTAACCACAATGGATATTATTGAAATAGAAAACCTGCTCGATTTGATACTCAGAACGTATCCATTGTATTAGCCGGATTTTTTGCAGGGTAATCCAACGTATAGTGCAATCCACGGCTCTCTTTCCGCTGCTGCGCAGCTTTGATAATCAAGTACCCGGCATTGATCATATTCCTCAGTTCGCATAATTTCTGTGTCAGTTTTGAAGTGGCAAACAAAGCCTCTGTCTCATTGTATATAATCCACAGCCGGTCCATACCCCTTTTTAGTCGTATGTTGGAACGAACAATGCCAACGTAATAGCTGAAAATCTGCTGAACTTCCTTATAATTCTGGGTAACAAGCACCATTTCTTCAGCATGTGTTGTCCCTTCATCATTCCACACCGGTATTTGCTCCTCAATTCGGTAGTTTTTATACTGCTCAAGGCTGTGTTTGGCTGCTTTATCAGCATAAACCATAGCTTCAAGCAGTGAATTGCTGGCCAAACGATTGGCCCCATGCAGACCAGTACATGAACATTCGCCTGCAGCATAAAGTCGTTGTATAGAGCTGCAACCGTTCATGTCTACCTTAATGCCCCCACATAAAAAATGGGCCGCCGGAACTACCGGGATCATGTTCTTCCTGATATCAATGCCCAACGACATGCACTTGTCAAAAATATTGGGAAAGCCCAGCTTAAGGTCATCACCGTCAATATGCGTGCAATCGAGGAATACATATTCGTCTCCGCTGATTTTCATTTCATTGTCTATGGCCCTGGATACAATATCCCTTGGAGCAAGTGATCCTCTTTTATCATACCGGGGCATGAAATCTTCGCCCTTATGATTGCGTAGAATTGCACCATGCCCACGCATGGCTTCGGTTATTAGAAAATTAGGCCGTTCTCCGGGATTGTATAAGGCTGTAGGATGCAATTGCACAAATTCCATATTGTCAATAATTCCTTTTGCCCTGTAAACCATGGCTATTCCATCGCCTGTTGCAATAAGAGGATTGGTAGTAATGTGGTATAGGTTCCCTATTCCTCCGGTAGCCATAAGGGTCACTCTGGCTAAAAATTTATGCACAATACCACTTCGCAAATCCAGCACATAAGCACCGTAACATTCAATATCGGCAAGATACCTCCTTACCAATTTGCCCATATGATGCTGGGTGATAATATCAATGGCAAAGAATCCTTCAAAAATATCAATGTTTGGATGATTCTTTACCCTCATACTTAGGGTGTTCTGTATCTCAAAACCGGTATTGTCTTTATGGTGAAATATGCGGTATTCAGAATGCCCTCCTTCACGGGCAAGGTTAAATTTCCCCGATCCCTCACGATCAAAATCAGTTCCCCATTCCAACAGCTTTTTAATCTGCGCAGGCCCTTCCCTGACTACCATATCCACCACCTTGTGGTTGCATAAACCATCTCCTGCCACTAGGGTATCTTCAATGTGCTTGTCAAAATTGTCAATTTCACTCGAAACAGCTGCTATTCCACCCTGCGCGTAACTGGTATTTGTATCGTTCAATTTGGCTTTTGTAACAATGGCAACCTTTCCATGCTCTGCTACCTGAAGGGCATATGCCAAGCCAGCCAAACCAGAGCCTACTACCAGAAAATCATATTGATAATCCATGGTTATTGCGTTCATGAAAACGTCAAAATTAGCAGAAATATCTTGATTTTTCCATTACATTTGCCCCGCATAATACAAACAATAACACCATGGTTCAGGAAGATCTCTTTAAAAAAATTATTGCCCATAGTAAGGAATATGGATTTATTTTCCCTTCGAGTGAGATTTATGATGGTCTGAGCGCTGTTTATGACTACGGCCAGAATGGCGTAGAGCTGAAAAATAATATTCGCAGGTATTGGTGGGAATCAATGGTAAAGCTCAATGAAAATATCGTGGGAATTGATGCTGCAATTTTCATGCACCCAAAAATATGGGAAGCATCAGGACACGTTGCTGCATTTAATGACCCGCTAATCGATAATAAGGATTCTAAAAAGAGATACCGTGCTGACCAGTTAATTGAAGACTACCTCCAAAAAATTGAAGATAAAATCCAGAAAGAGATCGATAAAGCTTCACAGAAATTTGGTACAGATTTCGATGTGGTGAAGTTCCGGAACACCAATCCAAGAGTTTTGGAAAATCAGCAAAAATACGATGAGGCTAAAAAGAGATATGTCAGGGCTTTGGAAAACGATAACCTGAAAGAGCTTTATCAGTTCATCATCGATGCTGAAATCGCTTGTCCGATTTCCGGCACCAGAAACTGGACTGAAGTGAGAAAATTCAACCTCATGTTCAGTACCCAATTAGGCTCAGTAAGCGAAGACGCAAATACTATTTATCTACGTCCCGAAACCGCACAGGGTATCTTTGTTAATTTTCTCAATGTGCAAAAAACCGGTAGAATGAAAATTCCTTTCGGTATAGCACAAACCGGTAAAGCTTTTCGAAATGAAATTGTAGCCCGCCAGTTTATTCTGCGAATGCGCGAATTTGAACAAATGGAAATGCAGTTCTTCATTAAGCCGGGAACAGAAATGGAATGGTATGAATACTGGAAAGAAAAACGGATGAAATGGCATAAGTCGGTGGGGCTAGGCGAACAGAAATACCGTTTCCACGATCATGATAAACTGGCCCATTATGCCAATGCCGCCTGCGACATTGAGTTTGAATTTCCCATAGGATTTAAAGAAGTTGAAGGGATTCATTCCCGGACTAATTTCGATTTGGGCAATCATGAAAAATTTTCAGGTAAAAAAATCCAGTATTTTGACAGCGAAACCAACGAAGGATATACCCCCTATGTTATTGAGACTTCTATTGGACTCGACCGTATGTTCTTTACCGTACTTTCCAATTCGTACGTTGAAGAAAAAGTGGAATGGGAAGGCAGCGCCAAAGAAGATCGGGTAGTTCTGAAACTCCCACCTGCCCTTGCCCCTGTTCAGCTGGCGGTTCTACCACTGGTTAAAAAAGATGGTCTGCCAGAAAAAGCACGGGAAATTATGGATCGGATGAAATTTGATTTCAATTGCCAATACGAAGAAAAAGACTCAATTGGTAAACGTTACAGACGTCAGGATGCTATTGGAACTCCTTTCTGCATCACAGTTGACCATGAAACACTGGAGAACAGTACCGTTACGGTTCGCTACCGCGATACACTGCAACAGGAAAGAGTGGTAATTGACCATCTTCCCGAAATTATCGGGGATAAAGTAAGTTTGAAGGGATTGCTGAAAAAGCTATAACAACCTTTATAATGTTTTCACCAATGTTATTGAACAATTTGTCAAATATATTCATAAATCTAGCTTTTAGTGATTAGATTTAGTAAATAAATCTTGTTATCTGTTAATTTAAGTTTTCTTTCCTGACAAAACCAATCCTTTCATTTTTATTGCTGTTTTCAGCCGTGCAAACATTTGGCCAAATCAGCGATCTGAGTATTCTTACATCCTCACGCGGAGCTTCAGTAACTACAGGATTAACTGCCTGTTGGACAGTTGGTGAATCATTTACCGAGGAGCTATCAAACAATGCTTATTGTATGGCCCAGGGATTTCACCAAGGAGCAGTTGCTGTAGTGGCTTTAGGTGTAACTGAACCACTGAACAAGCATACTGTTGTTGCCTATCCAAATCCCACTCATGACCAGGTCACACTTAAACTGGATGAATTTACCGAGCAGACTGATTGGCAATTAGAATTAATAACTATTGACGGAAAAGTTATGCACAAACAGATTATTGAATCAACATTAGTAAATGTTGATTTTATTAACTACCCCCAAGGCACTTACCTGATCAAAATCAGCAATAAAGAAGGCTTCTGTAATATCTTTACCATAACAAAACAATAATCCTATTATGAAGAACAATCATTTTTACCTTAACGTTATTGGCTTGCGTTATTTTAACCTGTACCGCTCAGGTTCCAAATTTGTTTAATTACCAGGCTACCCTTCGCGATAACAATGGAAAATTGCTTGTTTCGGATGACATATCCTTACGGATCAGCATTCTGCAAGCCAGTCAAAATGGCGCTCCGGTATATACCGAAACCCATTCTGTGACTACCACCAGCCAAGGCATTGTTAACCTGAAAATCGGATCAGGATCCACTTCAGATGAGTTTGCAGCAATTGACTGGAGCAATGGCCCTTATTTTTTGAAAATTGAAATTAACACCGATGTATCTGGTAATTATACCGAATTGGGAATTACACAGCTATTAAGTGTACCTTATGCGTTTTTTGCTGAAAAGGCCAGCAATATTTCTAATGATTACGTTTCCTGCTGGTCAAAAAACAACAACAACCTGTATTATAATAATGGTTTTGTTGGAATTGGAACGAATAATCCAATCACTAAATTGAATATTGTAGGAGCCGTTGATGACGGTGATGAAAGGTCTTTCATAAGGTTAAAGAATAATTCCTTAGGATCAAAAGCTACAGTAAGCATTGCTTTACAATCTTTTGACAATAAAGGAGTTGCTTTGGGATACTCATCATGCAATTATACCATGAACGATCTTTCGGATTTTGGGTCAATTACCACTAATGGGCGCGGCCTCGCTTTTGTTACCAATTATGGACAGATACGTTTTTATACAAATAAAAATGAGGATAATTCTTATTCTGAAAAGATGAGAATAAACGAAAAAAGGAATGTAGGTATTGGTACCATAGCACCTAATGCAAAGTTGGAGGTTGCTGACGGTGATATATATATAAAAGACAATAAATAAAGGGATTATTATGACTTCTCCGGACGGCCAACGTTGGCGTGGCACCATCAATAATTCAGGCATACTCGAGTTTGTTTCCATTACATGTCCCTGAAATCAGCAACAACTTATAATACAGCGCCATAAATCATTTATTTATGACGCTTTTTATTTGTAGAATTTGCACACAATCACATTAATTGTTTTTTATGTAATATTTGTCGTTTGTGTTTTATAATACTTTTGAATATGTTTAAATTACATGCTCATTATTTCAAATGACACGGAAAGTACTCATAATCACCTATTATTGGCCTCCCAGTGGTGGTTCGGCCGTGCTGAGATGGCTTAAATTTTCCAAATACCTACGGGAATTTGGTTGGGAACCGGTAATCTATACCCCTTTTAATCCTGAACCGCAGGAAACCGATGAATCTTTAATGGCCGATATTCCAGCGGATATTGAAATTATCAAAACAAGAATTGTTGAGCCTTATGGTATTTATAAATGGCTTACCGGAAAAAAGAAAGATGAAAGGCTTGGGGTTGCCCTTATGAATGAAAAG
>JGI20214J51088_10002919_pt1 | contig 11321 bp, 10 predicted proteins | sample WetSurMetagenome_FD_51088 | JGI IMG/M metagenome (IMG submission 51088)
GAAGCTCGTGATCGAGCTTCCACAGCATCTGAGTGAACAGGAAAAGGAGCTTTTCAGAAAACTCGCCGCCCTGAGGAATTCACAGAATTAAATTTGATGTTTCCATCAAATTCAATAATTTTGCATGAATTACAGGATTTCTCTTTGAAAGAACTTCCATGACCCATTTAAAAACCCTTTTCCTGGCAGTGATACCCGCATTGATCCTGTGTGTCGCTTCAGGGAAAAGTTACTCTCAGACTGCCACCATCAAGGGATTTGTCTATGAACAATCTACAGGTGAACCTGTAATCTTTACAAACGTATATTTCGCCAAGACGTCGATCGGTGCCACGACGGATGACAACGGATATTTTGCCATTACCCGCATCCCTCCCGGGGAGTATATCCTGATGGTTACCTATGTGGGATTTGACACGCTGAAGATCCCCATCACCCTGAAAGCAAATGATATCATCTCCAAGAAACTTTTCCTTACCCAGGCTTCAGTAAACCTTCAGGAGGTCACCGTATCCGCGGCATTCCAGTCGAAGCAAAGCGAAACCCAGACCTCCATCATTAAGATAGAACCCAAGGAAATTGCCAAGATCCCGACGATGGGCGGAACCCCTGACCTTGCCCAGTACCTCCAGATTCTGCCGGGTGTCATCTTTTCGGGCGACCAGGGTGGCCAGCTCTACATCCGTGGCGGCCCCCCTATCCAGAATAAAGTACTGTACGACGGAATGGTCGTATACAACCCGTTCCATTCCATTGGCCTTTTTTCCGTTTTCGATGTTGATATCCTCAAGAATGTCAATGTGTATACAGGCGGTTTCAGCGCTGAATACGGAGGAAGGATCTCTTCCATCATGGACATCACCACCATCGACGGGAACCGGAAGAGGATCGCGGGAAAGTTCGATATCAGCACCTTCGGGGCAAAAGCCTTGCTGCAGGGACCTATTGTCAGGCAGAAAACCGATTCAAGCGCAAGCTGTTCATTCATCCTGTCTGTTAAAAATTCTTACCTGGATGAAAGTTCGAAGATCTTTTACAACTATATTGATCAGCCATTGCCTTACAGCTACCTTGATATTTATGGAAAAATATCTGTCAATGCACCCAACGGCAGCAAGGTGAATTTCTTCGGGTTTAATTTCAACGATGATGCGGTGTTTTACGGGGTCAATACCGTAGGAAACGAAATACAGCAGGTTGCCCTGAATTACAACTGGAGCTCATACGGGGGTGGAACCAACTTCCTCGTGATCCCGGGAAGATCGTCCGTCCTGCTCGAAGGCAATTTTGCATATTCAACATACACCGTTGGACTTGATGAGCCCTTAAAATCCCCNAGGTCAAGCACGATCTCCGGATTCAANGGCGGATTCATGTTTACCTACTTCTTTGGGAAAAGCGCACTTAAATACGGCCTCGGGCTTAACGGGTATAAAACCGTCTTCAACTTCTTCAACCAGGTCAACAGGAAGATTGACTATACNCAGAATTCAACAGACGTGGATCTCTTCGGAGAGTACAAATGGGTAATAGGGAAGTTCGTCATCCAGCCGGGTATCCGCTTCGAATATTACGGATCACTTTCCGTCATCTCCCCCGAACCCAGGCTGGCTGTAAAATACAATGTCACCAACAGGTTCAGGCTGAAAATGGCCGGCGGTTACTTTACCCAGGACCTTATTTCGACAACCAACGACCTTGACGTTGTCAACCTCTTTTACGGATTCCTTACGAGCCCTGAGAACCTTCCGAAATATTTCGACGGAAAGCGGATTACAAACCCCCTTCAGAAAGCATGGCACCTGGTCCTCGGTTTTGATGTGGATATAACCCGTGCGCTGAACCTGAATGTTGAAGGCTATTACAAGTATTATCCGCAGCTTACGAATATCAACAGAAATAAATTGTTTGACGACAATCAAGAAAATCTTGCCGTTCCGGATTACCTGAAGAAGGATTTCATCATTGAAACAGGTGATGCAGAAGGCGTGGATGTTACCCTCAATTATAATTACAAGAGGTTCCAGTTTTACGCAACATATTCCCTCGGGTACATTCACAGGTATGATGGCATTTCCCACTACGTGCCGCCTTACGACAGGAGACATAACCTCAACATCACCGCTTCATTTGAATTCGGCAAAAAACTTGGATGGGAGATCGACGGACGCTATAATTATGGTTCCGGATTCCCCTTTACCCCGACCCAGGGTTATTATGAACAGATCGTGTTCAACAACAACATGGGGACCGATTATAACACGGCAAACGGGAACCTCGGCATCCTTTACGGATCATATAACTCCAGGCGCCTGCCCTATTACAGCAGGTTCGATGTCGACTTGAAGAAGACCTTCCTGTTCGGAAAGACCATGAAACTGCTGATTGACCTCAGCATAACCAACATCCTTGACCAGGAAAACATCTTTTACATTGACAGGGTCACAAGCGCGACGATCTACCAGCTGCCCATTCTTCCGAGTCTTGGGATAAGTTTTTCATTCTGATCTCTCAACCCGCAACAGATGTATGAATTCAACATATCTGGAGCGATAGACTTCCAAGATGCTGAAGAAAAGGCCGGACAGATCCTTTCACATACCCCCGGTCCTGAAGAACTCAAGGGGATATTTTCCTCCATCCTCTCCATGATTGATCTGACATCGCTCGATGGCAGGGATAACAACAAAACAACGAAGGAACTGTGTCTTAAAGCCCTTTCATTCGGAGAGATGGGCCTTCCTTTACCCGCATCGGTCTGTATATGGTCCCCATGTATCAGGACAGCCAGGGCATTCCTGAGAAACAGCCCCATCAGCATTGTGACTGTCGGCGGGTCTTTCCCTTCCGGCCAGGCACCTCTCATTGCCAAGCTGGTTGAGGCAAAATATGCGGTTTCAGAAGGGGCAGATGAACTGGATATAGTGATCTCCCGTGGCCGGTTCCTGGAGGGTTGCTTTGACGAAATTGAGGAAGAGATATCTGCAATCCGTGAAATTTCTGAAGATATCATCCTGAAAGTGATACTTGAAACGGGTGAGCTTGGATCTCACGAAAACATAGCCAGGGCTTCTGAGATTGCCATCCGGGCAGGGGCGGATTTCATCAAGACCTCCACCGGGAAGATCACCCCGGGAGCGACTCCCGCCGGTGTATTCACAATGCTCAGCGTGATCCGCGGATTTCATGACAAGGGAGGCCGGATCACCGGGATCAAACCCTCGGGGGGTATCTCGGAACCTCACCAGGCCCTTGGATACTGGCTGCTGGCAAACTCCGCCATGGGAGCCGGTTACCTTTCAAAAGAGACCTTCCGGATCGGGGCAAGCAGGCTCGCTGATAAACTTGCGGCATATATCCTCGACAAACCCGCTTTATAAATTCAGTTCATTATATTACTTTTGTAATCCATTCAAACCCATTCGAACCATGAAAGTCATGACCCTTTCCCTGGATAAAAATGAAGTCATTAAAGCAACGATCCTCGATATCGCTGCCCTTGCATTTATCTTCTTCATCCCCGGCATCGCCCATGTGCTGAGTTTTCCCGTATATATGATCGAGCCGATGCGTCTCCTCCTTGTGGTTTCCTTTGTGGTGACAGGGAAGAGAAACTCCTACCTCCTGGCGCTGACACTCCCNTTCTTCTCTTATCTTGTCTCAGGACATCCCGAATTCCTCAAGATGCTCATTATCACAAGCGAACTGCTTGTTAACGTATTCCTTTTCTATCTGTTCTCAGACCTGATGAAGAAACCCTTTCTTGCCGCCATCACTTCAATTGTCGCCAGCAAGCTCTTTGCTTATTTCCTTTACCTCGTATTCTTCTCCTTTGCGTTTGTAAAATCCGAAGCAAGCCCGGTATTCCTCGGAGTGCAGGCGCTCACAACACTTATCTTCAGTCTCTATATCTATATTTCAACACGGAAAAACCTGCCCGNACGGGCCTGATCATGAAAAATCCCCTGAATTTGCTCGCTTCTTTCCTGCTGTTAACAACGATCCTTTCAGGTTGTACGGCAGACAGTCCTTCCCCACCTCCGTCGGGCGATGCGAGGGATACTTACGTGGGTACCTGGAGTGTCAATGAAACCGAGCTTAAGCTTAGCTATGAGGTGTCCATAGAGATTGATACCTCCTCCTCCTCCAGGGTTAACATCTATAACTTCGCCAACTCCGGTTCAGCAGTTCCTGCAGTTGCCGTAGTCTCCGGTAATACGATCACGCTGGTAAGCGACCAGGTCATCGGTGACGGATGGATCATCAACGGGGGAGGCGCACTTGCCGGGTCAAGTAAAATTACCTGGGCATACACCCTCAACGACGGGGCAAACCTACACAACCTGAGCGCGGTTTACTCCAAACTCTGAGCTGGTTTCTTTTTGGTCAGGGCCCGCTGCCTGGCAGCAATCTCCTGTTCCACCAATAAGTAAAATTTCGCAAATGCTTCCGGATCCTGGCGGTAATAATCCAGGTTCTGCTCATACCTGTTCTGCGAGATCCTGTATTTCCGGAAAATTCCGTAGTAATCTTCCCGGGCGGTGGTCCTGATATCGATACCGTGGTTCTTCTTAAGCTGGAGTCCCGCCTCCACCACATGGACATCAGCAAGGAGCTGGACCATGATGGCCGGGGGTATCACAGAATCGGCCGGCAGGGCAGGCTGGATGCTCTTCTCCTCCTCCTTCTTCTCATTTACGCAGGAGACAAAGGCGAGACAAAGAAAAAGAAGGAGGATCCTGTTCATGCCTGCTATTTCTTGCTCTCCTTGTATTCCTTGTTGATGGCTTCCACCACCTGGTTTGTGATCTCAAGGGTATCGTTGGCAACAAGTATCTCACCGGCGGTCTTGTAACCCATGATATAGTCATAACCTGCCTGTTTGTTATAACGCTTAAGAAAGTTGGTGACGGTATCAAGGAGGCGGATATTCATTTTATATTCCTGGTCGGCCACCATCTGTGTATAGCGGTCCTTTTTTTCCATGAGTGCCTGCTGCTTCTGCATGAGCTCCTCATACACGACCTTTGCCTTATCTTCCGTAATGGCATTGGCAGCAATCTGTTTCTGGAATGTGGCAGCCTCCTTTTCGAGCGTCGACTGGTCATTCAGTATCTCATTCTGAAGTCTTCTTCCTGTACTCTCCAGGTCGTTCTTCAGGATCCTGACAAACTCATACTTCTCATTCAGTGTGTCGATGTTTACAAATACGATAGAGGGGCCTTTGCCTGATATTGCCTTTTGAGTCATCAACCCTGGAGTATCATTGGTTTTCGTGCCTGTAAAGTGAAGCAGGTACAATACGATCACGGCTGCAAAAAGTACAAGGAGCAGCAGCGTGTTGATATTGAAGGTAAAAAATCCGGGTTTAACCTTTTCAATCTCCTCTTTCAGTCCAATAGGCTGGTTCGTATCCTGAGGCGTCTCAGGAATGTTAAAATTGGTTTCTTCCATGTGTTGTGGTTTATTAATTTCCTAATTCTGACATGAACTTGATTCTCATAAGGCGGATCTCCTCTTCGGTAAATTCATCCTCGCCGAGTTCCTGGAGAGCCTGTTCAATGGAGTCGGATTCAGCTTTGCGAAAGTATTCAAAAATTTCTTCCTGGTGGTAGGGGTCTACAAATTCATCAACATAATAATTGATATCGATCTTGGTCCCGGAACTTACNATGCTTTCAACCTCGCTGAGCAGTTCATCAAAAGTGAGGGCTTTCGCATACGCAATGTCTTCAAGGGAGATCTTGCGGTCGATGCTCTGAATGATATAGACCTTCAGCCCGGACTTGTTGACCACCGACTTAACGACCATATCCATCGGGCGGATAATCTCGTTCTCTTCCACATATTCCTTGATGAGGTCGAGGAACGGCTTGCCGTATTTGAGGGCCTTGCCTGAACCGACCCCCTGGATCTGCTTGAGTTCATCAACAGTTACGGGGTACTGGATCGACATATCCTCCAGTGACGGATCCTGGAATATGACGAATGGCGGCAGTTTCTCATTCCGGGCAATCTCTTTCCGGAGATCCTTCAGCAAGGCAAACAGGGTCTTGTCGGCCGTGCTGCTCTTGGATCCCATGGCTTCGAACAGTTCCTCCTCTTCGGGGTTTTCAAAATCATGGTCATCCACAAGCATGACGGAGAATGGCTTCTTGAGGAATTTCTGCCCTTCGGGGCTGATCTTCAGGATGCCATAATTCTCGATATCCTTGAGAAGCAGCCTTTCGATCAGGGTCTGCCTGATCACGGCGTTCCAGAATTTCTCATCCTTGTCGGAGCCCTTTCCGAAGACATCAAGCTTATTATGCTTGTATTGCTTGACGTTTGAGGTGCCCTTCCCCATGAGGATGTTGATCAGGTGCTTTTGCTTGAACTGCTGTTTGACGGCAACGACGGTTTCGAGAACAAGCTGCACGTATTGTTTTCCTTCGAATTTTTTCTTTGGATGGAGGCAGTTGTCACAGTTCTGGCAATTATCCTCCTTCATGATCTCCCCGAAATAGTGGAGAAGCTGTTTCCTGCGGCAAACGGAAGATTCGCTGTACGAAACTGTTTCGAAAAGCAGTTGTTTGGCAATCTCCTGCTCAGCCACGGATTTGCCCTTGAGGAATTTTTCAAGTTTCAGGATATCATCATAACTGTAAAAGGCGATGCAGTTGCCTTCGCCGTCATCACGCCCCGCACGGCCCGTCTCCTGGTAATAACCTTCAAGGCTTTTGGGCATGTCGAAATGGATGACAAACCTCACATCCGGCTTGTCGATACCCATGCCAAAAGCAATGGTGGCGACAATGACGTCGACCTTCTCCATCAGGAACTTATCCTGGTTCTGCCTGCGGATGGGCGCATCAAGACCGGCATGGTATGGCAAAGCCTTGATACCGTTGATTGTCAGGGTCTCGGCAAGCTCTTCAACACGTTTCCTGCTGAGGCAATATACGATGCCTGATTTGCCCTGCTGGCCTTTAATGTATTTGATGACATCCTTGACAGCATTTTTTGATTTGGCCCGCACCTCGTAATAAAGGTTCGGCCTGTTGAAGGAAGAAAGGAATACCGCGGCATCCATCATGCCGAGGTTCTTCTGGATATCCTGCTGAACCTTGGGTGTAGCTGTTGCAGTGAGGGCTATTACAGGGACTTTCTGCCCGATGGCATCAATGATGGGCCTGAGCCTCCTGTATTCAGGGCGGAAATCATGCCCCCACTCGGAGATGCAATGCGCCTCATCAATTGCATAAAAGGAGATGGGAATGTTCTGGAGAAATTCAATATTCTCCTCCTTGGTGATGGTCTCAGGTGCAACGTATAAAAGCTTTGTCTTTCCGTCAACAATGTCCTTCTTGACCTGGAGTATCTCCTGCCTGCTGAGGGAAGAGTTCATGAAATGGGCAACATCGGTGTCGGTTCCGAAACTCCGGATCGAGTCAACCTGGTTTTTCATCAGGGCGATGAGCGGGGAGACGATGATTGCGGTTCCCTCCTTCATCAGTGCCGGTAACTGGTAACACAAGGACTTCCCGCCGCCGGTCGGCATGATGACAAATGTATCTTTACCTGCTAAAACATTCTGTATAATGGCTTCCTGATTTCCCTTAAAATTATCATACCCAAATACTTTCTTCAGAACCTCGTGTAGTTTGTTATCGTCCTTCCTGACCACCATTTTGCACTCCGGTTAATTTTTGTAATTTTGTTTTTGAGACCGCTTGATTTATAAAGAATTAATGCCGTTATATACAAATATAACATGAAAACATCTTGTGTAAAATTTTTTTTTTAAAAATATTTGACATTGAAAAACGTAAAAGAGATAAAGAAAATTGCAATCAGCACGATTCGGACAGAATCGGAGGCCATTGCCGGTCTTGAAAAATTCATCGGTGATGATTTCGTTTCCTGTGTTGAGAAAATCTTGAATTCCCGCGGGAGGGTTATCGTTACGGGGATCGGGAAAAGCGCGCTGGTCGGGCAGAAGATCGTAGCCACCCTCAATTCGACCGGAACGCCCGCTGTATTCATGCATGCGGCTGATGCGATTCACGGCGATCTTGGGATCATCCAGAAAGACGACATTGTGATCTGCCTTTCCAAGAGCGGCGAGACACCGGAGATCAAAGTGCTCGTTCCCCTGCTGAAAGAGCTGGGAAGCCTGCTGATCGCCCTTGTCGGCAACACATCCTCCTACCTTGCAAAACAGGCCAACCATATCCTCAACTCCACCGTGGGCCAGGAGGCCTGCCCCAACAACCTGGCTCCTACCTCAAGCACCACCGCCCAGCTTGTCATGGGCGATGCACTTGCCGTGAGCCTGCTCGAATGCCGCGGATTTTCCGCAGAGGATTTTGCAAAGTTCCACCCGGGCGGGATGCTCGGGAAGCAACTTTATATGAAAGTCGGCGACCTCTCTGCAAACAATCCCGCGCCGAAAGTTAAAACCAAGGATAACCTTAATACGGTTATCCTTGAGATCTCCTCTAACCGCCTTGGTGCAACTGCAGTCCTCGAAGGAAAACAGCTCAAAGGGATCATTACCGATGGCGACCTGCGCAGAATGCTCGAGAAACGTATCGATTTTATCAATGTCACGGCAAAGGAGATCATGTCAAAGAACCCAAAAACAGTGGGCTCCGACATGCTGGTAGTAAATGCGCTCGCCCTCATGCGGCAAAACAATATCACCCAGTTGCTGGTCGTCGACAACGATAAATACACAGGCGTGGTTCACTTACACGATATCCTCAAAGAGGGGATTATCTGAAAAATGAGACTGGGGCGTAAATTACTTTTCCTTCTTTTCTCCCTGGTGTCCCTCACAGGATTCGCGCAGGTCACAAAGATAATGGGCCAGGTTACTGACGCGGACTCCAAAGAGGGGGTCCCGTTTGTAAACATTCTCGTGAAAGGCACCAACCTTGGAACACTCTGCGACTTTGACGGAAACTACTCCATTGAATTCAGGGTGCCGGCAGATTCGCTTAGGGCCACGCTCATCGGCTACAAGGCCGTTACGAAAAAACTGCAGCGAAACCAGTTCCAGGTCATCAACTTTGAGCTGCACAGGGAGTCGACCACCTGCCGGAGGTAACCATTCATTATACCGGGAACCCTGCCGAAGTGATCATCAGGAAAGTCATAGAGAATAAAGCCCGGAACTCCATCAAATCATTCAATTCATACCAGTATGAGGCGTATACCAAAATTGAGATTGATGCGAATAACATCTCGGAACGGTTTAAGGACAGGAAATTCATCAAACCGTTTGAATTCATATTTAATTATGTAGATACTTCTACAATAAACGGCAAGTCATACCTTCCGGTATTCATAACCGAGACGCTTTCGGATGTCTATTTCCGCAAATCACCCCGTGCAAAAAAAGAGATCATCAAGGCATCCGGCATGTCCGGAATTGAAAACGCAAGCGTTTCGCAGTTCCTGGGAAACCTGTCGGAACAGGTGGACATATACAAGGACAACATCGTCATCTTCGAAAAGAATTTCATCAGTCCGATAGCGGATTACGGGATACAATACTACAAGTATTACCTTGTCGACAGCGCCTTCATCGGCAAAAACTGGTGTTATCATATAGCATTCAAGCCGCGGCGCAAGCAGGAGCTGACATTTTCAGGGAACCTGTGGGTTGTTGACACGGCATTCGCAGTGAAAAAGATCGAGATGCGGATCGCAGAGGATGCAAATGTCAATTTTATCAACGACCTCGCCATACACCAGGAATTTGAATGGAGCGACAACAGGTTCTGGATGCTGACCAAAGACCAGCTGAGCATTGATTTTAACATCATCGAAAATTCGAAGAAGACCCTTGGATTTTTCGCTCACCGAACGATCTCTTACAGGAATTTTATCTTCGACCCGCCGGAAGAAAAGAGGTTCCTTTCCATGCCTGGCAACGTATTCATCGAACCGGATGCAACCAGCCAACCGCCTGAATTCTGGGATGAAGCCCGTCACGAGGACCTTTCCAAAAAGGAGAAAGCCATCTACACGATGGTCGATTCCATCAAAAATGTCCCTGTTTTTAAAACATACAAGGATATTGTATATACTGCGTTGGAAGGATATCTCCCATGGAAAAAGGTCGAGCTCGGGCCTTATTCGAAACTTTTCAGCTTTAATGAGATCGAAGGGGCACGGTTCCGCATCGGTTTCCGCACGAGCAATTCCTTCAGCAAGAAGATCCAGCTTGAACCATATGTAGCATACGGAACTAAGGACCAGACCTTTAAATATGGGCTCGAGGTGATTTACATGTTCAAGAAACTGCCGCGGAGGGATATCACAGCCAGCTTCAAGTACGACCTGGAGCAGATCGGGCTTAGCCCAACGGCCTTTTCAACGGATAACATCCTGACTTCCATCTTCAGCAGGGGGCCAAGCAACAAGCTGACCATGGTAAGGGAGTTCAAGGCCAACTACGAGCACGAATGGTATGTAGGTTTTTCAAACAGGCTTTGGTTCATCCACAGGGAGCTCTTCCCCCTCGGCAACACAGTATTTATCGTTTACCCGGAATTCAACCGCGACCCCGTGTATATGAAGAATATCACGACTTCGGAGATCCGCCTGGATACAAGGATTTCCTTCAGGGAGAGGTACATTTCGGGTGAATTTTACAGGGCCTCACTCAGCTCCAATTACCCGATCCTCCTCCTGAGCCTTTCATATGGCATCCCGAACTTTATCAACAGCAAGTACGAATATACAAAGCTGTCGCTGAACGTCCAGCAATGGTTCAACTTTTCAACGATCGGCTGGTCAAAATATGTGATAGAAGCCGGGAAGATATGGGGCACACTACCCTATCCCCTGCTGAAGAACCATGACGGGAACCAGACATTCCTTTTCGATGAATATGCCTCCAACCTGATGAATTATTATGAATTTGTCAGCGACCAGTATGTCACATTTTACCTGACCCATCATTTTGACGGGCTTCTCTTCAACCATCTCCCGCTTATCCGGAAGCTGAAATGGCGGGAGGTTGCNCATGTNCGCTGTGTTTACGGGACCCTTACCGACAAGAACAAACTCTACTCGCAGTTTCCCGGNACCATGCGGCCGTTCAATGATATCCCCTACTGGGAGGCAGGAGCCGGGATTGAGAACATATTTAAGATCGTCAGGATCGATTTTGTATGGAGGCTTACCCATAAGGATGACATACTTAACCCCAACGTTCCGAATTTCGGGGTCCTGATTTCACTGTTTTTTCAATTCTGATCTTTGTAACTTTGCCCGTTATTCCTGAAACATGATTCTCCGCACAGATAAGATTATCAAGAAGTACCGCA
>JGI20214J51088_10002921_pt1 | contig 11316 bp, 7 predicted proteins | sample WetSurMetagenome_FD_51088 | JGI IMG/M metagenome (IMG submission 51088)
TCTGCCCGAGAAGGCCACCCAGGCTATGTCCGTGAGCTTCTCGGCTAAAATCGGGTTGGTGGTGTAAGGGTCGACCCCCAGGCTCTTCGCCAGCTGCCGCCGCCCCTGTTCAAATCCCAGGGCGGTGATGGTGGCACTCCCCACCCGGCTCATGGCGTCCTCCGCCCGCTGGGTGCTGCTCTTATCGGGGTCACTTGCGGCCTGAGAGATATTCTTGGCACCCAGCTCGATTCGGTCGAAGAGCCGCGAGATGCCCCCCGGAAGGCTCTGGACCGTCTGAACCGGATGCGTGATGATGTTCGCCGCGGATTCAATCGGTTTGACAGCCGCTTTTCCCAGGGCATCGAGGAAAACCCGGGATTTGCTCATGTTGTTCAGTTGCTGAATAGCGGGCAGTTCCGCGATGCGGATGCGCACCAGCTCGCGCCCGACCACCACGAAAGTCCCCAGTTCCGAGCGCAGGGTGAAACGGCCCATGAGGCCGTCGGTGGGCACTTCATCGTCAACCTTGAACAGCGGGCCGGCGAGCATATCCGGAGGCAGCAGGAAAGCCGCTTTGAGCACCGGTGGCTTCTCAAAAGGCGGCAGCGCCTCAGCGGGGACGGCAAAGGTCAGCAGGCAGACCAGCCCGAGGGCAAGCATCGAGAAGTTGACCGAAAACACTCTTGCAGGTTTTATAAAAGCCACACGTTCCATGGATCCCATCCTTTGGTTCTGTCCCAAAAGGGCATAATTGAGTCTTTATGGTTCGTTGAAACCCCCGGAGGTTATGCGGGTGAGTGGAGATTCCCGGCCGAATGGGTTCGACAGCATTCTGGCCACGTCACGGGCAGAGACTTGCAGGCGAGTCACTCTCCACCTGGTCGACCATGCCCCTACCCGATGGCGGGATAATCGTGCTTCTCCAGCCGTTTAAGGCGATAGCGGAAGGTATGATAGTTCATTTTGAGCAGTCCGGCCGCTTTGGCCTCATTGCCTTGCGCTCGTTCCATAGCCCATTCGAGATAGCGTTTCTCAAGGGCGTCGAGAACGGAGCTCAAATCCACACCCGCGGGTGGAAAAACCTCCTCATCCGCAACCGTGGAAGGTGGGCAGACGACCAACCCCAGATCATCAAGCCCCACTTCATTCCCTTTGGCCAACAGTACCGCCCGTTCGACAAGGTTGCGCAGTTCCCGGATATTTCCCTGCCATGCCTTATTCAGCAGGGCCTGCTGAGCTTCGGAGGAGAAAGTCTCGACCGTTTTTCGGAATTTCTGGCAAAATAGCCTGCGGAAGTGATCGGCCAGCGGAAGGATGTCCTCTTTTCGCGCCTTGAGCGACGGCACTTCAATTTTGATGACACTGAGCCGGTAGTAGAGGTCATCGCGAAATTTTCCCTGCCTGGCAAGTTGCCCCAGGTCCTGGTTGGTGGCAGAGATGATTCTGGTGTGAGCAACCAGCCGGCGCGTTCCGCCCACGTGGTAGAACTCGCCGCTCTCCAGAAACCGGAGCAACTTTGCCTGGGCATCGGGACCCAGGTCCCCGACCTCATCCAGAAACAGGGTGCCGTTCTCGGCTTCCTCCACCAGGCCTTTCTTGCCCGATGCTCGCGCACCGGTGAACGAGCCCGGTTCATAGCCAAAGAACTCACTTTCCGTCAAATCAGCCGGAATCCCGGCACAGTTAACCGGGACAAAGGGGCCATGAGCATTGGGACTCCGATAATGCACGGCGCTGGCAATGAGTTCCTTGCCGGTGCCGGTCTCACCGCAGATGAGCACCGGGGTATCCGGGCTTTGCGCGACCATCGTCACCAGCTCCATGACTTCATGCATGACGCGGCTTTCGCCCAGTACGCACGGCACATCTTCCCGGATAAACCGCTCCTGGAGGACCCGCACCTCTTGACCCAGCCGCAGCGTTTGCAGGGTGTCATGCACCCGCGCGCACAAGGAATCGACATGGATGGGTTTGAGCAGGTAGTCGTGAGCGCCCTGTTTCATGGCGGCGATGGCCGTCTGCACGTCCTCGGAATCGGTCATCATGATCACGAGCGTTTCCGGCCAATGCCCTTTGATGCGCCGCAGGGTCTCCAAGCCATTCATCGGCGGCAGGCCAACCTCCAGCAGGACAAGATCCGCCCGGCGGTCGGACATGGCCTGAAGAGCCTCTTCGGCGGTACCGAAGTCCTTGACCCGATACAGCCGCTTGAGGGCCTTTCGGAATTGCGCGCGCAAGGCAGCATCCTTGTCGACGATAAATATCGTAATGCGATGCCTTGCCATGGGATTCTCCCCCAAAGAGGTTCAAGAGGAACAGCCTATACGCGCAGCACGTGAGTGAAACATACAGGGGCGAAAGGTTTTTCGCAAGGCCGAAGAGAGGGATGGGATCGTGGAAGTGGTCCTGCCAGTCTGGTTGCCAGAATTTTTGGGGACCGGTCGGCCTCGATCGGTGCAAGAAAGCCGGGAGCCTGTCCGAGCACTCCTTTTCTGTCATTTCGAACGGAGCAGAGCAAAGTGAAAATTCCGAAGAGTCAACTACTTACGCAAACAAGATTGCTCGCCTTCGGTTCGAAATGACAATTCTCGGACAAGTTCCTAGACCTCCGGCCAATTTAGCAATATAAGTGCTGTCTTTGATTTCATCCGAGCAAAGATCAGGGCACTGGACCACGAGAGGGAAAATATCTCAGGAATGAGATCGTTATTGCGTCTCTTGCAGCGTTGGATGTCATGGGTTTTAGCCTGGCCGCGCCTGGTTTTGGTCTTGGCCGCAGCCACGGCCATTGCCTCGCTTGCCCTGACCGCCACCAGGCTGGGCATGGTGACCGACCAGCTCGAACTGATTGCCAAGGACCATCCGTTGATCGCTCTGAGCGACAGACTCGATCCATTCAGAATCGGAGGAAAGAGCTGCTTCTTCGTCGTCGTTCAAGCCCAGACGCCGGCCCAGGCGGTCTCCTTCGCCGCCGACCTCTCTTCTCAAATCAAGAAAGATCAGAAACACTTTCAGGATGTTACCTTCAGGGTGGATCCCGAGGCTTTCAAATCCTGGCAACTCCTGTACCTGGATAAGCAGGACCTCCTGAATATCCAACGAAAAGTCGACGACCATCATCGGCTTATTCGAGGCATCTCCGAAGCGCCTGAGCTGCTCAGCTTTCTGAGACTCATTAATCACGAGATGGCATCGCGGATGGTGGGGGAACTCTTCACCGGTTTCTTGGAAGACACGAAACCCGGGCAGGAAGCGGCAGGGAAGAAAGAGCCCTTTGATCTCAGCTTCCTCATTGCAACCCTCGAAGGAATGTCCAATTTCATTAATGGTTCTCCTGCCTTCAAGTCTCCATGGTCGTCTTTCTTCAAGGATGCCTCCTGGGACCCGGACCTCGAGGGTTATTTTTGGGAAGCAAACAAGCGTTTTCTGGTTGCGTTCGTGGTGCCCCGGGAAACAGAGGCCGGCTTCATTGACAGCCGGGGGTCCCTGAGTCGGCTGCGAAAGTTGCTGGAGGAAGCAAAAGCCCGCCATCCGGAGGTGGAGGCCGGAGTCACCGGCCAGGAAGCCCTTAAGATCGACGAGGTGGAAACCGTCTCGGAGGATATGGCTAAGGCTACGTGGTTGTCTCTGCTGGGCGTATTCCTGCTCATGGTTAGCTTTTTTCGCAGCTTTCGACGTCCCCTGATCGAGATCGTTACGCTTGTGGTGGGCTTATGCTGGACCCTCGGCTGGACCACGCTTTTTATCGGTCACCTCAATATCCTTTCCGTGGTTTTTGCGCCCATCCTTTGCGGCCTGGGCGTGGATTACGGAATCCATTGGATCGCTCGTATTGAAGAGGAAGAGCGAGGCCGCGATCGGGACATTCGGTCGGTGCTCTCGCGGGTTAATCAGCGTTCCGGTTACGGTATTTTCGTCGCGGGATGGAGTGGCGCGTTTTCTTTCCTGCCTCTGGTGCTGACCGGATTCAGAGGCCTGGTCGAGATGGGTCTGGTGACCGGTATGGGCATAGTATTCACCTTGCTGGCCACTTTCAGTGTCCTCCCGGCCCTGACCCTGCTGTTGTCACGAAAGCCCGGAGCCCTTTCATCCCCTAACCCTTCCCCACCAGCAAGAGACCTGATACGCCTAAAACCCCTCCAGGCCGTGATGATCCTCTCCGGGGCATTGGTCCTCTGCCTTCTCAGCATCTGGAGCGGCAGTCGCGTCTCTTTCGATCCCAACCCCCTGCGGATGCAAGCCGCCACTGCGGAATCGGTCGTGTGGGAAAAGAGGCTCATCGAATACGCCAAACGTTCGCCGTTATTTGCTGCGGCCTTTGCCTCGACGCCGGCGGAAACCGCCGCAAAGTCCGAAGCCATGGAAAAGTTGCCGGCAGTGGCAGAGGTCGAAACCGTTTTTTCACTCTTGCCGGAGGATCAGGAGGAGAAGCTCCCCTTGATCCATGCTCTGAGCCGCAAGATTCCGGCAGTCGCCCCCGTCACGCTGGTGAACCGGCCCGAGGACACCCGGGAGTTCATCGATATCCTTGAGAGAATTCGGTTTAAGATGCAGGACGACCAGGCCAACCGCTGGGGAGCTGAAAAGCCCCTGGTCGCCCAGATGGCCCGCGTGAGAGCCCTGGCTCAGGCCATAAGCGCCTCACTTGGCACCTCGTCCGGCGCCGAGCGGGCGCTGTTCGAGTACCGCCTGCGCTTTGCGGACGACTTGCAGAGCAAATGGGACCGGCTCAGCAGAGGCGCCCACGCTTCCGCTATGAGGATCGAGGACTTACCCGAGCTGGTCAGGAGTTGGTATTTCCAGAACGGCACCTATCTCTTGCGGATCTACCCCAAAGAATCGATTTTTGAGGAGCACACGCTCAGCCGCTTCGTCCATGAAATTCGGACCATTGACCCGGAGGTCATCGGCAACCCGGTTTCTCTCTACGTTTTTGCCAACGCCTTCAAGGACGCCTGTGTCAAGGCTTCCATCTATGCGCTGTTAGCCATATTCCTCTTGCTCATGAATACCCTCCGCAGCCTGCGTCTCACCTTGATGGCACTGGTGCCGCTGTCGCTGGGGTCTCTCTGGACAGTTGGACTGATGGGCTTGTTCGGAATTCCGTTCAATCTCGCCAACAGCATTTTCATGCCCCTCGTGGTGGGAGCGGGAGTGGAATACGGAGTAATCGTCCTTTACCGCTGGCGCGAGGGGAGAATGCTGCCGGGGCACCTTCCCTTCAGCACCGGGAAAGGCGTGATCCTCGCCGCGCTGACCACGACCCTGGGATTTGGCGCGCTGATGATCTCCCGTCACCAGGGCATCTTCAGTCTCGGCTTCGTTGCATGGGCTGGAAGCTTGTGTGTGTTGCTGCCGGCCATCATCATCCTTCCCGCAATCCTGATGGGCATGACCAAGGTGAAGGCGCTCCCGGAAAGGGAACCCTTGAGCTGAGGTTGCTGTGCCGAAAAGGGAAAGGGAGGTCCCTCTGCGATTTATATGAAGTCCCCCCAACCCGTCACCCCGGCGCGCTTCTGGCCGGGCTCCAGGTCTTTAAGAAACTGGATTCCGGGCAGAAGCACGCTGGAATGACGAAGAAGGAATTTCATGCTCTGTTGTGACCCGACGGGTCATGGGGGTTAGGGATATTTCAGGGCTTTCCCGGCCTCTCGGACTTCCCCCGATTCTCTCGAGCCACCACCAGCAGCCCCAAAGACAGCCAGAACGCTTCACGGAGGCGCCTCACGATCGTCAAAGCCACTCCCAGCGTTGCTCCCAGGTCAAAACCGAGCGAGAGCAGAATAGTACCCCCGTCCTGCACTCCCGCCGACGCCGGGATCATAAAACCCAAGGCGGCAAAAAGCACCATCAGCGCATCCAGACACAGGGCCAGACTCCAGCTGATGGGATGACCGATAAGGCTGAAAAACAGATAGACTTCCACCCCGTGAACGGGCCAGCTCAGCAAAAAAAATAGAAAGGCCAGCAGGCAGCGCCGCCGGTGTTCCCGGTAAAACCGCATCAGCTGAGCGTCCAGCAGGGCGCACTCGTCTTCCTTCGCTTTCAGACGGCCCGGACAGAGGCCGAATCTCTCCAAAAGACGGATTGCCGATACGCAAGGACTCTGGCGCTGCACGAAGACAAAAGTCAGGGCGAGACCACCCAGTGCGACCGCCCCGACACTGAGAGAGCCCAGGTGGGAAGCAGCACCCGGCAGCAGGATAGGAGTCAGGGCCAGGCCGAAAAAAATGTACAGAACCAGGCTCAGCACCGCAATGCCCTTTTGAATCACAACGGAAGCCGCCGCTTCTTCCCAGGGGATGCCGTCGGGCTGCAGGCGGAAGGCCTTAAAGGGTTCGCCCCCCATTGAGGCCGTCGGTGTGAGAAGATTGAGGGATTCTCCGGCCAGGCGCAGGAGAAAAAGACGCCCCAGCGAAGGACGGGTCCCTTCGGTGGGCAGGAGAAAACTCCAGGAGACGGCCCCGAGATAATTTACGAGTCCGTAAGGAATCAAGAGCAGAGGCCAGTAATACCCTATTTGGAGGAACTCTCGGCCCAAATTGGCCCACCCCACCTGACGCAACATCCACACCAGGAAAACAGTGGCCAGGACCAGAAGAACTAAATTTAGGCGACGCATCGCATCCTTATGCTGAGGACATGGTTGTGCATCGGGTATCACTATTCAGAATTGATCCCGAAATAATCCGTGTAAAACTCAAAGCGGCACCGTTCCGTATCGCGCTGCAACCCATAGGTTTCCAGGGAATAAGAATGCACTCCATTTTTATTTTGGGGGTTATCCGTCAAAAACTGCAGCATGGCGTGCTCCGCCTCAGGCGTCAGGACCAGCTCAAAATGGTCATAGATCCTCCGCACCACGGACATGGGATCACGCACCAGGTCTTTATACCAGACATCAAAAAAACGTCCCCGCAAATCCGCGTTGCCCTCGCGAAACTCGATGGCAAGACGAGCCCCCTTCTCCCAGCGCTGGCTTACCTCGGCGCCAAGCTCACGGCGGTCGAGGTGCGTGGTGAAAGGCCCTCGCAGCACTTCGGAAAAACTGGCGCACGAGGCGAGCACTTTGAGGGGATCACGGTGGGTCATGATAATTCCGGCGTCGGGATAGACCTGAAAAAGAGCTTTCAAGGCCAGCAGGTGACTGGGTGCCTTGAGCAGCCAATGGGACCCGGGGCAACGCCACTGCAGGTGCTGCAGGAATTGACGGTGAAATTCATAAGCCGGAAGTTTATCCTGATCTTCATGCCACAGGCGATAGGAAGAGACGAAGTACATCGATTCGAAGACGTAACTCATAAAGGTGTGGCCCATAATGGCGATGCATTCTTGAGGAAGCCGGGCGTCAATCATGTGGGCCTTTTTGAAGTCCGGCATGAGAACGTCGAGCCATTTGAGCTCGCTGTCGGTCCTGAACAGGCGCGGGTCGGAATGGTAAGAGTCCCTCTCCGGGGGAGGAGAAGGGTGCATAACCTCCCAAACCCTCGGCGCACGACAGGCGGGGTCGGCATTGAGAAGGGCATGCAACAGCGTCGACCCGGTTCGCGGCAACCCCGTGATGAAGAGGGGGCGTCGGACCATCTCGACGGCGATCGCGGGATGACGCTCGCGATCTTCCACCAGTTGCAGACGATTGCAGAGCAGGCGCAGGATGTCGCTGTGAGCACAAATCCGCCCAATGAGGTTCAAATCGGCGTCTTCCCGGAAAGACCGGAGCAGGATCTCAAGCCGGTGACCGAGCGAGTCATCACCAAAATCGGTGAACCCGGTACGCTCACGGGCCTTCTCAATAAGTACATCCGTCTTCAGGTTCAGAAAAGAGACACCATTTTGCGGGAACAACCCGCCCAATGCATTGAAGGCACGCAAGAGCTGCAAACGCCCGATCCAATGTCGAGGTGCAGGCCGCTTGGCGGTATTGCTCACTTCGTTAAAACCTCCTGCCATTTCTCTTTCCTGATTCCTTGAAGGGTTGCGCAACGCCAGCCGTGCACTGTTCCATAAGAATTTTTAATTTCCCACAATAGGCGATATTTGGTTCATTATCAACCATTATAAAGTTCGATCACGGCAGGCAGTCGTTGCCCGGCTTATGCCTTCGGCCATTGGAGCCTTACACCATGCGTGTTTGTCGCTCTTCTGCCATTTCCAGGATGCTAAGCTTATTAGCAGTGACACCCCTCTTCCTTGTGACACCATATCTCCCGGACAATCGCTTTCGAAGGCACAACGGAAAACAATAAGGCTTGACTTGCCCGCGGTCCATCGTTTATGGTGCAAAAGATTGAAAGGTTTCTGAGCGGGTGTAGCTCAGCTGGCAGAGCACAAGCTTCCCAAGCTTGGGGTCGCGGGTTCGAATCCCGTTGCCCGCTCCAGTGAGGAAGATACTCCTTCTGTAAAGAAGGCTTCCCTTTTTGAGGTGGCGACCGATCCGGGTTATTGGAAGGTGCCGGCATACTTCGATTAGTGGATGGCAAGACTTTTAGATAGACTCTTATGGTGATAAGAGAGCCTGAGTTCAATCGGGCCTAAATAATTGTCGCGTCTGCTAACGGAAGTGGGTAGGTTACCCGCTTTTTTTGTTTATAGAGGTTTGGTGCAGGTTTTCGGAGCTCGAGACTCATGGCCGAGGACGGGAACAAGATCAAGCAACTTATCGCCGAGATCCGGCAACTCGTCGAACCGGTCATTCTCGTTGAGGAAATGGAACTTGTGGAGGTGGAATATCGCTGCGAACCTCATGGGTGGGTGTTGCGTGTCTTTATTGATCAAGAGGGTGGGATCACCGTGGATGATTGTGCTCGGATAAGTCACGTGGTGGGGGATCTCCTTGACGTTGCCGATCCTATAGTCAGCCAGTACCATCTTGAGGTTTCCTCTCCCGGATTGAATCGGCCCCTGCGTAAGCGGGAGCATTTTCAAAGATATTTGGGGAGTATCGTGGACGTGCGAGCCAGCATGGCTATTGATAACCGGCGAAAGTTCAAGGGAAAGCTGATCGAAGCCGGCCCCGAAGGCGTCACCATCGACTGTGACGGCCGCGTTTTCAACATACCGTTCGACCTTCTGGAACGGGCTCGGCTGCGTTACTTTGAAACGGTGAACCAATAGAATCATTACACGAGCTGGTTATTTTTGGTGCCAGGTCTGTCGGTAAAAAGGCGAGGAGATCGAGAATCATGAATGGTGAACTCAAGCGTTTGATCGATCAGGTCAGTCGGGAAAAAGGTATCGACCGGCAAACGTTGATTCACACCCTGGAAGAAGCCATCAAATCGGCAATCAAGAAAAAACACGGAGGCAAACTCGACCTTGACGTAACTTTCAATGAAGAGTTCGGAGAACTTGAGGCCTTCCTGTTCAAAGAAGTCGTTGAACTTGTGACCGATCCGGAGAAACAGATCTCTTTAATAGATGCCCGCCAGATGGACCCGGAAAGCGAACTCGGCGATGAACTCGGGATTCGCATGGATACCGACACCCTGGGGCGCATTGCCGCCCAATCGGCCAAACAGGTCATCATCCAAAAGATGAAGGACGCCGAACGCGAAGTGGTATACGAAGAATTCAAGGGCCGGAAGGGTGATATCGTTCACGGCGTGGTACAGCGTGCAGACAAATCGGGGGTCATCGTCAATCTGGGCCAGACTGAAGCAATTCTTCCCGCCAAGGAACAAATCCCCAGAGAGATCTTCCGGCAGGGCGACCGGATTCGAGCCTTCGTGCTCGAAGTAAAGAAGATCAGCAAGGGGCCGCAGGTCATTTTGAGTCGGACTCATCCTCATTTCTTGATCCAGCTGTTCCAGTTCGAAGTGCCGGAAATTGGCGACGGCGTTGTCAGCATCATCAATGCCGCACGGGAACCCGGTTCACGGGCAAAGATCGCGGTCGTCTCGAGGAATCCGGACGTGGACCCGGTAGGTGCTTGCGTAGGCATGAAAGGGTCACGCGTCCAAAATGTGGTCCAGGAACTGCGGGGTGAAAAAATCGATATCGTTCCTTGGAACATGGACCCGGCCAAGTTTGTGGTTAACGCTTTGGCCCCGGCTATTATTTCGAAGGTCATCATCGACCAGGCCAATCGTAACATGGAAGTCATCGTCCCCGACGATCAGCTTTCCCTGGCTATCGGCAAACGGGGGCAGAACGTTCGCCTGGCCTCCAAAATCACGAACTGGCGAATTGATGTTAAGAGCGAGAGTCGCTACAACCGTCAGAAGCAGGCCGGCTATCAGTCCCTATTGCGCCTCAGCGGCCTCATGGAAGAAATGGCCGACCGGTTGTACGACGCTGGAGTGACCTCACTGGAGGAATTTACCGAAGCAAGCCTGACCGAACTCGAAGACCTCACCCGCATTTCACAGTCTTCTCTGGCAACCATGATTGAGGAAGCCAGACTTTTGCTTGCCCGGGAAGCAGATGCAGCGGCAAGTGAGGCAGAGGAGGCCTTCGAACCCCAGCCCGATCAGAATGAAAGCTCCAACCCCNTAAACAGTGAGGAGCAGACTTCGGAAAACCATATTTCGGGAGATGATATTGGTGTCTGAAGCTCACGTCCCCATGCGCACGTGTCTCGTTTGTGGCAAGAGAAATGCTAAATCGGAGCTGCTGCGGGTCGCACTCAGCCCGGAGGACGGATTCATCGTTCTGGATCGTGAGCAACGCCTGGATGGACGTGGGGCTTATGTATGCCAAGGCTGCCGGCCGCGGCTGCGCTATACCAAGCGGGTTCAAAAGGCCTTTCGCAATGAGGCGAAGGGGCTGGCGGAGAGCATTGGCCGATGATTCTGATCTCCTTGCCACCATTAAGGTTTTCCGGATGCCGGGGGTGGCGGCAGCGTTCGGTCGAGAGCGACGCGGTAGAGTGTTGATAAGGGAGAGGTTTTCATGTCGCGCATGAGGGTGCACGAACTTGCAAAAGAATTGAACATGAACAACAAAGATCTGATTGAGCGGCTTCTCAAGTTGGGGGTTCAGGTCAAGAATCACATGAGCACGTTGACCGAACTGACGGTGCAGAAGGTTCGACAGCTTGCCGAAGCAAAGACGGAGACGGTCGACGAAAAGCGGATCGGCAGAGCCGTCATTCGCAGGCGCAAACGGTTGGCGGAAGAGGAAATCGGGCTCCCGCCAACTCCCGTGGAAGAGGGTGAGGTACTCCCTCCCGCCGCCGAAACGGAAGCCCTTGAAACCCTTCCGAAAATCGTGAAAGTCTTGAGTCCTCAAGAACGTGAAGGGGTGACCGTTACCCCCCCACTGTCTTCTGAACTGCCGCCGGAGGGTGAAGCGACAATGAAAGTTGAAGCCGGTCTCGCGGCCGCTCCCTCCTCA
>JGI20214J51088_10002924_pt1 | contig 11310 bp, 10 predicted proteins | sample WetSurMetagenome_FD_51088 | JGI IMG/M metagenome (IMG submission 51088)
CTTTTTTATAAACAGGTTATGTTAAGAAGAGGACTTCCTTTCAATGTCGAGCTGCCAAACAAGGAGACAGCGGAAACGCTTCGCAAGGCCCGTCAAGGGAAAGATCTACACTCCTATAACAGTCTTGATGAGTTCTTCGAGAAGATAGACAAATAGCGCTCAAATTCCAAACTACAACCAAATTTGAGAGAGACTGCAAAAAGCTGCTAAAGCAGAATAAGGACATGGGGAAACTTCACGAAATTATGGGAAAGCTCCAAAGGCAACATAAACTGGACCCGAAGCACAAAGACCACTCCTTATCAGGGGAATTCAAAGACTCGCGGGATTGCCATATAGAACCGGATTGGGTTTTGATCTATCGAGTGTCAGAAGATACCATCTGTTTTGAAAGAACCGGCAGCCACGCCGATCTTTTCGAATAAGCAATTGCGGGTAATTCAAAGGCAGCGCGTCGCGGAATCAGAATAGGTCGGTTGTTATCTGTATAAGATTCTCACAGGAGACAGTATTACTATACATTCTGTAAACTATGAATGTTTCGAGCGGAAATCCGCAGCTCTCAAAGATCGGCCCGTGTGATAGGTCTCGCGGTAGCGAGGTCTGTCACACTGTAGTGGTGCGAGTCGATGCGGGCGTTATGGGGTGCGATTACCGCTTTTGTCCTCTCTGTCCCGCAGCCGACTGACAAGATCAGCAAGCAGGGAGTCAACAAACCCATGGATGCTCAAGGTAATGGTAATCAGCTGCTCGATGGTCTCCTCCGTAAGAAATTGATTTACATATTCCTCCCGAATCCTATCGGCGAATGTATATCGCTGTCCGCGGAGTGAACTGTTGTCGGGCATGAGTCCTACATCGATTCGATCCAGCTTGCGTTTTTGGTCAAGGACCTTGCTCCAGCCAGCGGCGGGTGGCTGCGATAGGTCGTAGTGAAATGTAACGTCACGAATCGGTTTCAAGATTGACTTCACGAGAGAGGTGTTGTGAAACGGCTTTAGGACTGCTATAAGCTCGTTGAAGGAGTTCCGCGTATCTTCGGAGAACTTTTGCGAGAGCGTTGATTTCTCGGTTCTTGCCACCAGCTTTGCCACTTCCCGGATAATTGCGATTGAGTTACAGAAGAAATAGCTGTTCTCGCCCGCTGGAAAGATCTCAATCGCTTCAAGATTCGACATCAAGTCATTCGCGGCTAATGACAAACCGAGAACTCTTAACGACTCTTCTGCGTTCAATGCCGCAAATACGTTGCGGATCACACCCGGCGTGTATTTTGAAGCCATGGGCGTCATTCATCCCCTTAACAAAGATTATACGAAATTCGCCTTTCCCCGATAATTAAAACTATATCACAATTACACACTCAATTCAATATCAATAATTACAATGAGTTGCAGCAGGACAATTTCGTAAAATGTATATAATATGTGTTATTACGAATTTCGTATATTAGGGAAAAGTTTTCAAACTGGCAATAAATTGAAATGATAGACCCGTAATAAAAAAACAAGAGGATTCTGCCATGTTACATTCGCACGGAGGAGGGGCAGGCTTGCAAGTATGCAAGTAGCCACTTCCTCGCCTTCTTTAACAGCCTCTGTCCCTCTTCCGTCCTTTCCTCCCCGTATATCCTCGATATCACGGTGTCGTCTCTCTTCAGCAGTCCCTGTAATTCCTTCAACCTGTATCCGGTTCCTCTTGCCAGGATTACCAGTATTCTCCTTCCATCTCTTACCTTGTCGGATCGGCTCTTGGATATCATTTCCGCCAGCGAGACTCCTGTCGCCTTCTCGACTATCTCCGTCAGTACGCTTATTTCCGGTTTCTTTGCAGGCATTTCATAGCGGTCTGTTTCTTTTGCTATCTTCTCTATAAATCTCTCGTCACCGGCCACCTGCTGATCGGTTATCGTATAGGGCAATCCTTCGAATGTGTCTTCCTCGTCCATAAATTCCCTGAACTTCCGTCCGGCAATGGCCTGCTTCTCTGAAAACATTTTCAATACCCTTTCCGTATTCACCAAGCCCAGCCCATCCCCGTAATATTCATTATTGCCGCTCCATTCATAATCCGCCACTCTTTTCACCATTCCAGCCTTTACAGGATTTCTATGTATATATCTCACCAGTCCGACAAGGTAATTGTCCCTGTCACAGATAATCGCTTTATAGCGTCCCTGAAACAGATGTCCGACCTTGCCATGTTTCTTATTGAAATATTGCGTGTACGTGAAGTTGATCAGCTGCATTATACGGGATATCGGGTCTGCAGGCGTCTCTATAAGAAGGTGAACATGATTGTCCATCAGCGCATAGGCGTATAGCACAAATTTGCATCTACTCTTGTATCTGACAAGGCCTTCTAGATATCTGCTTCGGTCATCATCATCAAGAAATATGTCCTGTCTCTGGTTGCCTCGCACTATCACGTGATAGAAGGCTCCCTCAAACTGTATCCTCGGTTTCCTCGCCATAGATGTTATAATTATAGCAATTTACTTGCAGAGTTGCAAGCCTGACCCCTGGTTTCTCTTTTCGGTAAGAGCTCTGATCATCCTGCATAGTACGAACAGTATTTCTCATAATGAGCCCTGATTATCTCGCGAAATGGAATATACAGCGTATTAGGACTTACAAAAATGAGCTGAGCGATATAAATATGTCTCTCAGTTTAGTTAAGAAGAACGTAAGAGACGGCGCCTGCAATGTAACCTATGAGGGCGAGAAGACTAATCCGCCGGACATACCAGAAGAACTCGATTTTCTCAATACTCATTGCAGCGACACCGGCGGCTGAACCTATAATCAGGATGGAACCACCTGTCCCTGCCGCGTAAGCAAGGTACTCCCAGAGAAACGAATCCGGCGGAAACTGGGTCAAGGAATACATTCCCATGGAGGCTGCGACGAGCGGCACGTTGTCCACGATGGCGCTTACGAGTCCAAAAATGGTAACGATAATCAACTGGTCTCCAACGATCTTGTCAAGACATTGAGCAAGTGAGCTCAGGATTTTAGTATGTTCGAGCGTTGCCACAGAAAGCAGAATCCCGATAAAGAATAAAAGCGCGGCCATATCGATCCGTTGAAGCGCCGCAACTATCGTCAGACACTGCTTGTCCTCATCTTCTTTCTTGCGGTGAATCAGTTCGCCCGCCAACCAGAGAAGTCCGACGCCGAACAAGATACCCATAAACGGGGGCAAATTGGTCAGCGTTTTGAAAACAGGCACAGCGCACAATATGCCGATCCCTGAAAAGAACATGAAATTCCTCTCGAATGAGGTTGTCACATATTTACCGCAATATTCTTCTGTCTTCTCAGGACCGACAACAGTCCTTCCACGAAGCATGTAGCTGACGACCAATAAAGGCACAATCATGTTTACCGCAGAAGGAATGAAGAGTCCCTTGATAATGGCAAGGGCGGTAATTTGCCCCCCTATCCAGAGCATGGTGGTGGTGACGTCTCCGATAGGAGACCATGCGCCGCCGGCATTAGCTGCTATTACAATGATTCCGGCGAAGAACAGTCTGTCTTCTCTCTGACCCAGCAATTTCCGGGTCAGAGACATCATAACGATGGTTGTCGTCAGGTTGTCAAGCACAGCGCTCAGGGAAAACGTGACTACGCCTACCAGCCACAGCAGGGTCGTCATCCTGGTCGTTTTGATCCTGTCCGTGATGACCTCAAAGCCGTCATGAGCGTCGATGACCTCAACGATCGTCATTGCTCCCATGAGGAAAAAAACCATCTGGGCGGTTGTCGCGAGGGACTCATTCAGCTGTTCAGAAACGTGGCCGGTGAAGAGCGCGTAGATGGTCCACAACAGGCCGGCTCCAATTAGAGCTGGAACACTTTTATTGACTTTAAGCGGATGTTCAAGAGCTATAGCTGCATATGCTATCACGAAAACAATAATCAGCAATTCAATCATATTACTCAGTCCTTTTCAGACAATTTCTTTCGACATGGCAATTTTGCTTTCTGATAGTTCGACTACTGATTTTACCTAATGCGCGCAACACTAATATACTATGCACAATTAAACGACATCAATTCAAACAGGTGGATTTCCAGAGAAAATACCAAGCGATTAAAGAAAACAGCGCGGGAAAGGGTCAAGAGTCTATTCCGACTTCGGACGCGCAGAAATCCGGCGATGTTGCAGGTATGACCTTCACTCAATATGTTTTTTCAGCTCCTGGAACTCCTCTTTGGTTATCTCGCCCTTGGCCAGTCTCTTTTTCAGTATGTCGAGGGCCGTCTCCTCGGACCCCCTGGATCGTGGAGAGGATGCGATCACCTTCACGATATAAATGGCTCCAAGGATAATCAAAACCACGAATATAATCATAAAGATTGGACTGAAGCCCATTCCCCAGCCATATCCGCCATCTCCCCAGTTCATCATGAAATTACCTCCTAATGATATACGTTAATGATTAGTAAAATAATAAATTGGAACACCCAAGAACCATCTGATATTCTTGCTTTGATTATACTAACGTTAAGAGTAAATGCAAAATCACGGCATTGATAAAAGGAAATCGATTGGGAGTGCAAGTCTTCACTGCGCTGTATTATCGCTGCGGAATCACAGAGTGGTACCTTTATGCGCGTATCGCTCTCCGGCATATCATTAGATCTGCGAGTTAATTGTGTCGCCAGCTCTTCATTTGGGGTGCGCCGTTAACAAACGGTCAGAAAGCTGGGCAGAGTTATACTTTCCGTGCGGCTGCGTTACTCTCTCGGATTGTCGCTTTTTATGAGGATAGCGATAATAGACTGGATAAGCTGAGATAACTCGTCCTGCTTTTTTAAATAATATTTAGCCTTTGTTTTAGTCCCGGTTCCTATATGAACTGAGAAAACCTGAACGCCCCTTAGCGAGAATACGTCTTCATCAGTTTCGTCATCTCCCGCATACAGGACCCTGTCGCAGCCCGAGTCCTTCAGCAATGCCTTTATTGCGCTTCCCTTATCCGGCGCCTCTGCAGGTATGATGTTTTCAACGTATTTCCCGGATACGTGCCGAGGTATTGGCCTGAGTTCCGAAATGCAGTCGAGTATTGCCGTCCGCGCCTCTTCACGGTTCCCTGCATTCCGGTAATGAAATGACAGGGATGCGCCTTTGCTTTCCATCGTAATATCCTGCCTTTTATGTCGCATGAGACAAATGCCGGCCTGTTTTTCCCAAGCAGCGGATACCAAGTTAAAAAAAGGCTCCTTCTCACCCTGCCCAAGCAAACCTTCGGCGCCGTGATTACCTACGAGATAGTGAGGCTCCATACCAAGATGATGGCGGGCGTCGCTTACCGAGCGGCCTGTCACAACAGCAACACGAGCCATTCTCATCAGATTCAGAAGCGAACGCCTTACACTCTCCTCAACAATGATGAGTTGCGGATCATAAGCTATCGCAGCCAGGGTGCCGTCAAGATCGAACGCAAATAGCGTAGAAGAATCCACAAATGCGGATAGATCCTTACGTCCTTTTGCGCCTAAAAGATATTCGCATCGGTCTTTTTGGCTCATGCCGAATCCGAAATCCTGGCCATAAGTTTCTCGCGCTGTCTTATACGCGCAGCGTCAATTAACATTCTCCCCGCCCATCGGAAGATGTTAAAGCTTTTCACAAGAGACCGCATGCTGTTCATCCGTTCCATCTGCTCATATAAAGGCATGTTTAGTGATCTGAAAATCGCCTCGGCGGTCTGCTCTATGTGATACGGGTTAACTATGACGGCTTCATGCAACTCATGAGCTGCGCCCGCAAACTGGCTTAATATGAGCACACCCCTTTCGTCGTCACGGGATATTACAAACTCTTTTGCGACAAGATTCATTCCGTCGTGCAGACTTGTGACAAGACAGACATCCGCCGCCCTGAAATACTGATTGATAATTTCGGGCTCGTGGTGCTCGGCCTTAAGACATATGATGGGACTGCTTCCAGAAGAAAATCTCTTATTGATACTGTCGGCAAGATCGCGCACACGGCGTTCGAACACCTGATAATCATAAAGGGCTGATCTGGTCGGCGCCGTAATCTGGACAAATGTAAATTTCCCGATCAGTTCGGGATGCAGTTCCATCATCCTTTCTATTGCCATGAAGCGCTCGGGGATTCCTTTTGTATAATCCATTCGATCAACGCCGATTCCAATCATGTGTTCAGGCGAAAGTCCGAGAGATTGCCTCAGGGAAGCCCTGCATTCCTGCACAGTCGGCTGACTGTCCTGCCAGGGAGAAGGCCATTGTATGGATATCGGATAGTTCTCTACAAGCGTGAGCTTGCCCTTTCGGAAAACCGTTGAAGACTCGTGTTCGATCCGGCTTTCAAGATAACGGTCTACCGTTTCAAGAAAATTCTTGCAATGAAAGGGCGTATGGAAGCCGAGTATCGTGCTTCCGAGCATCCCCTTCAGAATCTCTTCTCTCCATGGGCATATGCCAAAGGATTCTGAGTTGGGCCACGGAATATGCCAGAAAGTGATTATTGTCGCTTTGGGAAAAGACTCTCTTATCATCGCCGGCAGCAGGGCGAAATGGTAATCCTGCACAAGGACTATGGGATCGTCACTGTCGGCCTCTTTTATAACGGCATCGGCAAATCTGCGATTTATCGCCACATAATACTCCCAGTCACTCGATCGGAACACAGGTCTTACATGGGCTATGTGACAAAGAGGCCACAGCCCTTCATTTGAAAAGCCATAATAATAGCCTTGTTCCTCTTCCTTTGACAGCCATATACGACGCAATGAATATTCGGGACGCTCTGGCGGAACCTGCGCCCTGTCGTAGCGATCCACCATCTCACGGTCTGCCGTGCCGCTGCCATGCGCTATCCATGTGCCTGAACAAGCCCTCATTACCGGTTCAACGGCGGTAACAAGGCCGCTGGCCGGTCTGCGAACTTCGATCCCTCTGTCTGATTTAATATGAATATAAGGCTCGCGATTGGAGACTACCAGTATCTTTTCCCCTGTCAGCTGTTTGTGAAGCAGTTCACGAAGCGACTGAGGAGACCAGAATATGGTGGCGTCATCCTCAAATCTTCGTTCCGCGTCCATACTGCGGAGCAGAGCTCGCAGATCTCCGGCAATCGGCTGGAGCTCAGAGCTTGACGCGCCCCCGGTAAACGGCCGCACTATTCCCTCGCCTCTGAGCATTGCCCTTACACCCTGCACCCAGCCGCGCCAGCTGAGATGCGCAACGAGGACGGTTATCAATGAGATAACAACTCCAAGAACGAGAAAAAGAATTATCACGTATTTTGTAGTGTCGGCGCTGCGATGCTGCACAAAACTCATGTCATGCATAAGTATCAGAGAGCCGACATTCGTGCCATTTTGATCGATGGGTTTTATGGCGATGTGAAGCAAACCGTCTGGCCTGTGAAGGAGAGATTTTTCATCTGCTCCGGTTCTGCTCTTATATGAACAGCTGATGTCAGAAGGGAACGTCGCAGTCTTATATATCAACTCGCCCGCTGATGAGCAAAGTCCTATGGCATACAGGCGCTCATCCTTGATAACGCCCTGCAGCATTGCGTTGATGCGTTTTTTGTTGCCCTGCTCCAGCAGTTCTGCAAGCTGATCCTGAAGCGCTCCGGCAATCAGACCAGAACGCATGTCAAGATCTCTCACAAACCATCGAAGCGTGAAGTTGTCTATAAGAGGCACCACTGCATAGGCAAGTAGGGCCAGCGCAATTGAAAGCGGTATTACAAATTTCAGAGAGAGTCTCAATGAGCGGAATATCGCGCTCAGCATTTTTGTGAAAGTCATAGAACCTCCTAAAATGCGCTGTCCCAACGTCTGCTCAGTCTGATAGCTGAATTCACCAGGCCCACCATACTGTATGTCTGTACGAAATTACCCCACTGCTCACCGGTTTTGACATCAATATGCTCTGCAAGAAATCCGTGCCTATTTCTTTTGGAAAGCATGTTTTCAAATATAGCTCTAGCCTCATCGGTCCTACCGAGAGCCGCAAGGGCATAAACATACCAGAAAGTGCATACTGTAAACGCGTTGCTCGGAGCCCCGAAATCATCCGCTTCGTTATAACGGAAAATATAGTCTCCTTGTTTAAGTTCTCTCTCGATCGCCGCAACCGTTGAGGCAAAGCGGGGATCATCCGCGCCAAGAAATCCGACATCATGCATCAGCAGAAGGCTCGCGTCAAGTTCGCTACCCCCAAATGATCCGGCAAAGCTCCTCTTTTTTTCGTTCCACGCCTGTTCCGATATCACCGAGCGGATCTGGTCGGCATAGACTCTCCAGTGCGCGCTGCGTTCTTTCAGGCCGAGATAGAAAGCTATTTTGGACAATCGGTCGCAGGCAGCCCAGCACATAATACTTGAAAAAGTATGGACTCTCATCCTGCCACGATACTCCCAGGGGCCAGCGTCAGGCTTATCGAATAAGCCAAAGGCTTTTTCGCCGAGAGGTTCCAGCCGCCTGAATATATCCTCTCCACCCTGCCTGATGAGCCGGTGATCCACAAACACATGGCTTACCGCAAGTATGCCCGAACCGTATACATCATGTTGGCTTTGCTGATACGCCTGATTGCCTATCCTGACCGGGCCCATGCCACGGTAACCATACAGAGAAGCCGTTTCACGCTCTTCAAGCATGGCCCGGCCGTCTATTCCGTACACTGGCTGCAGATTGCCATTACTGGCTCCCGCTACGATGTTAAGCAGATAGCTTAAATAGTGCTCCATAGTTCTTGTCGCGCCTAAACGGTTCAGAGCGTTCACCACAAAATAGGCGTCCCTTAACCAGCAATATCTGTAGTCCCAATTTCTGACGGTATGCGGAGCTTCGGGCACTGATGTGGTCATGGCAGCAATAATAGCCCCGGTATCATCAAAGGTATTAAGTTTAAGAGCGATCGCCGCCCTGATTACCTCGTCCTGCCATTCAAAAGGGATTGCAAGATTTCTGACCCAATTCTGCCAATACCCCAGCGTCTCTTCAAAAAAACGCTGCCCTAACGAATCAATTGCTTCAGGGATCGTTTCATCCGGCCCAAAAATAAGGGTCACTCGATTATCAAGGAAAAATGCGTTTTCACGCATCAATGATGTAACAGACGCATCAGTAGTCAGGCGAACGACCATGTCTGACGCAAGATATCTGATATGATTGCTTCCGAAAGTTTTTTCGCACTCTCGCATGCCATACTCGTTTGCTCCTCGTACGCGAATACGGATGCGAACAGAGCCTTTAACACGCCTTATCTGCCTGACCAGCATAGTCGGTGTAAACATCCTTCCATGAAGCCGGAATCGCGGCGCAAAGTCTGTAATTTCCACGATATTGCCGCCAGCATCAATGAGCCGAGTCACCAGTACCGGAGAGTTTGGCATGTAGTATTGCTCGGTTGAAACCTGGTCCATGATCTCGACAGAGCAATATCCGAATCCTTCACCCTGCTGATGCTCCTTGAGCAACGCACAGAAAAAAGGATCTCCGTCAAAATGAGGGAGACTCCACCAAACAATTTCTCCATCAGCGTCTATCAGCGCGCCTATCTGACAGTTGCCGACGAGACCAAGATCAAGAGAACTCTTCATGCCCCCCCCTTCCTGCAATAACAGTATTATATTATTATAAAAACATTAGCGATAGTATAACAGCACAGCATTAACCATTAATTACATTGGACTATTTCAGCCCGGTGACAATTCTGATTGCTGTCCCGCTTAGCTTGTTAGACGAATCCTTTATTTGTGTTCGCTTGAATGAGGCTTTCGATCGAGATGAATGCCTGCCCTTGCAAGACCAATCGTATAGACCGATTCATGCTCTATCTTTTGCGAGACGGCAAGGCTGACGGTTGTGGCAAAAATCAGTGGTAGTATTATGTGGTAATCACCAGTCATCTCGAACATAACCATGATCGCTGTTAACGGCGCATGGATTGCTCCTGCAAGCATCGCGGCCATGCCGACCAGCGAAAAGGCAGACGGTTCGAGCTGAAGGGCCGGAAATAGTTCCTGAACCACTACACCATATGCAGCCCCGAGCATTGCGCCGATAAAGAGGGCGGGCGCGAATACCCCGCCAAAGAACCCGCCACCAAGACAAAGAGCGGTCAGAACAAGCTTCGCCACAAACAATGCTATGAGTATAAGCAGCGGCGGCATGGCGCCTTTAAGCACAGTTTCAATGGTGTCATATCCGAATCCCATAACCTGAGGAAGCCAGATAGCGACAATACCAAGTATTAATCCGGCAGTAACGGGTTTCACCAGCTGCGGCACATTCCATTTAGCAAAACGATCATGCATTATATGAATAAGGCGCGCATAAAAAGCGGCGATAGGCCCGGTGATAAGACCCAGAGCAAAATATAGGGGCAGCTCCCATATAGAATTGTATGTGTAATGGGGAACATGAAACGCAGGTTCCTGCCCCACTACAGCCTGCGTAAACACAGTTGAAGTAACTGCCGCCAATCCGATAAAGCCGAATGATCGTCCCCCCAGACTACCAAGTATTACCTCCATTGCGAAAAAAAGACCGGCAATTGGAGCATTAAAAGCAGCCGCTATGCCGCCTGCGGCCCCTGCAGCCGTCAGAGCCCGGATTCGCTCGGGTGTCAACTGCAAAGTCTGCCCAACCATAGATCCGACGTTAGAACCTATCTGTACTGACGGGTCTTCAGGGCCAACGGACGCGCCGGCTCCCAAAGACAGAATTGAAGCGATCACTCGCGCCGGGGCCTGCTTGTACTTGAGCCTGCCGCCATCAAGCGCAACTGCTTTCTTGATGCCCGCAACACCTGCAAACATTTCCCTATGATTGTATATGAAATATCGGGCCACCAAACCCACTATGAGCCCTCCAAAGCAGGGAATCAGGATTATCATCCATACGCCATACTGTAGAAGTTCTCCCCCCAGCAAGCCGAAATATAATTGATTCGCCAACTTTATAAGGCCGATAAAAAGCCATACACCCACCCCGCTTCCCAGGCCGACCAACGCCGCAGCAACGGCAAATATGGCCGTTTCTGAAGGCCGCAAGCGCACATAGAGCTTTTTGGCAGCTTCTTTCACGTGGTCAGATAGAGCTATATCCTTCAATGCTTTCCCGTCCTGAATATTTTCAATATTGTATTTTACTATATGACATTCACGATAGTGTCAACAATCTTTCGCACATTTGATCTGGTAGCCTCAACTAGTTTCCATCTAAGCTGCCGTTTCTTTTGCTGTACCTTCAAGCCGGTCCATCTTCAAATACTGTCTCAATCCCCATTTTGTCCCTGCTATATGCCTGAGTCT
>JGI20214J51088_10002925_pt1 | contig 11309 bp, 8 predicted proteins | sample WetSurMetagenome_FD_51088 | JGI IMG/M metagenome (IMG submission 51088)
CCCGGACCTAATGTGGTTTCGGTTATGATTTCCGCCTGCATCTCTTGAGCAGTTTTAGCGGTATCTCGGTGCGCGCAACCCGTGAAAGGAATTAAGAAAAAAATAATTATTAAAAAAACTAATATTGTGTTAAATTTTAAATTAATAAATAATTTCATATGGTTTAACCTCCAAATAAATAATTGTAAGATTTTTATTAAGGCTTCGGAAAGCAATTTCCTGGAATGGTTCTCCTCCAATTTTAATAGAAAAAATTTTATTTACTTAATTTTAATTTAGTTTCTTCTCCCATCCTCTCCCCCTGAATTCTGAAAAAAATAGCCGGGTCGCTTTTTTTTGCAACCCGGCTTTCTTAAATTTAAAGACCCGTGGCTTTCCGGCCCCGCCTCACGACGGGTGTGGCTTTATCATACGAACATTATTTTAAAGTTGATACACATAAATGCAAGTATTATACCAGCAGAAAAAACTGTATTGAGACAAGAATTTACAAAAAATAATAAATTCACCCTCCAAGGTATTGGTGGATTTCCTCTCTGGAGGTAGTGCTCTAACCTGGATAGTGCAACAATATATTGTGTAGCTTCCGGTATTGATTTAAACTTTATTTTTTCCGCAAATCGAAAATTTGCCGAAACTTTTCTAATCTATGTTTTTTAGTTTATGCAAATTTTTGGAACACTATTGACAATTATTGGCACTGAATTAAACTTTGACTTGTAAAAAATACAGACCTAGCCCTACAAAAATATTTCTAAATTTTAATTGGTTCGAACAGTTAGCCCCCTATGTAAAAAAATATTACGGAAAATTTAAACAACTAAAGAAAATGGAAAAAATTTAATTGGATTGTCAAAAATCTGTCAACAAGTCAAAATTATTGTCTTTTTAAGCTTGTTGCTATCGTTTAATTAATTTGTTATAGATTATGGTCAGTAAGAAATTTTTTCTTCACCAAAGAAAGCGGAAGGAACCAGCAAATAAATGAAATCCAATTTTACCAAATACTATTTAGCAGTTACCCTGACCGTGGGATTGTTTTATTATTCCAGTTGTACTCATGTTCCGGAGCAGCCTTCCCCAAACCCGGCGTCTCCCACCCCTGTCCAACCAGAAGAGATCAAAGTTCCTTCACCTCCCGCAGCTGTTCAAGAAAAGGCCGAAACAAAGGGGAAAGAAAAAGTAGATTTGCCCAAGGACTCCCGCGCCTATCGCTCTTTTCTTTTAGCCCAATCTTTTCAACTGAATGGTGAAAATGCAAAAGCTGTCAAAGCATACCAAGCTGCTTTAACCTATGACCCCAATTCTTCTGTCATTCAAACGGAAATTGCTACTATTTACCTCAAGCAGGGAAAGATAGAGGAAGCGCGCAATCTTTGTAAGCAAGCGCTGACACTTAACTCCTGTTATCTCCCGGCGAACCTGCTTCTGGCGCGGATTTATTTAACCAGTAAAGATTATGATGCGGCTATTGCTCAATATGAAACAATTATCAAACTGGCTCCGGAGGATGAGGAAAACTATCTCTACTTGGGCAACCTTTACGCGGAGAAAAATGAATACGAAAAAGCGCTCACCACTCTAAAGGTTTTACTCACAAAAGATCCGCATTCTTTAATGGGCCTCTACTATATGGGAAGGATCTATGCCCAAATGAAACAGTATGAGGAATCCGTTTCATATTTTAAAAAAGCTTTAAAAATAGATCCTAACTTTGAGGCGGCAATGATTGACCTTGCAATAGTTCACGAATCTCAAGGAAAAATGCAGGAAGCGATTGCCGTTTATGAAAAGCTTCTGGAATTTTATCCGAATAACAGCCGTGTAGCAGACCACTTGGGAAATCTTTATCTTCGGCAAAAAAATTACGATAAAGCCATCGATACCTTTAAGAGCCTGGAAAATTTTGGGCCGAGCAGCTTAGATGTAAGCACTAAAATCGGGCTTATTTATCTGGAACAGGGGGACTATGATAAAGCAATTTCAGAATTTGAATTTATTCTGGGTACAAAACCGGATTTTGATACGGCTCGGTATTATCTTGCCTTATGCTATCAGGAGAAAAAAAATTACGAAAAGGCCTTACAAGAATTCCAAAAGATTCCTTCTGATTCAGAAGAATACGTTGACGCGATAATCCAGATCGGGAATATTTTTATTGAGCAGAAAAACTTCCCCAAAGCAATCCAGACGGTTAAGGAAGCGCTCCAAACCAAAAAAGATAATACCACCCTGATCGGTTACTTAGGTGCCCTTTACGAAGAGACCAACCAGTATGAAGAGGCGACGATGATCTTGACTGAGGCGATTAAGCGGGAACCGGAAAATTTCAAATTTCATTACCAGTTGGGAGCAGTCTACGACAAGATGGGTAAATTTGAAGAAACGATCCAGGAAATGAAAAAAGTTTTGGAGCTTGATCCGCAAAATGCTGATGCCTTCAATTATATAGGTTATTCTTATGCTGATCGAGGAGTGAAGTTGGATGAGGCTGAAGAACTTATAAAAAAAGCGATGGAATTAAAACCGAACGATGGATATATCACCGACAGTTTGGGTTGGGTTTATTTCAAGAAAGGAATGACCAAAGAAGCACTCAACGAACTTGAAAAAGCCGTCACCATCGTTCCTGATGATCCCTTGATCATCGAACATCTCGGAGATGTCTACCTCAAATCAGGGAAAAAAGATAAAGCCAAAGCCCAGTATGAGCGGGCCTTAAAGATCGATCCGGAACAGAACAAAATTAAGGAAAAACTGGAAAATTTGAAACTGCAGAAATAAAAAAGTGGTGGTTCATTTTCGGAAGGGTGGAATCCGCCCTTCCGAAAATTTTTCTTTTGTTTATTTGTCGGTCAGTTTTGATAAAAAAGGTTTGATCAAGTCAATGGGGATGGGGAAAAGCGTGGTTGAGTTCTTTTCCGATGCCACCTCGCGCAGGGTCTGGAGATAGCGGAGCTGCAGGGCCATGGGGTTAGGAGACATGAGATCAGCTGCTTCAACCAGCTTGGCCGCTGCCTGAAATTCTCCCTCAGCGTGGATGACTTTTGCCCTCCGTTCTCGTTCTGCCTCAGCCTGCTTGGCCATCGCCCTTTTCATCTCATCCGGTAAATCAATTTGTTTCACTTCCACGTTAGTGACTTTTATTCCCCAGGGACCAGAATGCTTGTCCAAGATTTCCTGGAGATGAGCGTTGACCTTTTCGCGTTCCGATAAAAGTTCATCCAACGCTGCCTGTCCACAAACGCTTCTCAGGGTGGTTTGAGAAAGCTGGGAAGTAGCATAGAGATAATTTTCCACCTCCACGACTGCCTTATTGGGGATTATCACCCGAAAATAGACTACTGCATTCACTTTAATCGAAACATTATCCCGGGTGATAACATCCTGCGGCGGAACTTCCAGGGCCACGAGCCTGAGGCTCACTCTCTGCATCTTATCAACGATGGGGATAAGAATGATCAAACCAGGTCCTTTTGCCCCAATTAGCCTCCCCAATCGGAAAATGACCCCACGCTCGTATTCATTGAGGATCTTTATTGCACTGGTTAAGAACATAACTATAACAACGACTAAAAAAATAAGTATTGGCAGTGGCATTTTTATTCTCCTTTCTCTTCTTTTTTGATTATTTTTTTTACCTTAATTTTTAACCCTTTGATCTCAATAACTTCCACCTCCTCTCCTTCTTCGACCACCTCCTCACTATAAGCATTCCAGTATTCCCCATGAACAAATACTTTGCCGCGGGGAGCAATCCGGTTTATCACAACTCCGACTAAACCGATCATCCCTTCCGAACCAGATGCTGGTTTCCGTACATACGCTCGAAAAGCCAACGTGGCAATCGTAATGAAAAATGTTGCAGTGATAGCGATAGTAGCTAACAACACTGCAAGTGAAGGCCTTAAATAAGGAGAAGTGGAATCAAAAAGCATGAGTGATCCTAAGAGAAGGCAGATTGTTCCCCCGATGCTCAACAGGCCGTAGCTCGCGACCTTAATCTCTGCAAGAAATAAAACAATCGCCAAGACTATGAAAAGAATACCGGCATAATTGACTGATAAGACCTGAAATGAATAAAAGGCCAAGATTAAACAGATCGCTCCGATTACTCCAGGAAAAATTGATCCTGGATGTGCCAGTTCAAAATAAAGCCCGGCTACCCCAAGCATCATCAGGATATAGGCGATATTAGGATCCGTTAAGGTAGCTAAAATTTTTTCCCGGAGGCTCATTTTCAGCTCTCGGACCGTAACCCCCTTAGTGGCTAGGATAACTTTTTTACCATCTATATCCACTTTCCGGCCATCGAGCTTCTGAAGAAGGTCATCTAAATTAGGACTCACTAAGTCAATGACATTAATTTTTAGAGCCTCATCAGCTTTTATGGAAACACTTTCCCGCACCGCTTTTCCTGCCCATTCAATATTCCGTTTCCTTTTCGTAGCAATACTCTGGATATACGCGACGGCATCGTTTTCTACTTTTTCTGACATCTCCCGGCTCATCTTTCCTCCACCCATGGATACGGGATGAGCAGCTCCAATATTGGTGCCTGGCGCCATAGCCGCTACATGCGCAGCCATGGTGATTAATACCCCGGCCGAAGCTGCCCGGGCTCCATCAGGAGCAACATAGACAATAATAGGAACTTGAGTGTTTAGTATCTCTTTAATAATCTGACGCATAGAGGTATCGAGGCCACCAGGGGTATCAAGCTTAATGATCAAACATTGCGCCGACTCCTTCTCGGATTTTTTGATGCTATCAACAATATATTCGGCAGAAACCGGATTAATGATGCTATCTACCTCGATAAGGTTGATCGTATTGCCTCCGGAAGAAGCAATGAGTGGCAAACAAAAAATTAAAAAAAGAAAAATTAGTTTTGTCCACGTGTTTTTTACAAACCGCATGCATTGTCCTCCAATAATTTCTGGATTAATTGCATATCCTGCCATACCTCTCGTTTCCATTCCGGATTCCGAAGAAGGGATGCGGGATGAAACGTAGGCACAACTTTGATATGCTGAAATTCAAATATCTTCCCTCTCAGCTTTGAGATCCTTTCGGTCGTTCCTAACAAGGTCTGGGCGGCAAATTTCCCGAGAGCACAGATCAAACGGGGGCGAATGACCTCAAGCTGCTTTTTAAGAAAAGGGAAACAGGCTTCAATCTCTTCGGATTTTGGGTCTCGATTCTTCGGGGGACGGCACTTGATGATATTGCAGATATAAACATCTTCCCGCCTCAGTTTAATGGACTGAATGATTCGGGTTAATAATTGTCCCGCTTCTCCCACGAAAGGCTCTCCAGCCACATCTTCGTCTCCTCCCGGAGCCTCACCCACAAACACGAGCGAAGCATGAGGATTTCCTTTACCAAAGACAATGTTTTTCCGGGATGAAGATAAACTGCACCGGGTGCATTCCCCAAGTTCTTCCCGCACGGTATCTAAGGTACCGGGGGTACAAACGAGTGTTTTCTTTTTTGGAGAAAAATTCTCTTCTAAACCATCAAGTATCTTAAGCATCTCTTGCGTATCCTCCGGAGCAAGAACCTCCATCCCCAAGGTGCGCTGATGCTTGAGATACAGGGTAACGTCATTGACGATTTTCTGAAATTCTTTAAAAGCGTTTGCAGGCATACGGTGCGTGAAAAATTCAGCATTCAGAATTATTTTTTTGACTTTCAGGCTTCTGTCTTCTGGCGCTTGGGTTCTGATTGTAACGCTTTTATCTTATCAAAAATTTTGTGTGCCAGAAATTCCTTGCTCATTTGGGGAAGCTTCTCGGATTTTCCATTCCGACAAAGGAGGGTCACGATATTGGTATTCGTTTCAAAGCCTGCTCCGGGTTGAGTAACATCATTTGCAATGATAAGGTCAACATTTTTCGTTTGTAGCTTTTGCTGAGCATTGGCAAGGAGGTCTTCAGTTTCAGCCGCAAAACCAACCAAAAAGGTAGTGCCTTTTTTCTTGCCCATTTCTGCCAAAATATCCGGGTTTTTAACCATGGCAATAGTTACGTTATTTTTTTCTTTTTTGATTTTTTTAGGTGAGAACTCAGCCGGGCGATAGTCTGCCACTGCTGCAGCCATGATGACCGTATCCATAGATTGATAATGTTTTATTGTTGCATCATACATCTGACCAGCAGTTTCAACCGATATAACCTTAAGCCCGCAAGGGAGGGGCACCTGGGTAGGACCAGTGATCAGAGTAACCTGTGCGCCCCTGATCTGAGCGGCTTCAGCCAGAGCATACCCCATCTTTCCCGAAGAACGGTTAGTGATAAACCGGATAGGGTCAAGCGGCTCCTGGGTAGGGCCGGCAGTAATTAAAATTTTTTTTCCTTTTAAGTCTTTTGGTCCGAGAATCGTTTTAATAGATTGGAAAATTTCCTCTACCTCCGACATCCGTCCTTTACCTTCCCAGCCACAGGCTAATTCTCCTTTTTCCGGGCCAACACAATAGAAACCGCGCTTTTTTAAAATCTCGAGGTTTTCTTGGGTCGCCGGGTTGGTATACATATTCACATTCATAGCCGGCGCAAGCAGAATGGGAGCCTTGGTAGCGAGCACAGTCGTGGAAAGAAAATCATCAGCAAGTCCGATGGCAAATTTAGCAATAACATTTACAGTAGCCGGTGCAACCACCATCAAGTCGGCTTTATCCGCGAGAGAAATGTGAGCGACTTCGGATGTCATAACATGAGCGAACATTTCGGTAATAACCGGGTTGTTCGATACCGTCTGAAACGTGAGCGGGGTGATAAACTCCTGGGCATTTTTGGTCATAATGACCTGGACTTCGACTTCGGCTTTGCGAAGTTTACGAACCAGTTCCGGAACCTTATACGCCGCAATCCCTCCTGAAATTCCCAGAAGAATACTTTTCCCTTTTAAGGTATTTTCGTCAGAAAGTTGAGCTGTCATAGTTTGTATACCATACCATAGTTTGTTATTTTTACAAGTCAAAAGAGATGAAGTCGTAAAAAGTCAAAAATCAGACGGCAAAGTAAAAAGCTTCAGATGCCAGGCGCGCAAATCCGACGGAATGAGGCGTACTTACCTGTACGCCTCAGATGGCGAGCTCCAGATCATTATTCCCCGCCCATAGGCGGGACTTTTTTACGAAGCCGTCAAAAGAAATTAAGGCTTCTTCATCAGTTAACCAAGGAAATTTTTAATGAGTTTTTCAATCTGGTTTAAATTCTTGAGGGGATTTTCTACCCAGACGATACTCGCATCTGCCCGAAACCAAGTAAGTTGACGCTTTGCAAAGCGCCGGGTATCACGCTTCATGCTCCTCATCGCCTCTTCTAAAGAAATCTTATCATCCAGAAAAGCACACATATGCCGGTATCCCAAAGACTGCATTGATTTTAATTCCGAGTGATACCCTCGGGCACGCAATGACCTGACTTCCTCGATAAAACCATCTTTTGCCATTTGTTCACACCTGAGGTTAATCCGATCATACAAGGAGGACCGATCCCGATGGATGCCGATTTGAAGATACTCATACTTCGTTTCTTTAAAAGCGTGTTTTTCATGGTGCGCAGAAATGGGAAGACCCGTAAGGTAATAAACCTCCAGTGCGCGGATAATCCGAAACGTGTCTTTAGGATGAATGCGAAGCGCAGAAGCAGGATCAACTTTGGTAAGCTCGTGATAAAGATATCCCTCCCCTCTTTGGGCTTCCTGTGCTCGGAGTTCTTGGTCGATCGCTCTATTTTCTTGTGCTCCGGGGAAAAAACCGTGGATTAAAGATTTAATATAAAGACCGGTTCCTCCGCACACTAAAACCCTCTTATCTTTCTGCAGGATGGAGTCGATTGCTTCGCTCGCTAGGTTTTGATAAAGGCCGGCGCTAAAAGCTTGGTCAGGGTCAATGATGTCCAGAAGATAGTGAGGAACCAGTGCCTGCTCTTGTGGGGTTGGCTTGGCAGTGCCAATATCCATAGAGCGGTAGATTTGCATGGAATCAGCCGCGACAATTTCCGCATCAATTTTTTGCGCTATTTCCAGAGCAAGCTGGGTTTTTCCTGCTCCCGTAGGACCAACAATAAGGACAATTTTTGGTTTCAAAACTTTTTTTCCTTCCGCGCTCAGCTTTTCAGCCCCGCACTAACGCGAGAAAAATGCGGGGGAAACAAAAAAAGTAAATAATTTTATGGTTTCCCTGTTTTTTTGCGATCAAACTTAACCCTCCTAATTTTATCACTTTTTCATTGAACCGCAAATTCTTTCGTGTTAAAAAAAGAAAACGTGAGAAATACGGTGGCGTAAGAGCTCACTCAGCAGAAGTTAGGATGAAGGCGTAAGCAGTCAAAAATCATTAAATGGAGAGTAATAAATTCCAGGAGCACTTTCCTGGTTTTGAGGAGCACTAAATGATAAAACAGGTAGGGATCATTGCTAAAAAAAATAAACCGGAAGCGATTGAAGCGAGCCGAAGCCTGGCAAAGTGGCTTTCCTCCCAAGGTTTGGAAGTTATCCTCGATGATCACTTGTTAAAAAAGGTTAAAGGAAACTGGCAACCAATTTCTCAGGCTCATTTCGCGAAAGTTGGATTAGTGATCGTGCTGGGTGGTGACGGGACCTTCCTCGGAGCGGCTCGGCTGATAAGAAACGGGAATGTTCCCATTTTGGGGGTTAATTTAGGGGGATTGGGATTTTTAACTGCCTTTGGTTTAAATGAGCTTTATCCGGTTTTGGAAAAAATCTTATCCGGAACATTTGAAACCGAAAAAAGAATGATGTTAACCTCCACGATTATCCGAAAAGATAAAATTTTGGCTGAATACTCAGTGCTAAATGATGTCGTAATCACCAAAGTTGCTATCGCCCGGATCATTGATTTGGAAACCAGCATTAACGAACACTACCTTACTACCTTTAAGGCAGATGGCCTGATACTTTCAACCCCAACCGGATCTACCGCTTATTCCATGGCCGCGGGAGGCCCCATTGTTTTTCCCTCCCTGCAGGCGATAATTTTAACTCCGATCTGCTCGCACACCCTCACGAACCGGCCCATTTTGGTACCTGATACCGCCGAGATAACCGTGACCATCAAGTCGCGCAAGGAAGGTATCTTTTTAACTTTCGATGGCCAGGTAGGGCAAAGCCTTAAGGCCGGTGACTTGGTAAAGATAAAAAAAGACCATTTTCTCAATATGATTAAATCCCCTTTCAAGGATTATTTTGAAGTTCTGAGAACGAAACTCCGCTGGGGCGAACGGTAAGAAGATGTTAACAGACCTCAAGATAAAAAATTTCGCTATTATTGATGACCTCCACATCTCCTTTTTGCCCGGTTTTACGATCCTTTCCGGAGAAACCGGAGCGGGTAAATCCATCATTATTGGAGCACTCAATCTCATTCTGGGGGGAAGAGGGTTCGTGGAACAGATTCGGACCGGAGAAAATGAAGCAATCGTTGAAGCGCTCTTTGATATCTCGAAGGATAAAATTTTTAAGGAACTCTTGGAAACTAAAAGCTTAGACACCGACGATAACACCCTTTTGGTCAAACGGATTATCTCCCGGGAAGGAAAAAATAAAATTTTAATCAATGGGAGCTTGGCGACCCTCAGCATGCTCGCCGAGATAATGGAACCTTTACTTAACATTTCAGGTCAACATGAACATCAAGAACTCCTTCGGCCCCAAAACCACTGTGATATATTAGATAGCTTTGGCGGCCTCCTTGCCTTGCGTGAGCAGTATTACGAGACTTTCCGCCTTCGGGAGCAGATCAAACAGGAATTGGGTCATTTAAAGGGAGAAAAAAGCCGGGAAGCTGAGCGAAAAGAACTTTTCAGTTTCGAACACCGCGAGATTGAAGACGCTCACCTTACACCGGGGGAAGAAGAGAAATTAAAAAAAGAAAAAACTATTCTTCAAAACGCCGAAGAACTGATGAGAACTTCCCACGATGTTTACGAAAGTCTTTACGGTAGCGATGAAGCAGTTATTTCTCATCTTAACCACAAAGCCCGGAATTTGCGGGAAATAGCCATTATCGATCCTCAGCTCACCCCTTTTTTGCAAGCCTTAGAATCGGTGATACTCCAACTCGAGGACATAGCGGTCTCCCTGCGGGATTACAACAAGAAAATTCACTTTGACCCCCAGGTATTTGAGGAGATAGATAACCGGCTGGAGACGATTCATCGACTTAAGAGAAAATACGGAGAAACAATCGAAGAAATTCTCCACTACCAAAAAAAGATTGAAGCGGAAATGGAAAAAATTTCTTATCGGGATGACCGCCTCCAAGTCTTAGAAGGAGATTATGAAAAGGTAAGTAAAGAGGCATTGACAAAGGCACAGGGACTTTCCCGGAAAAGAAAAGAAGTCGCCCTCGCTTTGAGCAATAAACTGGAAGAAGAGCTTGCGACCCTCGGTATGAAAAATACCCGGTTTTTTGTTGAAATCACCCAATCCGAATTTTTGGACGAAAAGGGCATGGATCAGATCGAATTTCTTATTTCTCCCAACCCCGGTGAAGAACTGAGGCCATTGGCCCGGATCGCTTCCGGCGGGGAACTTTCACGGCTTCTGCTTGCTTTTAAACATATTTTCGCCCAGGAGGAAAAGGTGTCCACCCTCATCTTTGATGAAGTCGACTCAGGCATTGGGGGAGCAACAGCTGAAGTAGTAGGAAAAAAATTATATACAATTTCTCGATATTATCAGACAATCTGCATTACTCATCTTCCACAGATCGCGTGTTTTGGTGATAACCAATACTCTATCACCAAACAAATCGAAGAAGAGCGAACCAAAACCAGGGTAAAAAAGCTTAAGGCTGATGATCGGGTAGAGGAAATCGCCCGGATGCTGGGAGGAACTGAAATAACCACCCGCACCCGCACCTTGGCACGAGAGATGATTACCGGAGCGAAGAACACGGTTATCCAGCAACAAAAGTAAAGGGGAAAGGAACGACCTTTTAGGTAATAAAACAATGGCCTTTTTAATTCAAAAAGCTAAGATAAGGGATATAAAGGCGATTTATTCCCTGCTCAACCACTATACGGAGCAGGGTGAAATCCTGCCCCGTTCTTTGAGTGAACTTTACGATCAGATCCGCGATTTTTTCGTCTGCGTGGATGAAAAAAATGATGCTCAACTTCTCGGGATCTGTGCCATGCACATTTGCTGGGAAGATATCGCAGAAATCAGGTCGCTCGCCGTTTTACCTGAATATCAAAGCAAGAACCTGGGGAGCAAGCTGGTTGAGGCGTGTTTATCTGAGGCGGTTATGCTGGGGATTTATAAAATTTTTGTTTTAA